>JGI20214J51088_10000802_pt1 | contig 21469 bp, 22 predicted proteins | sample WetSurMetagenome_FD_51088 | JGI IMG/M metagenome (IMG submission 51088) | reverse complement strand
CGACGCTCGCTAATTACTTTCGCTCATTTCAATCGGGCTTTAATTTAAGCTCGGTCGGGGCAGGCGCGCCAATGCCCACAATAAGACTTAGTGTACCGTGACTTGTAACCTGCTCCCGATCAGCCTTGTACCGCGACACTCGTAATGCTCAATAAAACTTGTACCCGTCTCGATAGCTCCCGATAGCTATCGGGACGGGAAGCAAAAAGTGCGCCATAGCCTCCTTGCACCCCCACTGCTCGCAATGCTCGCGCGGGGCGCGGCGTGACAGCTTTCTAGCTAAAGCAACTGGATCGTAGTCGGACGTTGCGTCGGGTAACGCTTACTGAACCCTACCGTCGGGCAGTTAGTAGCCATACGATGCGCACTACATAAACTCCAAATTCCTAGACAAATCCTTCAAATTGATTAATCCGTTTCTTCAAGTTTAAAAATTGCATTGACTGACTTGCCAAAATATCTAGATAGCTTAAGAGCTAAGATCGTTGACGGTACATATTTCCCAAGTTCAATAGAGTTTATCGCTTGCCTTGATACACCTATTTCTTTAGCGAGGTCCTCTTGAGTAATGTTCTTTATAGCTCGTTCAACCTTTAAACTATTTTTCATGCTTCAAGGATTTTGAAGAATTATAGAGAACATAATTGAATCGAACAATAAACAGAATCAGAATTGTGAACATATTGAAGATCATTACATAGATAAATCCAAGCTCATAAAAAAATACAAAACAAAACAATAAAATTATAAAGTTAACAATAGTTGCCCAAAGCAAAGATTCAAGTCGCTTTTTAGATATGAATTCATCCTCGTTCTTTTCCCTGGCAAGTGTTACCATTAAAGCTCCCAATAAGAAAAGAATTCCAACAATTGTTGCAGTGAGATTTTCCTTTTCAAAGGCAAATGCAAAAGCTTTATTTATTTCCCATGGTGCAAAACCACTTGAAGAAATTGTGAATACATTAAACTCAAGAATACTTAGCTTGAATTCTCCAAAGATTACAAAAAGACCCAAAATTGAGGATGGGATTAATAGAATCCATCCTATCAACTTGAATTTGTTTGGTAAAAGAAATCTTGTTTCCATTTCTGTTGGTTTAAAATATATTAAACAAATGTAATACATATATTACATTATGGCAATATTAAATTTCATTATGACATGTATAGATTACATTTTGAAATATAGTATACTGATTGACAATTAAATAACTACGGCTACAAACACGGACAATAAAGTTAAAAAACTTCCCGTCCCTACTGCACCCGGCACTTCCCAAGAAATTTAGGAAAGGGACGGGATGGTTTTTGCGGGGGGATGTGTCGTCAAACCGGGACTTTACCCAGTTATACCGCGACCGCACCGTTGCTACCAATAAGAGCTCTGCACCATGACTGCTCACAGTTACCAAAACAGTCGCGTCCCGATAGCTATCGGGACGGGAGGCAAAAACGCATGTCCCCGCAAAGCGGGGCTGGCTATGCCTCCCTCCTTTCGGCTTCAGGAGTGGACGGAATTACAAACAAGGATTGTGCTCGCCAGCCTTCAGTCGTACGGCAACGTCTACTAATTATTACCGACGGGCCGTTATGGTTAATGAAATACAATTCTAAAATATAACATATATTTAGCTTAAATGATGTACACTAATAACTAATTTTGTAACAACGACAAGCATAAATGATGAAACAAAAGCTAGGTAAGGTCTTTCTTAATACGATGAGCAACGATCCAAGTAACTGGAAAGGTGTGCTATATTATAATAAAAGAGATCCAAGGTTAATAGTCCCAAAAATCAATCCATCGAGTGGTTGGACTTTAAATTTTGCACGTCCTATAACATATATTATTCTGGTGATTTTTATCTTTATAATAGTTGGATCCTTAATATTTTAACAAAAATGCACTAACCATAACACGGACAATAAAGTTAAAAAATATGTCATGCTTTTTGCTGGCTTCCTGCCTTAATACCGGGACCTTACCTGAATAAGCCGTAACTCCCGACGCTCCCTGAGCTCGGTCGGGGCAGGTGCGCCAGTAATGTCAATAAAATAACAATACCTTGACTTGTTCCGAACACTCAAAGTACTTTATACCGCGACACACCTGCCATCAATCAGCTCTGTACCCGTCCCGATAGCTCCCGATAGCTATCGGGAGGCAAAAAGCACGTCCCCGCAAAGTGGGGCTTCGCTTCCCTGCGGGCTGCCTCCTTCTCCGGCAACTGGCGGATCGGCCCTGGCCTCTTCAGCTTGCGGAATTACAAACCAGGGTCCTGTCTGCCGGCCTCCGTGCCTACCGGCAGGCAGGCGGTCGCACAGGCGCTCCCTTGGATCGGTCAGTGCCTTCGGTTCAGCAACGTTTACTAACTTTATTGCCGGGTCGTCAGGCTTAAGATGGGTCGATGGATACCAATTATTACTACCATAATATTACTGATGATGAAGACTTCAACCAAGATTATTTCTGCACTATTATTCTTTACACTATTAAATAGCTGTAAAAAAAATGAAGAATATCAGGTTTATGCAATTAAGTTTAGCGACGGTTGGAAAATCCAGGCAAAGGACTATGTAATTGGAGCTGATCCATCAGACAGTGTTGAAGTTTGCAATATGTTCTGGCTATTAAAAAGCAATAATGGCAGAAATATTCTTGTGGATGCCGGGTTTCTTGACACAACAAATTCAAACAAGAATTATATCAGACCAGACTCTATGTTATTGAAACTTGGACTCTGTAGTCAGGATATTTCAGATATCATTATCACACATCCTCATTTCGATCATATTAGTGGAATCATCTTATTCCCAAAGGCAAAGGTCTGGATGCAACAAGATGATTATGACTATTTCATCGGACCAGCGTGGCTAGTAAACGGTGATAATCGAGGATTTGAAAAAAGGGACGTAGAAAATATCCTATCAGTAAATTCCAATGGCCGACTTAACCTTATTAAAGGTGATAACATAGAAATACTCCCTGCCATTAAGGTTTACATCGGTTCTAAACACACGTTTGAGAACCAATATCTTATGGTTAATTCAAATTCCAAAAGAAATAAAGTCCTTCTTGCTTCTGATGCCATTTGGTTTTATTTAAACCTGGAAAAAAGTTTACCAATAAGTATTTGTATGGACCCAGTGGAATATGTTAAAGCAATAAACAGAATTAAAACGCTTGTCGAAAATCCTGATCTTATAATTGCTGGACATGACAACAAAATCTTTTCAAAATTTCCAAAAGTCCAAGATTGGATAGTCAGAATTGAAGAATAAAAAGTTCCTTAGCTTAACACGGACGGTATAATTCATAAGGGCGTCACGGTTTTTGCTTTTGATCCTGCACCCATGACAGATTAGTAATAGCTTATACCGCGACCCCCGACGCTCGCTAATTACTTTCGCTCATTTCAATCGGGCTTTAATTTAAGCTCGGTCGGGGCAGGCGCGCCAATGCCCACAATAAGACTTAGTGTACCGTGATTTGTAACCTNCTCCCGATCAGCCTTGTACCGCGACATNCATATAGCTCACAAAACTTGTACCCGGATGGCAAAAACCGCGCCGTACTCTCCTCGCACTGTNACAGCTTTCTGGCCCTACTGGTGCGGGGTATCAGNACCCTGCCCGGATGCTTTGTCGAGTAACGCTTACGCAATTATACCNCCGGGNCGTTAGGACAAATATCTCAAGATCTGCTGATTATGCCATCGTGTCTTATTTATTACGATTTGTCTTAACAAGAATGTTTCTGCACTTTATCTGGACATACCCCTCGCACGATAATAGATAAATACTTGTGTTAACTTTCTAATTTATAATTCTATCTTCCATGACACGAATCAATGTATTTAAGCCCTCAAGTTTCTTATCAAAGTTCTTTATAGTTTTTGGCGGTATCTTCTCCATAATCGGGATACTTCTTCTACTAAAAGCATTGATTAACGGATTCAATACTAAGTTCCCATCTGGGGACTGGAATTCTGTAATGTTCATTTTCCAGGGACTACTCTTTATTATCATGGGAGTTGGTAATCTGTATGTCAGAAAATATTATATCGAATGGGATGATAACGAATTAAAATTCTTACTGCCAGATACTAAAAAAGCAGAAACAATAAAACTTGGAGAGATTATCTCCGTAACGATAAAACTTTTTGAAATCGAACTACTACTATCTGATAAAATTAGGACTCTTGATCTGAGTAATCTGCAATTTGAAGATCTGAAAATGATAAAAGAAAAATTTGAGGACATAAAAAGATCAAATAATTAATACTTGTGCTAACACGGACGGTTGGGTTAATAACCTTGTCACGGTTTTTGCCTTTTCTCCTGTCTTCGAGACAAATTCGTAATGTTCCCGCACCCGGATTCGCTCATCTGCACGCAATTAAAATTCTGCACCGTGAGTAAAAAGTGGACTCCATCAAGTTTGCACCGCGACCTGGCCTACATGCTATAAAATTTGTACCTTGACTGCAAAAACACGTGCTATAACCTCCCTGCCTTCCGGCAGGCAGGCTTGCACCGGGAGAAATTCGCGGCTAAAGTACCAGGACTCTGCCGGTGCTGTCGTCGGGTAACGTTTACTCCCTAGACCGCCTTACCGTTAGTGGTAATTCTCAACAGTAGAGCACATTAGGCTATTCAATTTTTTACATCTAAAAGACTTCGAATAATTATTAATTATGGACAAAGTAAATATCACAGAAAAACTAACTCTCTTTAAGGACTATTGGAATCCCAGGATTGTTGGAGAACTCAATGGACAATATGTTAAGCTAGTAAAGTTTCAAGGTGCTTTTCTCTGGCATAAACATGATATCGAGGACGAATTCTTCTTAGTTATCCGCGGACAATTCAATATGGAATTTCGAAACAAAACAGTAGAAATAAAAGAAAATGAGTTCATTGTTGTACCAAGAGGTATTGAACATAGACCAAATGCAAAAAATGAGGTGTCAGTGCTACTTTTTGAACCAAAAACCACATTAAACACTGGAGACGTAAAAGGAGAATTGACTCGTACTGATTTGGAATGGATTTGAAAATAAATAAGAACTAACCACTAACACGGGCAATAAAGTTAAAAAACTTCCCGTCCCTACACCACCCGGCACTTCCCAAGAAACTTAGGAAAGGGACGGGAGGCAAAAACACGCGTCCCCGCAAAGCGGGGCTTCACTTCCCTGCGGGCTGGCTCCTTCTCCGCCAGCTGGCGGATCGTCCCTGGCCATATCAGCGTGCGGAATTACAAATCAGGATCCTGTCTGCCAGCCTACCTGCCTACTGGCAGGCAGGCGGTCGCACTGACGCTCCCTTGGGTCGGTCAGTGCCTTCGGCTCAGCAATATTTTCTAACTTAATTGCCGGGCCGTTATGCTTAAGCATCAGACAGACTGCAAGTATGAATAAGGACTAACTCGCTTCAATATGAAAACTAACCTGTTTGTAACAATCTTAACATTATCAATTTTACAAGGATTCTTATTAAATACATTTTCTCAAACAACCTTTAGAGTAGAAGGCGTAATTATTGATACTGTTATTAAAACTCCTATCGGTTTTGTAAATATTGGTATAATAGGAAAAGACCTTGGGACTGTTGCCAATGATTCGGGTCATTTTCGTCTATACATCCAGAATAAATTTTTGCAAGATAGTCTTACAGTTACACGTTTGGGATATACCCCAAAGAGTATAAAAGTAATTGAATTAGTAAAGGAAAGGGTTAATAAAATTTATTTGGTTCCTAGAATTATTGAGCTAGACACGATACAGATTAAGACCAAAAAATATACTATTAAAACAATTGGCAAAAAGACAAGTTCTCAGAGATATGTTTTTGTTTTAGATTCTGACACTACAAAACTTGGTTGTGAATTTGGAACTGTATTTCACTTACCAAACAATCCAGTATTTATTAAAGACTTTAATTTTCATATTTCTTATAATCGACCTGATTCTGCAAAAATAAGGTTAAATATTTATAGGTTCAGCAATAATGAAATAAGAGAAAGTCTTTTGGATAAACCGATTAATATTACTATTAAGAATAGCGACATTGGGGATTATAAAATTGATTTAAGTAAGTATAAGATATGGAGTTGCCGGGATGTATTTATGGCAATTGAAAACTTAAAAATATATATTTCTCACGGACCTGATCCGAACATTAAATTTGATTACTTTTATTATAATAGGATAAACATATCACTTGCTATGCTTCGATCAAAAGCCTATGAGCGAAAGGTTAGCTTTGGAAAGTGGGAAAAGTTAACTTCGATATATTCACCTGGATTCTGGATTACCATCTTAGAATAAAAAGATGCCTAAGCATAACAAACGGTATAGGTCATGGCAGTCTCCAATAACCAACTGAGCTTTGTACATGTAATTTAATTTTGTATACCCCAACAGTAAGCTGCCATTTGACCGCCACGCTCCATACCGTCAAACGTTAGTGTTAATGCTCAACACCACAATTAATTGCGAAACTCAACTGTCATATTTATTAATTATCCAAAATCTTATGAAGCTAAAAACCCTTCTAATCATTACCGCTATTTTTTCGATTATTAATGGTATATCAGCCATGTTAATGCCTGAAAAAGTAGGATCGCTTTTTGGAATTGAATCCTGTCCATCTGCTTTAATGGCAGCTCAATTGGCTGGATTAGGATCTACTGCTATTGCTCTGTTTTCATGGTTTATGAGAAATATTGAGGATGTTAAAACTCAACATGCCCTGACTCTAACCCTTTTCATTGTAAACGGCATTGGTATTGTTTTATCGGTTAAGGGAATAATTTTAGGCACAATGAAAGCGGGATGGCCAGCTGTTGCTTTTTACATAATTCTCACAATTGCTTATTTCTATTTTCACTTCTTACACCCGAAGAAAGTCCAATAATGACAAAAAAAAATATCACTAAACACTAACCTGGCTCCTTCGCTATCCCGGCATACCATGTCGGGATTTAACGTTCGGCCCTGGTCTCATCGGCGTACGGAGTTACAAACCAGGATATTGCCTGCCGACCTTCCTGCCTACCGGCAGGAAGGTGGTCGCACTGACGCTCCCTTGGGTCGGTCAGTGCCTTCGGCTCAGCAACGTTTTCTAACTTTATTGCCGGGCCGTTAGGTAACATAGACACTCAACCTCCGTTATAAACATTATGAAAGATGCATTCCAAAAATTAGTATTTCTCGCTGCTATTCTAAGCGTAATAATAGTCTCTTGTGAAAAGCCCGATGTTAAAGATGATCAAAATTTGGTTGAGAAGCTATACTCCTCCTCAAAGGATACTATTTCAATCGATTCACACAATTACTTTCTCAAGACGTACTTATCTCGCGATTTTATGCCAGGAGGACCAATCCCAACCAAAAGTAAATTAGCAGCCTCAATCTATTTGGTAAATTATGACAGCATGAAGATTTCGAATAACATAACGATAACAAAACTCTTTGTTATAAATGGCTCTTTGATTTGGACTTCAATTCCTCATGATCCCAATGATCCCTATGTTCCTGAATACAAACTTGTCAGAGTGAGCACAGATGGGCCCGAATGGGAAACCGATATTTTTGTTAATGTAATAGCAGAAATCCATAATAGCCTTACAGACAAAATCGATTATATTATCGCAAGAAATCAAAAGATTGAAGCAACGTATTAATTACTATGTTACCTAACCCGGACAATAAAGTTAGAAAACGTTTTACGTACTTTATCGCCGGGCCGTTAGCGTTAATTCCTCAATCCCTGCGTGTTAGATAATTCTTATATTTTTACAAATGAAATACAGATATCTTATAATTGCCTCAATTCTAATGATCATTGTTGGATTAATTAGAGGAATTGGAGGTTTTCTTTTAATCCATAATGGAAATAGTGTAATAGAAGGTCCTTCACATCTATTACCAGTTAGGATGTTTACACTAATGGGTATTGGATTAATTATAGTTTTAATCTTTTTTGCCGCTGCAGCTTTTTTTATTTTATCGAAAAAATCTAAAACCGGTTGGGTATTAAGCTGGGTTGCCATTGCTATCTTTTTATTGGATGGAATCATTAATGGTTACATATTATTCGGTGGGCCCAAGTTTCAAGGACAGCTAATTAATATCATTGCAAGTCTGCTAATAATTATTCCTTTGATCTTGGCTAAAGTCCCCTTAAGAAAATAATACAAAACGCTAACACAGTAGGTAACAGTAATAAACTCGTCATCTCCCCCTATAAAAATCCTGCATCGGGACAAATTTCTGGTTTCGAGATAATTTGTACCGCGATATGGTACCAGTCGGCCTCGAACAAGTTCCTGCAACGAGACAAATTGCTCGAAGGCCTATGTGGATTCTAGAAATTAATGAGCTTGGGGCTGATAGATTCGTAGTTAGGAATACCAAACAGCAACATTTACTTGAATACAAAATCAAAAAATAAATAGTCGTTCCATTAAATTTTAATACTTCTACGAAAACCTAACACGGACAATAAAAGGCATTTGTTTGTCACTGTTTTTGCAGACTTTCTGCATTAAGCACTATTTAGAATAATGTTCAAAAAGATTATTTTAAGCCCCTGACATAGGGTTGTCCTATGTGCCTTTTATCTTTGCTTCAAATTCAAACAAAAATGAACAAAAGAGCAATTTTATTAATCGTCATTGCTTCACTTTCAGGTAGTGTAGGCACGGCACAAACATAAAAAAAGGATGACAGCCAAACAAATCACAATCAGAGACAAACAAGTTGAAATCAATTATTATCAACATGGTCAAGGCGACACATCACTTCTGTTTTTACATGGCTGGTGTATTGACGGAACTTATTGGAAAAATCAAGTAGAATATTTTTCTAAAAATTACAGCGTTTACGCAATTGATTTGCCGGGCTTTGGCAAATCCAAAGCCGAAAGAACCGACTGGACAATTGAAGAATATGCCAATGATGTAACAGCATTTATTGACGCAATGAACCTTAAAAATGTTGTAATCATTGGACATTCTTTGGCAGGCGAAATTATGTTACAAACAGCCTTAACCAAAAATCCAAAAATAGTAGGCATTGTAGGTGTTGACAATTTCAAATTTATTGACGTGGCATTTACACCAGAACAAATGAAACAAATGACCGACTTTTTTCCAATGCTTGAAAAGGACTTTAAAAATTCAGCACCTTTATATGCTGATATGATGCTTTTTCACCCAACAACTTCAAAGGAAGTGAAAGACAGAGTAAAAACTGATTTTGCAAACAGCGTTTCCGTTATTGGCTATGGAACATTTATGAACCAAATGCAATACGCTTATACCGATGCACAAAGATTAGAACAACTTAATTATAAGTTGTANTTAATAAATAATGACGGTTTCCCAACAAACGAAACTGGACTGAAAAACCATTGTAAAAATAGTTTTCAAGTGGAAACTATCTCTGCAACTGGACATTATCCAATGATAGAGAAACCGACTGAATTTAATTTAATATTAGAAAAAGTACTGAAAGCAATGAAATAAACTACTGCTAATATCGTGCATAAGACATTGGGGGTAAGTGGTTAATGCAAGCATTCTGCCCCGCATCGGCGTTTGTAGGACTGAAAGAATTCGATGTTCGGATAGCTTAACCATTTGTAAAAACAAAGAATAATAAAACAGCTATTAAAGATAAGTTAGTGCTAATAGACAATACAATAACATCATAGATATAATCAAACCAAACTTATTCACCTGTATAATAGGAGTCGGTATCGCACTTCTAGGAATATTAATTCAAAGAACTCGTTTGTACTCATTAATAGCCGGTTATAATACAATGCCAGCCTATAAACAGAAAAAAGTCAACATCGAATTAGTGACAATTGCTTTGAGAAATGCTTTTTTACTGATTGGAACAGTGTGGATAATAATCCCAATAGTTACTGATCTGGTTAGAATTAGCGTCAAATTAAAATATGGTCTTTTAGCTGGATTGCATATTTTAATTTGTGCACTCCTTATAATAATTGNTAATACTCAAAAAAAAACATAAAATAAATAACGANCAAAATAAAATAAACCAGCACTAACACGGACGGCATAATTAATAAGCTCGTCACAATTTTTGAAGGGTTCTCCCCATGCTTACCATGACAAACAACTCTTCAGGTATTCACCATGATTTTTGGCTGCTGGTAAATTGGTAAACCGATAAAATGGGACTAATAACTTGCAGCGGGATTTGTAAAAACTGCGCCGTACCCTCCTTGCACTGGGATAGATTTCTGGCTAAAGTACCGGGATCGATTGCCGGATGCTTCGTAGGGGAACGCTTACTAAATTATACCGCCGGGCCGTTAGTGGCAATTCCTTGTCTTTGATCAAATCTAATTAGAATTATATTAGACACATACAACCTTTAATTATTAAACAATATGGCTTCAAATCAAAATTTTGTGGATTTTGTAATTGGTCAATTACAATCCATAGATGAATTAACTTATAAGAGAATGTTTGGTGAATATGCTCTCTATGCAGGCGATAAAATATTCGCACTAATTTGCGATAACAAGCTTTTTATAAAACCGACTCCTTCAGGGAAAAAGTATATTCTTGATGAAATCGTTGAAGCACCGCCATATACTGGAGCAAAACCAATGATCCTTATTGAGGACAAAATTGAAGATCATGAATGGCTAAGCAATTTGGTAAAAATTACTATTACTGAACTACCTGAACCGAAACCAAAAGCAAAAAAAAAGAAATAAAACAGCCAATAACACGGATGGTATAATTAATATGCTTGTCACGGTTTTTGCTTTGGCTCCTGCACCGCATAAAATTTGGTAATGCCCTTAAACCCGGACACGCGCACTTAAACGTAATTAAAATCCCACATCCGGACTAATTTCAGCCCTCGGGACAATTTAACGTCGCCCACACTGCTCCAGTGGCCGATCTGAAAATTTGTAAAACCATACTAATTTGTTACCGAAATTGTGAAGTATAACACGGTAGGCAGGCTTTTTGCGGGCATTCTGCTTTCAAACCGGGACTTTGCCAGCACATACAGCGACAGCTCCTTGTTTCGTAACAAAGTTTACTATACCCTGACTTGTTCCTTACCTTCAAATACGGTTATACCATGACACACCAGCCATCGATCAGCATTGCACCAGGACTGGCAAAAGCTCCCTCCCGCAAAGCGGGGCAGGCTATGCTTCGCTCTTTATGGCTTCATTGCATTTGTCTCTAAACCCCAGGGGACATTGCTCGCAGGCCTCCATTCGTTCAGTAACGTTTTCTAACTCTATTACCGGGCCGTTAGCGTCAAGCCTCAACCTCAGTAACCCTATATTCAAGAATGTCACCAGGTTGACAGTTTAGCACTTTGCAAATTGAATTTAAGGTGGTTAGTTTGACGGCTTTTGCTTTACCTTGTTTCAAAATAGATAGATTTGATAATGTAATATTGACCTTTTCAGACAATTCATTAAGCTTCATTTTGCGTTTTGCGAGCATTACATCTAAGTTTATTATTATAGCCATTTTTTAAATTGTTAAAGTTGTTTCTTCCTTTATATCATGACCTACCTGGAACACGGAAGCAATTATGTAAATGACTACAGATACAAAGAGTAGTTTAAAATTTATAGCAGAAATTATCCCTTTAAATGTATAAATATCTGTAATTGTTGGTTTTCCAATCTCCCCTGGAAAGTCTGCAAAATGAATGGACAGATATTGCTTGAATAAAGTAATAAGAAATTCAGCTATAACATACACAGTCAAGAATAATGAGATTGTTTTAATCCTATTGACATTTTTAAGTTCAAAGATGGTCTCCTTTTTAAAAGCGGTAATGAGTTTTCTCAGCTTAAGGGTTATCAAAATTGCAATTATTCCAAAAATGAATTGTGAAAAATCATTGAAGAGCAAAGTTTTAATTCCGTTTTCATCGTGTAGAGGACCAATAATATGGCCGTATATTAAGTTTAACTTTTGGATAATTGGAATAAGCATAAATAGCAATGTTAATATTTCTGTTATCAGAATTATATCGATTGTTATTTTTAAAATAGATGAGATTGAATTTTTGCCAAAGGTTTTCATTTCAGATTAGTTTATGATCATTACAAATATAATAATTATTTATTAATTTACAATAAATATATATTGTAATAAATAATAAAATGAAAGTAAACAGGTCTGTCGCTAACACGGACAATAAAGTTAAAAAACTTCTCCTCCCTACAGCACCCGGCACTTCCCAAGAAACTTAGGAAAGGGACGGGATGCTTTTTGCGGGCATTCAACCATCAAACCGTGACCTTGCCAGAATAAACCGCGATCCCCGACACTCCCTGGGCTCGGTCGGGGCAGGCGTGCTAGTAATGTTAATAAAATAACAATACCTTGACTTGTTCCGAACACTCAAAGTACTTTATACTGCGACACACCAGCCATCAATCAGCTATGTACCCGTCCCGTCCCGATAGCTATCGGGACGGGACGGCAAAAACACACGCCCCCGCAAAGCGGGGCAGGCCATACTTCGCGCGTTCCGGCTGAGTGCCTGGACTCTGCTCGAAACATAAGAGCTTTTATGGTCACAGCCTCCAGTTGCTCAGTAACGCTTGCTAATTATACCGCCCGGCCGTTATCGGCAATGCATTTTGAGTGACTTTAACAAATTCCTCCTAAAAAAGTTATATTTTTAAGATAGTTTCTACTACCCAGACAACTTCCAAACGCTGAAACATGACATTTAATATTGACAAACAAACTATCAGAGATATTGAGCTATTCGGGGAAAGAAAGAAAAAGCCCTCTGTGTTCACATACTACAATCATACCGAAACTACCGGGGGCCAGGAATTGCTCTTTGAAATATTTAATTCACCAAGTTCAGATATAGAATTCCTTAACAACCGAAAGAAGGAAATTAAATTCTTTTTCGATAACGATATCAGGTTAGATCTAAATTCTAGAAATGCAGATTTCATAGAGTATTACCTGAATATAAAAAGAGTTCCCCTTAAGGCAAATATAATTGATGCCACTTACGATGGGTTATCAAACAAACTCATCCCAGACAATGACTATTTTATTATAACTGAGAGCATAATTCATGTAACCCAATTACTCATAGACCTTGACAAATTCACAAAATCAATTACCGCTTATAACCTGACAAAAACATTTGAATCTCACATTGACGAACTCCGGGTATTTCTTAATTCAAAAACGATTATTGAATTATTGCAAAAACCTTTTGAAAAGACACAGGATCTTTCCTTCAAACAGACAAATAAGCTGGACAATTATTTTAGAGTCAAAGAAAAGGCATCCTTTAGAAATCTGTTAACTATCGTTTATGAAATAGATGTTCTTCAGAGCATGAGCAGGCTTATGAAAACACAAGGCCTTTGCCTTCCTGATTTTGTTTCCAGTTCTAACCCAATATTTAGTGCAACGGATGTTTTTCATCCATTTCTAGATCAGCCTGTTAAAAATAGCTTTAAGTTTCATAACGATTCAAACCTATGCTTTCTAACCGGACCAAATATGTCTGGTAAATCGACATTTCTTAAAACAATGGGTTTGCTGATATATCTTTCTCATCTTGGATTACCTGTTCCTGCTGGAGAATTTAAAACATCAGTTTATGAGGGATTATTTACGACTATTAACCTATCCGATGATTTAAACTTGGGATATAGCCATTTCTACGCCGAAGTAAAAAGAGTAAAAGAAATTGCTAATAAGTTAAATGCAAATAAGAACCTTGTAATAATATTCGACGAATTATTCAGAGGGACAAATGTAAAAGATGCATTTGAAGCATCGCTAAGGATAATCTCCTCACTATCCAGGATTAATAAAGACTATTTTTTCATATCAACGCATATTCTGGAAGTTGCTGAAAATTTAAGCAAATCAAATTCAATAATTTTCAAATGTTTTGAATCTGAACTGATTAATCAAGAACCGATATATGATTTCAAGTTAAAAGAAGGGATTTCCAAAGAAAGAGTCGGGATGAAAATTATAGACAAAGAAAATATTATCGAGATACTTGACCAGGTTATAATGAAACAAACCTAATGGCACAGCCTTTAACACGGTCAGTAAAGTAAATAAATTCGCCATGGTTTTTACTTTTGTTTTTGTTACCAGGAGAGTTTCATGGTGCATTGTACCGCAACCGCTAACTTTGTCAAAAGCTTGCACCTGGACAAATAGCAAACCCAACCTCAGATAGAATGTACCGCGAAACACAACCAGCTCAATCAGCGCAGTTCTCAGACGGCAAAGACCACATCGTAGCCTGCTTGTGCCGTGACCATTCCTTGGCTAAAGTACCAGGACAAACTCCAGCCCTGCGTCGGCTAACATTTACTTATTTTATTACCGTGCCGTTAGCAACAAAATGAAAAAAATCCCCACACACGATTGAAAATGACGAAAGACATTAAAAGTATAATTGAGAAAAAGGTTTTTAAAACGCCATTCATTGATACTCATGAGCATTTGATTGATGAGTCTGAACGGTTAGATTGTGTAGNACCAATAATTCCTTGTGATGATTGGGCGTTATTGCTTAATCACTATTTTGGCTTCGACTTGATTACAGCTGGAATATCAAAAGATAAGTTTGATAAATTATTTTCAAAACAGTTAAATCCTATTGATAAGTGGCAACTCTTAAATGAATACTGGCTATATATAAAAAACACAGCTTCAGGAATAGTATTTCGAAATACAATAAAGATACTTTACGATATCGACGAGATTTCTGAAAATAATATTGTAGAGCTACAAAATAGATACGAACAAACAAGAAAAAAGGGATTTTATAAGAATATCATTCAAGATATAGCAAACATTCGGNATTGTCATGTACACTCCCCGATAAGTGCATTTAAAAAAAGTGAGTCGCCTGACTTATTATTTCAAGATATTGCATTAAATGGACTGATTCAAGTGGCAGTAAAACCCTATTCTGTACCTGAAAACGTTAAGATTAATTCCTTAATAGATTGGCATTCGCTAATTGATTGGTGGTTTTCCGTTGGTAACCAAATTGCAAAGGGAGTGAAAATTGGGAATGCTTATTTTAGAAGGCTTGATTTTGAAAGGGTCGGGGCCAACGAAGTTGAAAATATATTTATAAGAAAAATCCGTTTACAAATAATTAGTCCTGAGGAAGAAAAAAAACTTCAAGACCATTTGTTTTGGTACTGTGTTGATAAAGCTACAGAATATGGATTGCCCGTAAAAATTCATACAGGCCAATGGGCTATGAATAATGTAATGAATATGCACTGGGTAAAGGACAATCCATCAGATTGTGCTTCGCTGTGCAGGCAAGCTCCAAATACAAAATTTGTCTTTTTCCATTTATGTTATCCTCACTATGAGGAAATGCTTTCTCTGGTAAAAAGTTATTCAAACGCATACATTGATATGTGCTGGTCCTGGTCTATTAATCCTTTGGCAGCTAAAGATTTCTTGAAAAAATTTATACTTACCGTACCAAACAATAAAATCTTCACATTTGGAGGCGATGATAAGATAGTCGAGAATATAATCGGACATGCTTTTGTTGCCCGCAAAGGGATCGCTCAAGCCTTGACTGAATTAGTAACTGAAAATTGGATGACAATAAGTGATACGATAGATTTAGTAGATAATTTAATGTATAAAAATGCAGAGAGAATATTTGTAAAATAAAACATACTGGCGCTAACAAGCGGTATGTGAAATTGCCTTCGTCAGCCCGGACAGCTTAATAATCGATCCGAGGATTTCAGGTAGGACTGCCAGCCGACATACGAGCTGTCATGGTTTTTGCAGGTCATCTGGAAAGTAAATCTTGAAACAAGAATTCATGCCATCTATCTGGACTATGCAATAACTCATGCCAGCGCTGATGCAGTTAGACTGGCTCATGAGCATCATCTTCAAGCTTACCAACGCTCTGCAAGCCTGGCTCCTATCCATTTACCATTACTTAATAAGACTCCGAAACCTAACTTTTTTGAGATAATTTCGTACCTTGAGGAATGACTTTTATTCTGTGATGCAGATAACCTTCTTAACTTTAAATTGAAAAAAATGAAAACATATCCATTATTATTCATTGCACTATGTATATTATATTTTCCAGGATGTGGATCGAATCCCAAAGGAGATAAAGATGCGTTAGGCTATAACTTATATGATACTTTAGTCATTAATAAAGTAGCTAATGAAGTATATATTTGTACCTGTAACCCCAATAAATGTAATCCAAGCGGAGCAGGGAATTTATATTTTCAGGGAAAATGGAAACAAGACTTAGTAAACAAAGAGGTTGACTATAGAAATTGTGATGAGAGATTTTTAATTCAATGGAATTTATCTGAATTACCAAAGGGCATAGAGATAATTAAAGCTAATATGGAGCTGTATTGCGATAATTTTACTGGGAATAAACAAGGACAATTAGTATATGAGGCTATAAATGGACCTTGGAATGCTGACATTGGATATAGCAAAAAACCAAATACCATAATTGATGATAGAGTTTTAACTGATTGGCCAAAAGCGAAACAATATCATGTTATCGATATTACAGATTTTATTAAAAAATGGTACTATGATAAAATTCCTAATTATGGATTAATGGGGTATAGTATTNATACTGAAACCACAAATTCGGCAGTGTTTTGTTCCTCCATTTATCCAGTTAAAGCATTGCAGCCAAAACTTATAGTTATTTTTAAAAAGAATAAAGAATAGAACAAAAAGGAGGGTACTACAATGCAACTTATGATTATGGCGCACGATTACTACCCGACCTCTGAGATAGGCGGAATATTTATTTTAAGTAACAGAATCAGACCCTAACCAGATTTGACCTGATACGAAAACCTAACACGGACTATATGGGTAAGTTGTTTGTCACACTTTTTGCTTTTGCTCCTTCACTCAAGACAAATTCGTAATGGCTGTTGCACCCGGACACGCGCATATGCACGCAATTCTTAAATTCTGCACCGAGACATCCCGATATCTATCGGGATTCTGGTTCCGAGACAGTTTGTATCGCGACACTGCGCTAGTGCCCGCCCATATGAAAGCACATATTATTATATTCTTCTTCTGTTTAATTTTATTTTTCCCCAATTATGCTTCAGGACAATCTTCTTTTCATAAACACTATATAACAAAGGAAGCCTTGGAAAGTGATGCAAGCAAAATTGTTGCGGATTTTACCCAGTACATAAGGGAATTAGGTTATGATCTTCCGTCAATGCCCAAAATAAATATTCAAACTGAAGAATCCTTAATTAGATTGGACAGACAAAATAATACCATTATTGTTCCTTATTGGGAAGACCTATCAAATGAACAAAAAGCCCTTTTTAAATCGTGGAGAGGTGAAAATGCCGAAGAGTTTTTTATTATGATGTTTAACTGGTTTTTTATACCACATGAACTGGGCCATTTTATTAATCCGATGATTCATGATATGAATCCTTATCAATGTGAGCAAGAAGCGAATGAAGTGGCAGTCACATTCTTCAGAAGAAATCCTGAGAATTATGAAAAACTCGATTCGATTAAAGAAATATTAATACAAGTTCTGGGAATTCTTCCAAAAATTGGTTTTGGTGAAATGTCAGAAGAGGTGTATTTCAATACCAATTATCAAAAGATGGGGAATGATCCAAATGCATACGGTTATTTTCAGCTAAAATTTATATTGGACATATTAAATGAACAGAAAGATTTTAATATTAAACAGTATATAAATCAGAAAGCAAAATAGTCTTTTGCTAACCCGGGCAGTAAAGTTAAAAAGCTTCCCGTCCCGATAGCTATCGGGAGCTATCGGGATGTAACGAGAAATGCCTGCCGCCAATCAGCCCTGTACCCGGACTGCAAAAACCGCACCGCGCAAAGCTGGGCTTCGCTTCCCTGCGGGCTGACTCCTACTCCGCCAGCTGGCGGATCGACCCTGGCCTCAGAAGCAAAGGATCCAAAAGAGGGACTTTGTCTGCCGGCCTTCAATCGTTCAGCAACGTTTTCTCTACTTTATTGCCGGGCCGTTAGCNTTAAATTGGTCCAAATTCGCCACTAGTAAAATTGAAGAAGCAGTTTGTAAAATCCATACCTGGTTTTGCCATCCATTATTGATCTTTAGGTCATAATAAGAATAATATCATATTAACACCATTCAGAAATGAAAGATATTTTTCAAATTTTATTGAGAATAATATTATTGTTCATGATTCTATTTCTTGTTACCAGGGTATTTAAAAAACCTGATGAAAAAATAATCTTATCCCCTTCAAAAGCTCCGTATTCTCTGGGGAAATCTCCTGATTCAGTAAGAATGGAAATAATCGATCAATTAAGGAAATTTCAGGATGGTTATTCTAAACGCGATCCCAAGAACATTGATAATTTTATGCAATCACTATATTCTAAAAACAATTTACTGATTCTTGGTACAATGCCTAAGGAGGTATATATAGGCTATGATAATGCAGTCCGACTAGTAAAATCAGACTGGGAATCCTGGGGTGATTGCAAATTCGCTATTGATAGTGCTAACATTTCATCATTAAGAAATACAGCATGGTTCTCGACAAAAGGTTATGTTGAGTTTGACTTGTCCAGGCTTCTGGTCTTACCACTGCGTTTAACGGGAATAATGGTAAAAGAAGATCAGGAATGGAAATTCCAACAACAACAATTTCAGCTTGATATTGACTTCTCATTCAGTTTAATTGCAACCCTGGTAATTTCAGCCTGGATATTCATTAGTATAATAACTCTTTCTATTAAAACAGTCAAAATATTAAGAAAAAGCAATTAAAACTTACTGCTGATTATTAAGAGGTACTTATAATAGAAATAAAAGAACCAAAGATCACACAGACAATATGGGTAAGATGTTTGTCACNCTTTTTGCTTTTAATCCTGCTCCCGTGACAGATTTTTAATGACTTATACCGCGACCCCACCTCCGCTTCGCTACGGCGGGCAATGCGCGCCATTACAGGCAATTAGCTAGTAGCATTCTGAAAAAGATCGAAGCTAGTCATTATTAGTGTATTGTAAAATGAAACTAACCAGATCACAAAAGACTTACATTTTGCTGGTTTTATTATTGGCCTTCTTTTCAAGTATCAGTATACTGCTACCGCAAGCTACTTTAATGGGCTTTTATGAATTACCTGCCTCAAAGCCAATTACCGCTTTAGCTGCGTTTTTTATTGTGGGAATCATCTATGGTGCGCTTGGGTTCATAGGTTTGTGCTTGTCTGACAAACTAGGATTTTCAAGTATTTGGAATGATAGTGTTACCAACAATCAGAGATTCGTTCAACCTGCTATAATTGGGATTGGAATTGGTGTAATCATTATCATTTCCNATATCGTTTTAAGCAATTTCAATAGTGTTGGACACCTTCATCATCCCTCGTTTCCTTCTTCCTTAATCTCCTCAATTGTCGCTGGAATTGGCGAAGAAATTATTTTTAGGCTGTTTTTTATATCATTTTGGTTTTGGCTGATTTCCTCACTCTTACTCAGGGGTAAAGGGAGAAATCCAGTATTCTGGATAATAACTACTTTCTCCGCAATAGCATTTGCTATAGGGCATTTACCATCCATAATGCCCTCATTCGGCTACACTTCAATTGCGCAGATCCCTTCAATGCTTTTATTTGAAGTTTTTTTATTGAATGGTGTCCTTGGGTTTTTTGCAGCCTATTACTTTAAAAAATATGGGTTTTTAGCAGCGGTTGGGATACATTTTTGGACTGACTTAGTATGGCATGTACTTTTTGGATTAATTGTCTAACTAACGAGACTTGCTAAAGGCAAAGATTAAAGAAACATACACTATAACACGGACGGTTAGGGGAATTTCCGCCGGGCCGTCAGCATTCAGGCCTGTTTGGCGTCATCAGAGATAATTTGCACACACCTTGACAATTTCGTGATAAAAAAATAGGTCCCGAAATGCAACAGCAAAGGCAAAATATCAATTAATAACTCGTGATTTAATCTCAAACCAGACAAATACTACCTTTGGATGTAGATTTACAACTAAAAGTAGCGTAATAACAACTATAAGTAATTGATATATTTTGATTCTGGAGACTCACCAAAATAACTTTGCCGTATCAAACAATTTAAAAAACAGATGATATGGTAAACTTTAAAATGATTGGCAATAAGATTGCCGAAGCACGAAAAAAGGTAAATATCTCTCAGGCGCAACTAGCTCAACGACTTTTCATAAGCTCACAGGCTGTGGGAAAATGGGAACGCGGAGAATCAATGCCTGACATCATTACTTTTAACCGCCTTGCAGAAATTCTGGGTGTGGACCTAAACTATTTTTCAGAAGGCTTATTCCCTGTGTCACCAGAAAAAACTCCAGGTGAGTCTTCTGAAAAACAAACAAATGATTTGTCATCCTCAAATCAGAAGATTAATCGTAGCTGGGATATGTCACGCGGGAATTGGATGGATGCTGACTTTTCCGGCCTAAAGAATCTGCACGATAAATTCAGTTCATCTAACATGCTTCGTTGCAAGTTTGTTGGTTCTGATATGTCAGGACTTCTCCTAAAAAGCAATAATGTTCGTACCTGTGACTTTTCAGGNTCTGACTTCAGCAGAAGCCAAATCCAAAACTCCAACTTATCAAACAATCTATTTAAGGAATGTTTGATGAAAGAGACTGAATTTGCACAAACCTTTATCACTGATTGCGATTTCACAGGTGCTGATTTTACCGGAGTGATAATTAAATCCGGCGGTTTTGTGAAAAATACAATCGCGGATGCCAAATGGAATTGCACATCCTTCATTGATTCTTTTATCGGGGATGTTATATTCACTGGTACAATACAGGACTGCTCCTTTGAAAACTGCTCGTTTACCAAATTGATTTTCAAAAATGCTACAATCTTAAATACTTTCTTTAAAAATAAAAGTCTGAAAAGGATTCAGTTCATTGACTGTCAGGCAGACCGGATAACCTACGAATTCCTGAAAAACGGGAAAGCTAATTTAAACGGGATCAACTTGTTGCCTGACGGAAATGAAAAATAAAACTGGCCCGAAATGCTAACATGGACGGTATAATTAATAGGCTTGTCTTGGTTTTTGCTTTTGCTCCTGCACCCACGACAGATTTGTAATAGCTTATACCGCCGGGCCGTCATGGTTAATTAATTGAATGCCTATATTATATGTTTATAATTCAAAAACTATCAGAACTAAATAAATTAATGTATTTATAGACATTTCATACATTTACATAATATTATTACATTTTTTATAAGAATATGGAAAACACCATCAATATTCGTAATAAATGGCTAAAGGGAATGTACATTTATACAGCCCTTGGAGCTGGTATAACCGGACTTGGCGTAATAGTTATGCCAAAAACCTCTG
>JGI20214J51088_10000800_pt1 | contig 21481 bp, 14 predicted proteins | sample WetSurMetagenome_FD_51088 | JGI IMG/M metagenome (IMG submission 51088) | reverse complement strand
CCGAATACAACATTTATCATAATTCTGGCATGCTTAATTATATATTTTTGTCCACTTAACATTTTATTTTCATTCAATGATGAAAAATAATGACATACAGATGAACCAGAACGAACTGGTTCAGTTCCTTAAAAAGCCAGCAAGGGATTTCACACGCGAAGACATTATCAGGTTCATAGAGGCTAAAGGGATAGCAATGCTGAATTTCAGATATGTGTCGGATGACGGGAAACTCAAATCGCTTAATTTTGTTCCCTTCAGCAGAGACCATCTCGAATCGATACTAACTGCAGGAGAGAGGGTAGACGGATCAAGCCTTTTCTCATTCATCGAATCGGGTGCCAGCGACATTTATGTTATTCCCCGTTACAGGACGGCTTTTGTAAATCCTTTCACTGAATTACCCACTCTCGAAATACTATGTTCATTCTATAATAATGAGGGTAAGCCTCTTGAAAGCGCTCCGGAATATATTCTCCGGAAGGCATATACCAGGTTTACTAAAAACACCGGATACAGGTTCAAAGCATTCGGCGAACTAGAATACTATATCAAATCTTTCCATGAAGATCTGTATCCCCTTGTGGATCAGAAAGGTTATCATCAGTCAAAACCATTTGCGAAATTTGAAGATCTTCGTATCGAAGCTCTTGAGCTTTGTGCAAAAGCAGGGTGCAGGATAAAATATGGACACTCTGAGGTTGGAAGCTTTTCAAAGGATGGTGAGGATTTTGAGCAGCATGAGATCGAATTCCTTCCTGTTGAGATAGATGAAGCTGTCGATCAGCTTCTGATAGCAAAATGGATCATCAGGATTCTTGGTGCCGAATATGGGGTTGAGGTCAGCTTTGCTCCAAAGATCACGGTTGGCAAGGCAGGATCAGGTATGCATATCCATATGATGCTTGAGAAAGACGGCGAGAATATGATGGTTGAAGAAGGCAAACTCAGCAGTGTAGCCAGAAAGATGATTGCCGGAATCCTCGATCTTTCAGAGTCGCTTACCGCATTCGGGAATACCATTCCAACATCCTACCTGCGTCTTGTCCCTCACCAGGAAGCTCCTACAAACATCTGCTGGGGCGACAGAAACAGGTCAGTCCTTATCCGTGTTCCCCTGGGATGGAATGGAGCGACGGATATGATTAAAGATGCAAATCCCGCAGATACGGCAGAATATCAGAAAATGCCTTCCAAGCAGACTGTTGAACTGAGATCGCCTGATGGATCCGCTGATATCTATAAACTTTTTGCGGGACTTGTAGTAGCTACCGAGCATGGCCTCAGAATGGATAATGCGCTCAAAAAGGCAGAGGAGCTTTATGTAGATTACAATATATTTAAAAGCCAGACCGACTCACGGAAAAAGCTGAAGTCACTTCCGGCATCATGCTGGGATTCAGCCGAATGTCTGTTGAAGCAAAGAGAATATTATGAAAAGGATGGTGTATTTCCTGCAGGAGTTATCGATAACGTGGTTTCCCGACTGAAAGCTCACGATGATAAGGGACTGAGTGAAAGGCTTTATAATAAGAATGAAGAATTAAGTGCCCTTGTCAGGAAATTTCTTCATTGCAGCTGACAGATCTTATACGTTCCTCATCCTCAGTTCTGGCCGCCAGGATACTGACATTCAGTTCAAATCCTATGAGAATGGCTATTGAATTCAGATATAACCATATCAGGATTACCATCAGAGTGCCTACTGATCCATATAATTTATTGTACTGGCCGAAATTATTAACATAGGCAGAGAAGCCCAGAGAAGTCAGTATGAATAAAAAGGTAGCAAGGGTAGATCCTGGTGAAAAGAATTTAAAGCCTGTTTTTTTTGCCGGTGCAAAGTAATAAAGCGAGGAGATTGCCATGAATAGAAGAAGCGCCACAACCACCCATCTCAGGAAGGAAAGGAAGATGAACATGAAATGCCGCTTTATTATATGAAGAGCAACGAGCCTGTTTACAGCCAGCTTCCCGAAAATAACAAGAAATCCGGCAGTAGAGATCATAAAAATAACAATCAGTAAAAGAACCACTGATATCTTACGCTGGTTTACCCACGATCTTGTTTTGAAGGAGTGTGCAGAAACAACAAATGCATGTATAACAGCATGTATCCCGTTGGTTGAAAAGACAATAGTAGCAAGAAACATGATTATTAAAAGGCCCTTGCTTTTGTGAGTAACGATATCAATTATAGTGGTCTCAAGAAAATTGAAGGCATTTGATGGAAGAATGTTTTCAAAAAGCTTTATCAATTCCTGCTGGAAATTAGGGATAGGAACAAACGGGATTAAAGTAAACAGAAAGATTGAAGCCGGAAGCAGAGCAAGCAGAAGATTGAATGCAATGGATGAGGCTCTTGTAACCAGGACTCCTTTGCGGAAGCCTTTAATTACAAATGTTATGACCTGGCTTATGGGAATACCATCGAAGCCTGGCAACACCAGTTTATTAATCTTTTCCCTGTCATTGAAAACTGTTGCTTCCCTAAGGTTCATTCTCAGATGGCTTTAAGACTCATATCCAGACTTTTGATATGATGTGTCAGAGCCCCAACGGAAATAAAATCAACACCGCATTCCGCATAGGATCTGATTGTTGAAAGTGTGATGCCCCCTGAAGTTTCAGTTTCATATTTTCCTCCGATTTCACTGACAGCCAGAAGAGTATTGGCGACACTGAAATTATCGAGCATTATTCTGTCCACGCCTCCGGTTGAAATAATAGTTCTGACGTCATCAATTGTTCTTGCTTCAATTTCAATTTTCAGATTCAGGTTATTCTTCCTCAGGTATTCCCTGGTTTTGCTGATTGCTTTAATTATGCCACCTGCATAATCGATATGATTGTCTTTCAGCAGGACCATATCGTATAAACCCATCCTGTGATTAATACCGCCTCCTATCCTCACAGCTTCCTTTTCAAGGAATCTGAATCCGGGAGTCGTTTTACGTGTATCGAGTATCTTGGTATTAAGACCTTTCAGCTGACTGACATATTCGTGTGTAACAGTGGCAATTCCACTCATCCTCTGCATTATATTCAAAACAAGCCGTTCAGCCTTCAGAATTGATTGTTGCCTCCCGGAAACATATAATGCTATTTCTCCCGGAGCAATAGAGGCACCATCATCTAGGATCAATTCTAATTTCAGATTTTTGTCAATAACAGTAAAAAGCTCCTTTGCTACCCTGATTCCTGCCAGAATGCCTTTCTCTTTTATAATCAGCTTTGCCTTGCCTTCAGCAGATTCAGGTATGCATGCCATGGAAGTATGATCTCCATCTCCAAGATCCTCGGCGAGGCTTTTCAGGATGAATTCCTTTAAATAATCACTTCCCATTGTCAGATTCAATGCGTATCTGATGAATAAGTAATTCCTGATCGACTTTTTTAAGAAGAAAGTAAACACGAAAATCTCCCTTTTCAGTTCTCAGATTGCCAATGGCATACTGGGCATCATTCTTTGCACCCTGATGGCGGATTGTGAAGTCTTTAGCCTGGTATTCTGCGAAAAAATCTTTTAATATGGTTTCTGCAACATTCTTCTTATAAAAATCCTCTTTATCCAGGAGAAGCAGTTCAATCGTTGAATTCATGTACTTTGATAATTCTGAAGCATTTCCGGCTTTTATGGCAATGGCAATTCCTTCAGGTATTTTGGCCTGATCCTGTGCATTAACGGTAATGCTGCCAAGAGCTATTAATATTACCGTAATAATATTTACAGATTTCATATCGATCCAGTTTAAATATTGCGGACAAAAAAATCAGTACACTACAAATTTAGTATAATTTTGATTGAATAGCTCTGAAGGGCAATCAATATATATTTCAAACCGAAATTGGAATTGCATTCCTTTTTAGCATTCTTTAAAATGTTATTTTTGTATTAGTGGCATTCTTCAATTATTATACCAAACTGATTTATCTTTCATGAAGATCACCTTATTGCAGACAGGAAAAACCACTGATAAGCACGTTTCAGAAGTAGCTGATCTTTATATAAACCGTATAAAAAAGTATACTCCGTTTGAGGTTTTGACTCTTCCCGATATTAAAAACACTAAAAATATGCCGGTGCAGGAGCAGAAAATCAAAGAGGGCGAAAAAATGCTGCAGGTGATGAGCGATGAAGACCATGTGGTTCTGCTCGACGAAAAGGGGAAAGAAGTAAGAACAGTTGAGTTCTCTGCTGCACTCGAAAAAATGTTTTTCATGCCGAAGAAAAGAATTGTGTTTGTTATTGGCGGCCCCTATGGATTCTCTGAATCACTGTATGCAAGGGCTGATAATAAAATGTCATTATCAAAAATGACTTTTCCTCATCAGCTGGTACGATTATTGTTCCTTGAACAGCTTTATCGTGCTTTTACTATTATTAAGAACGAGCCATATCATCATGAATAAAAAGTGAAAACCAAACAATGAGAGCAAGTCGTTATCCTGTAATTCTTTTTTTTCTTGCTGTAGGCCTTATGGTATTGGCTCTCATTGCCGAGTCGGTGTACTTCAGTGACTTTGAATATCGTTTTCAGACCAGGATGTTTAATAATACACTCAGGGAGAAAGAAAAGATAATGGATGATTGCTTAAATGCAATGAAACCAATTCTTGCATGGGAAAATCACCATGGATCGAACAGCGAAAACGATCTCTTTTCTGTGGCTGACAAAAACAAGATCACAATTCTGGAATATGTCGATAATGTACTGCTCTATTGGTCAGATAATGAGTTTGATGTTCCTCCTGTTTATGTTGATTCAATCTATAACAAACCGATGGTTTTTTTTCAGAATGGTTGGTTTCTCACTAAAACCGTACAGGCAGGCAATGAGAAAATTATTGGTTTGCTGAGAATACATACTGATTACAGTTTTCAGAACAACATTATTAAGAGTGGATTCGGAAAGGCATTTGGAATACCTGATAATGTTGACATCAGTATTAACAGGACTGCTTCGCCATATATTATTTATGACAGGAATGGGAAATTCCTTTTTTCCCTGATATTCCCTGAAGTGAAGGGCAGTACTGGTTTTATATGTATTCCGGTAACCCTCTGGATCGGGTTTTTTCTTGTCCTGATCCTTCTTTCATTTGAAATAGTGAAATATCTGGTCAATAATGGCAAAAGAGCTGTAGCTATTTTATCAGCCATTATCATTTTTACACTGATTTATCTTGTTCTTCTTCTTTCACGAAAGCCGCTCTCAATATTCCAGACGGAACTGTTCTCGCCTTACCGCTTCTCGCTGGATAATGCAATTCCCTCATTAGGCCACCTGCTGGTGCTGGGAATTCTTGCTGCTTCTCTGGCCATAATTTTATTCAGGTATCTGCTGCCCGATGACAAAACAGAAGACAGTGAGATAAAGAGTTACTTCTCTCTCCCCATCTTTTTAATCGGAGGATCTCTGATCATGAGCGTTTATCAGCGGATTCTGAGTCAGCTTGTAGCATCTTCAAATATAAACTTTGAGACATATAAAGTGCTGAATATGAATCTATACAGCATTATAGGGTTTGTCTCTCTTTTTCTGCTTCTGCTTGTTCCCGGCTTTTACCTTTTAAAGATTTTCAAATATCTCAGAAATGAAAGTCTCCAGAGAATCATCTTAGCCACCATCCCGTCTTTCATTTTTCCGATACTTTTTTTTCTTAACAAACCGGGTACAATTATCCCGCTTTCACTGTTCTATCTGATACTTGTGATGGCTTTATGGATAGCACAGAGCAGAAATATTGGCTTGTTTAACCTTACTATAATATTCTCGATCCTTTCAGGTTTATATTTTCTCTTTTTTATAACTATACTCTCAGAAGAAAAGACTACTGAAAACATTAAGATACAGGCTGTTTCTTTTTCTACTGAAAATGATCCCGAGGCTGAACATCTTCTTTTGGACCTGTGTCCTTTAATTGTAAAGGATTCTCTTCTTGCAAGATTGATGGCTACAGACGATTTCAGCAAGGACAGGGTTGATTCAATATCGAATTTCCTCCAGGATAATTACTTCACGGGATTCTGGAAAAATTATCATTTCAATATTTACCTGTGTAAGAGCGACCAGTCGCTTCAGATCGGGGAGGAGAGTGAAAAGCTTCAGAACTGCTTCAGCTTTTTTGATGAAAGGATAAGAAAAGACGGACACAGGCTCACAGGCACTAATTTTTATTTTCTCGATAACCAGGGAGGAAGGTCCTATTACCTGGGCAGATATTATTTTACCTCGGCGAAAAATACTACAAATGGCTTATTCATTGAACTATATAATGATGTAAACATTTTTCAACCTGGTTATTCGGAGTTATTGCTCGATAAGAAATATCATGGATATGCCGGATTGAAAGACTATTCTTTCGCCAAGTATATAAACGGAGAAATGGTTCTCAGGACAGGTGAGTTTCCTTATGATAAAACTGATGCCGAGTATATTGGAAAGTTTACCGATTACAGGATATTCAGCACGCAGGGATATAAGCATGTGCTTTACAGAAATGGCAATGCAACTGTCATAATAACCCGACCTGAACTCACAGCAGGTGATATTATTATTTCCTTCGCCTATCTTTTTGCTTTTATATTGTTTTTCTCAAACTGCGTCATTCTCCTGGTAAGACGACCTCTGATTAAGGGAATGAGAAATTTTAACTTCCGCCAGAAACTACAATTATCATTTATAGGGATCCTCTTATTTTCATTTATCCTGGTTGGAATAGTGGTCGCCTACATTACTATCAGTCAATATACTGCCAAGCACTATGAAAATATTAAGGAAAAGCTTAATTCAGTTTATCTTGAGCTTGACAGCAAACTATCAATGGAAAAGAGTCTCTCGCCCGACTGGAAGGGTGGTGGGTATTCTTCTCTTGACGAGCTGCTGATAAAGCTGTCAAATGTTTTCAATACTGATATTAATCTGTACAATAACCAGAATGGATTTCTGATTGCGACATCGCGGCAGGAGATCTTTAACAGGAACCTTACCAGCCAGCGTATAAATAATATGGCTCTGAATAACCTGCATATCGGCATCAGTGAGTTTTATCAGAAGGAAAAGATTGGAGATCTCGAGTATTTGTCTGCTTATGTCCCGTTTTTTAATGCCGAGAATAAGGTCATAGCCTATCTTAATATTCCCTACTTCAGGATGCAGAGTGTTCTGGCAAAAGAGATATCAAACCTGGTGGTTGCCGTAATTAATTTTGCCCTGCTTCTGATTGTAATAACCATGAGTATTGCAGTTTTTATCAGCGGGCGGCTCACTTCACCACTTTCCATGCTGAGCAAGGGACTCGCTTCAGTGGGTGTTGGAAAGAAGAGTGAACATCTCACGTACATTGGCAACGATGAGATCGGTGAAATGGTAAAACAATATAATCTGATGCTAGATGAAATAGAACAAAGTGCTAAGAAACTGGCTGATTCCGAAAGAGAATATGCATGGAGGGAGATGGCAAAACAGATTGCTCATGAGATCAAGAATCCACTAACGCCTATGAAGCTGAATGTCCAGCAGCTCTTCAAATCGTGGAACGATAAAGTTCCCGGTTTTGATAAAATGATCGAGAGGTTTACCAGGAATCAGATCGAGTATATAGATAATCTCTCCTCCATAGCCACAGCGTTTTCTTCATTCGCAAAAATGCCTGCCACCAATCCTGTAGAAGTCAATCTTCTGGATCAGATCAGGCTCAATCTCGAACTTTTTAAAGACACTGATAATGTTGTTTTTAATGTGGAATGGCCCAGGGAGACAAAAATCGTTATTTATGCTGACCGCGAACAGCTTAACGGTGTGTTTTCAAACCTTATAAAGAACGCAATACAATCAATTCCGACCGGACGTGAAGGATTGATTTCAGTAAGCATCGAAGTAAAAAGTGGAAAGGTTGTTGTTTCGATATCTGATAATGGCACTGGCATTCCGGCTGAATTAAAGAATAATCTGTTTATTCCGAACTTCACAACAAAATCTTCCGGGACAGGACTCGGACTTTCAATAGCCAAGAAATATATTGAGAGCGCAAATGGCAGGATATGGTTCGAATCAGAGGCTGATAAAGGTTCCGTTTTCTTCTTTGAATTACCTGTAATGTATACAGTTGAAAAATCAGTCTGACAGGAATTAACTTATAAGTTAATAAATTGTCGCATAAAAAGTCAGTAGAAATATTCAATATAATAGTTATATTAGCAGTCCTGATATAAGAATTAATGTACGAAAATTTTCTGCGCTTTTGCAAGAGACTAACCCTCAGTATACTGATACTAGGATATAGCAGTACTGTATTGATGGCACAGACAGTTGTGAACCAGTACGCAAGAGTTCTTACACGGAGCGGTAATCAGGTCACGGTGGATGATGTTTCTGCTTTTAATGCAGGAGATTATGTTCTGATCATTCAGATGCAGGGCGTAGCGATCGATGCCTCTAATTCTCCATCGTATGGCACAGCACCTAATCAGCTTGTTGGTCTGCCAGGCCGCTATGAATTTCTTAAAATTCAGAATGTTGTTGTACCTACTAGAACAATTAGTTTCTTTTCGAACATTTATAATTACGATCCTTCCGGTAATGTCCAGATATTAAAAGTTCCTTTCTACAGTTCTTTTTCCACAACTGATGCTTTGACCTGCAAACCGTGGGACAGAGTATCAAAAACCGGTGGCGTACTTGCTCTTATTGTTGGTAATACACTTACCTTGAATCACAACATTGATGTTTCTGGTAAAGGCTTTGCCGGCGGACGCGATACAATTGGCGCGGGTGTCTGTTCCACAACAGCTGTAATTTCAGGCATTTATTCATTCCCGCGGACATTTCTTGATGCAGGTTATAAAGGAGAAGGTTTAGCCACATATCAGAGTCTTTGTCCTGATCCTTGTGTTCCTGCATTGCTCCCGCTTTATTTAAAAGGTCAGGGAGCATTATTCACAGGAGGGGGCGGAGGTAATGGAGCCTTTTCCGGTGGTGGTGGCGGTTCTAACAGAGGATATGGGGGCCATGGCGGGAAAGAATTTTACACTTGTCCGATTCCACAGGATGGAGGAAGTCCGGGTGTTACTGTTACAAACAGTTCCCCTATACTCGACTCAAATATTGGGGGAATTTTTATGGGTGGTGGCGGTGGAGCTTCGATAAAACTTAGCGGATCAATATCCCGGCCCGGCGGTAATGGTGGCGGAATTGTGTTAATCGTGACTGACAAATTTGAGGGAAACGGACATCAGATAATTTCCGACGGTGGTAGCGTATCTACTGCTAAAAATGATGCCGGTGCAGGTGGTGGTGGCGCAGGAGGTTCTATTGCAATAACTTCAAATTCTATTTCTGGCCTTAATATTTCAGTACGAGGAGGAAAAGGAGGCAACCATCTTGAGGATTTTGGTCAGGGTGGCGGCGGTGGCGGCGGTTTGATCTGGTTCAGTCAAAGCTCTGTTCCCGCAACTGTCATAGATAATATAAGCGGTGGTTCAGAAGGAATCGATACTATTACAGTTACCACAAATGCTTCATCCGGAGGATCGGGACTCGAAAAATTTAATTTTTCTGCCCAGCTTAATGGTTTCTTATTCAATTCAATATGGTCAGCTGTAACAGGAAACCAGGTAGATTCTATATGTGCTGAATCAAGACTGCCCAGGATAAAAGGCACTCATCCGGTGGGCGGAACCCCCGGATCAGGTTATATATACACCTGGGAGAAAAGTACCAATCTTGGAGTAAGCTGGACTCCTTTAACAACCAATACGGATTCAATTAATTATGCCCAGGTATTACCTGAAATGACTGCCGGTCAGGTCTGGTTCCGCAGGACAGTTACAGATCATTCATTACCGACAGCGATTGTGGATGTTAGTTTACCTGTAAGAATTAAAGTCCAGCCTAAAATAACTAATAATATTATAGGGAATTCCGATACAATCTGTTTTGCACAGATTCCCGCCACTTTCGTATCTAAAGCTGTCCTTGGTGGCGGCAATGGATTATTTGCCTTTGACTGGAGTGTCAAAGTTGATAACGGAAGCTATTCTGTTCCTGCAAATACTCATAACCAGGAGACTTATGCACCGCCTGCAGGACTTACCTCAAAACTCTACAATTACAGGCGTACTGTCACCTCCGGCAGATGCGTTGATGCGACAGCAATCGTCACAATTACTGTACTTGACAGTATTACAAATAACAAGATAATTAATTCACCCGCTGATATCTGTTTCGGGGCCGCTTTTGATAATCTTAATGGTACTATTGAGACTAATGTTCCGCCAAACAAACTTGGAGGCGGAGATGGGAGCTACAGATACAGGTGGGAAAGCAATATAAACAGTTCAGGCTGGATTCCAGCGCAGGGTGTAAATTCGAATTCTGTTTATAACCCCATCGAACAACCGACAAGAACTCCTTTCAATCAGTATATTTACCGGAGGGTTGTTTATTCAGGAAGTAATAATGTCTGTATTTCAACAAGTAATGCCAGGGCTTTTAAGGATTACCCTGTAATATCAAATAATAAAGTTACTGCAATTGCTGCAGTATGCTCAGGGTCTCTGCCTCCTACCGTAACCGGATCAACTATTTCTGGCAGTCCGGCTCTTGCCGGAGGAAACGGAATATATACATATTCCTGGCAGGATAGTTCAAAAGCTCATAACTGGACAATCATTGCAGGTGCTACAGGAACTGATTATCAGCCTCCTGTCCTTACCGATACGACCAGTTACAGAAGGATTGTAAACTCGGCTACCTGTGTTGATGTAAGTAAGTCGGCCAGAATAATCGTTCACAAACCCGTTTTGAACAATATTATTACCTTGCTCGCAGGAGGCAGTGCACAGACAATCTGTAACGGTCAGCCTCAAAGCCCGATGCTGGGTACCATTCCAACCGGGGGAACCAATATTGCCGGTGATTATGCATACCTCTGGCAGTATTCCTCCGACGATAAAACATATACATCTATATCAACAGGCGGAACAAATCAGAACTACGCACCTTCCGCTCCTGCAGCTACCATTTATTACAGGCGGAATGCAACTTCCGGGGTATGTACTGTCAGCAGTCTGCCCATTCTGATAACGGTTCTCCCTGTGATCTCAAATAACACTCTTTCCGGCAGTTCAAGAGTTTGCTTCAGCCGTATTCCTGATCCTGTTACCGGACCATCCCTGTCAGGAGGTTCCGGTACATATTCATATTTCTGGGAACAGAGTATAAACGGAGGCACTTCATGGAGCCCTGCAGCCGGAACAAACAGCTCATTCTCTTACCAGCCACCGGCATTGAGGGTTCATACCTGGTACCAACGGACTGTTTTGTCAGGTGTATCAGGTCCCTGTTCTGATACTTCCCCGGTTTTTGATATATCCATCGATCCATTGCCTGCAAGCGAAATATTTGCCGGACGAGATACCATGATCATTTCTCCAATGAAGGTTTATACAATGAAAGCTGTAGCACCTCTGGCAGGTGAAAATGGTGTGTGGAGAAACCTTAACAGCGGGAAAAGCACTTTTGACGATACTACTAAAAATAATACTATAGTCAGGAAACTGGTTCTGGGCAACAACGCATTTTTATGGATTGTCTCCAGGGGAAGTTGCAGTCTGAAGGATTCGGTTAATATCAACCTTCTCAAGAATTTTATTCCTGATGGATTTTCCCCGAACGGCGACGCCTATAATAATAAATTTGTTATTGACGGATTATATCTTGAGGATAATTATGTTGATCTAAATATCGTTAATGGCGCAGGAACAGAAGTATTTACAGCAACAAACCGTAACGGGCAAACCTGGGTCGACTGGGATGGCAAGAACTCCAAGGGACTTGATCTTCCTGAAGGAACTTATTATTATATGTTGAAAATAACTCCTGTAAAAGCAGGTAGTTCGGTTTATAAGAGAAGCGGGTTTATTATTCTTAAAAGGTATTGATGGCAAGGTTTTTAATAAGAGCTGGCAGCTATATGTGGCAAATGAGTAAGATAAAATTACTGCTCTGCATATCCTTCCTGTCTGTTTTCCTTTCGCTTAAGGGCCAGGCTGTTCCTGATTCAACAAGTATCAGTCTGGGCTATCCTGTCTATAGCCAGTATCTTCAGAACGGTTTACTTATTAATCCGGCCTATGCCGGCACAAGAGGTTCCCTGAGCACATTCCTGTCATACAGGATGCAATGGATGGGTATCCCGGGGGCTCCCGTTTTTCAGACATTATCTTTGAATGCCCCTATGAAAAACGACAAAGTAGGTCTGGGGTTCATGGCTCAGTTTATGCACTTTGGATTAACAAAGTCTCAGAGTGTTTATTTTAGTTATGCTTATCATATAAAGCTGAACACCGGCAAGATATCGCTCGGATTAAAAGGCGGGTTTGACAGGTCAAACACCGATTACTCAGCTATTCAGACTACTACTTCGAGTGATCCTGTCTTTACCGTAAATCAGAAACCCTATTTTCTTCCAAATGTAGGTGCCGGAGTTTATTATTTCAATGACAGGTTTTTTGCTGGTGCTTCAATACCTTCCTTTCTTAGTTACCGGAAGAACAGTTCCACTGGTTCAGTAGAAGCTTACCACAGTTTTGGTCATTATGATGTTATCCTTTCTGCAGGCGGACTAATAATTATATCAGATGGTTTCAAGTTCAAACCATCTGTTCTGATAGATTATTCGATGGAGAAAACAAAGAAATTAACCCAGTTTGACATAAATGCTAACCTGATTATTAACGACCTTATATGGCTGGGAGGTTCATACAGGACCTCAGAACAAGTTGTGGTAGGGATAGTTCAGGTCCAGTTAAATCCACAGTTTATGTTCGGACTGTCATATGATTACCCCACAGGCAGGATGCATAATTATTCCACCTCAAAGGGATCAAGTGAATTTATTCTCAGGTACGAATTCGGATATAAGGTGAGTGCAGCTAATCCAAGGTATTTCTAGAACTATGGCAAAAAGAATTTTATATATCCTGCTTCTTGCTCTGATAGTTCCAGCTGCCGTATCACAGCCTGTGAAGCAGCAACCATCTGTTTATAATGTCAAAAGGATGCCTTTTAATGTTCCTGGCTTCAATAATATCTCTCCTGTAATAGTTAAAGAAGGAATCATCTTCTGTTCCGACAAGAGATATAGCGGTATTGAAGATGTGACTGGATATGATGGCCGCCGGCTTTATAATATATACCTGGCTGAAAAAGTTGACACATCCGGATTCAGGAAGCCGCATGCTATAAAGACTGATCGTACTAATAAATTCAATAATGGTCCATTATGCATAGCCCCTGATGGTAAAACNGTATTTTTTACCAGTGAAGTAGAAACCGGGAAAGCGGCAGAGAATAAGAATTATAAGAATCATAGCGGTATTTTTAGTGGTGAACTTTCCGGTTCTGAACTTATTTCAATTAAACCATTTAAGTATAATGATCCGCTGTATGATATCGGCCAGCCTTCGGTAAGCAGGGATGGGAAATACTTGTTTTTTGCTTCTGATATGCCCGGGGGGCTTGGAGGCGCCGACCTTTATTACTGTGAATTGATCAATGGGAGCTGGTCAGCACCTGTAAATCTTGGAAACAAGGTCAATTCGCCACAGTCAGAAAACTACCCTTACATTCATCAATCAGGAAAACTTTACTTTACATCAAACAGACCTGGCGGAGTAGGAAACCTTGATGTTTACTATACCATCATGAATAATGGTAAATGGGAAGAGCCGGTTCTTCTTCCAGAGCCTATAAATTCGAAAGCCGATGATTTTGCCTTCGTTGCCCAGGATAATCTTCAGAAGGGTTACTTCTCTTCAAACCGCAGCAGGCAAGACGATATCTACGAATTTACTTCTAACATTATAAGAAAATCCTTATGCGACACTCTTCAGGAAAATAATTACTGTTACAGGTTTTTTGAGGAGAATGCTATGAAATATGATTCAATGCCTTTCAGGTATGAATGGAGGTTTGGAGATGGAACAAAGGGAATTGGCCGCGTAGTTGAGCATTGCTTCAACAGCCCGGGAACATATAATGTTCAGCTTGATGTTGTTAACCTTGTTACGAAAGAAGTTAACTACAACGAAAAATCGGAAACTGTAGTCGTAACAGAAATTGAACAGGGATATATTTCCGGCCCCGACAGTATTGGAGCTAATCAGAGGATAAATCTCAGCGCGGATCAGACAAACCTGCCGGGCTGGGAAATCACTCAGTATTACTGGAATTTTGATGATGAAACAATTGCGATTGGAACTAATGTTGATAAAAGCTACCTTAAACCGGGAACTTATAATATTCAGCTTATAATTTCAGCGAAACCTGAACCCGGAGGAAGTGCAAGAGAAACATGTATTTCCAAAAATATTGTTGTTTTCCGGCAACCGTGATACTGAAATTACTAATTTTGGAACGAATGAAATTGGAAAAGTCACTATATAAAACTGTATTACTGGTTTCCCTTCTTGTTTTGCCTCTGTCTGCAAGGTTATTTGCACAGCCTGTACCTGGTAAGGATGAAAATATTCCTTTCCTCGTGACTTTTGGAAAAGACGGAAAAACATCATGGGGCGATTACGATTTTTACCAGGTCTTTTTCTTCAGTATCCTGAAAGATTATAATAAGCCTGTTTATATAAGGGTCTTTGATCCTGATTGCGGAGGTGAATGGGATGAGATACAGGGTGAATTCGATACCAAAACCAAGTTTTCTGTATATGGCGGTAAGGGCGTTGATCCTGATAAAAATGAAGAATCACGCGGACTTCTTAAAGGATTAAACTATAAGTCGGGTAACCTTCTTGGATCAAAGATATTCGGCAACGAGGCGAAATACGACAACAAATATTTCACATTCGGACCATTTAATCCCTCTGAAGGTGATTTCAATCCTAAATGGAACAGTTACATGTTCAAAATCGTATGCGAAGGAATAAGCGGTGACGACGGAAACCTTTACAAGTTCTTTTTAAGCAGCGACCCTGATAACAATATTCCAATAGAAGGAGCAAATGCGTTCACTTACGCATATCACTTCAGGATGTGGAATGACTTTAAAAGCGTTGCACATATTTATCCGTATATAGATACGGGTGTTGTTTATATCAGGCAGCGTAATTTTGACTGGGACAATGATGGTACAATTCTGGTAGTTTCTAGATACAAACAAGGTATTCCTGTACCAATATCAAACGAAAATGACTGGGCGCAATCAAATATTCCAATAGAAGCGCAGGAGGTAAAATCATCTCTTGACTTCCAGTTTCATAAAAGACAAGATGAGCTTGTAAAAAATAACAATGTGGTTATCACCCTTGAAAACCAGCGAGGTGATGCTGTGAAGTTTTTCAGCTCTCCGATCGGCGGTGTACCTGTCTACCAGCCTAAATTAGGCTATGAAAAAGTGAAGCCAAAGAAATAAGAAAAACCTGATATGAGAATTAATATAAACTTCAAGATACTAATCAGTACCATCGGGTTTTTGTTTGTTTTTTCATTACTGTCAAGCGGACAGACCTATAGTTTTATGAATTACGGAGCCGAACGGAATATTCCTAACGGCTTTGTATATACAATGACACAATCGGACGATGGCTTCCTCTGGATAGGAACCGCAAATGGAATATGCAGGTTTGATGGCTATAACTTCTACCAGGTGCAATACCCTGATTCAGCTTCAGGCAGAATTCCTGTTAAAAGTCTTAAGGATAAGAAAGGGACAATCTGGTTCGGATGCAGCGACGGCGCTGTGTTATATGTTAAAGATAACAAGCTTATCCCTGTTAACCTGGAAAATACAAGGAGCATCAGTGAACTCATTGAGGGACCTGATGGGCTGGTATATATCATTCCTCAAAGCAGGACTATATTTTCGGTTAATCCGCTGAAATTATCCGAAATAAGACAGTATCCGCTGTCAGTTGAACCTGTCCTGATTTCAGGTTCATTTACAGGAACGGGGAATTTGCTGATCGGAACCCAGGAAAACCTTCTGGTTTGCAAACTTGAAAAAGATTCCGTTTCAGTAATAAGATCTATTAACAGTTTTGACGCAGGTGTAACTTCAATTCATAAGGCCAGCGATGGCTCAACTTTTATAATCGGGACTGATGAGAACGGGCTGTTTAACCTGAAAATTTCTGACAAAGGAGAAACAGTATCACGTCTGGTCGATCATAACGAACTTTCTTCAATTAAGGTCCAGTCTATCTCTGAAGACTCAGATGGTTCATATTGGATCTCCACATCAGGCTCAGGAGTATTTCAGCTCGTACTGTCTGATAACATGACTACCGTAAAATCTGAGAAAGTATTTGATTTAAACTCAGGTCTGCCGGGTAATGTTGTAAGAACTGTTTTTCAGGATGTAGAAGGGAATTACTGGTTTGGTTTGTATGGTGAAGGGATCTCGATGCTTACTTCATATTCGCTGAGCTATTTTTCTCCTGGTAAGACTTCATCTGAGAATAATATCATTTACATTAAGGACTTTGACAATAACTATATTCTTGGGACACCCACAGGGTTCCATATTTTTGATATTACGAAAGGGAAATCAGTCTCTTTTACCGAACTTTCAGGGCCTGTCGGCAAGACAGAAATAAAAGCTTATTTTCTCGATAAGGAGAAGAACCTTTGGATAGGGACAGGAGGGAGCGGATTATTTGTCAGGAATAGTCAGGGAGCTGTTCGACAGGTTTACAAATCAGGAGATTCCGGAGCGGATTTTATAAAGGATATCGAAATTGAAGGCGATCGCATCTGGCTGGCCACTACCAATGGCGTCATTGTCCTTGATAAGAGGGGTAACAGGTTGCACTTATTTGATATAAATAACGGGCTTCCCCATAACAGTATCAACAAAATCTTCTTGTCAGGGAATAAATATGCTTATATAGGCACTGAGAGCGATAAACTCTATAAGATCGATCCCGGTTTTAATATCTCAGAGGAAAAAGCATCAATGAACGGGAGCACGATTAACAGAATATTCTCATTAACCCAGACAGGGGATGGAGCAGTGTGGGTCGCAACCGACGGTAATGGAATTTTCAGGTTCAGAAATGATTCAGTTATCTCTGTATCGAGGTCGAACGATCTTATGTCAAATTATTGCTACAGTATTCTTGCTGACAGAGATAATAATGTCTGGATAGGACATAATAAGGCTTTTACAAAATATAATACACGTACAGGAACTGTAAGGGTCTTCGGCACCGATTTTGCAAAACTCGGTATGTGTAATACAGGAGGTATTTTCGAATCAGCCGACAAGAAGATATTTGTAGGAACCACCGACGGGCTGGTGATCTACGACAGGATGAAAGAGAAGAAAGTATTAAATCCTCCTTTCAATAATATTAATATCATCGAAATCAATGATGTGCCTTATCCCTATCAGCCATCTTTTGTGCTGCCTTATAAGAAATATAAGGTTAAAGTCTATTATTCCGGCATAAATTTCAGTGCCCCTGAGAAAGTTTATTACAGTACTTTTCTTGATAATTTCGATCTTAACTGGAGCAAACCGACTACATCGCGTGAGGAGTTATTCAGCCTTGGTGACGGAAAATATAAATTCAGCCTAATATCTGTAAATGAAGAAGGATTATCGCAGAAGACACCACTGACCTTCAGTATACTAATCAAGAAGCCCTTCTACAGAACATGGTGGTTTGTTCTCAGCGCAATTGTATTTGCAGCGGGTATTGTTATTATTATTATCCGGCAGAGAGATAAAGCGCAGAAAAAGATACAGGAATATCTCGAAACTGAACTTGCTGCAAGAACCAGTGTTGTTATGAAGCAGAAGGGCGAAATAGAACTTCAGAACATTGAGATTACAGACAGCATAAATTACGCTAAACGGATTCAGACCAGTATCCTGCCGGATATCAACAAGCTGAAAGATGCTTTCAAAGATGCATTTATACTATTCCATCCAAGAGATATAGTCAGCGGTGACTTTTATTGGTTCGACAAGCTTGATGATGATAAGTTCATTGTTGTATGTGCTGATTCTACCGGCCACGGAGTCCCGGGAGCCTTCATGTCTATGATCGGATCTACACTTCTTCAGGATATAGTTACAAGAAAAAGAATATCTAAACCTTCGGAAATACTCAGCCTGCTGGATAAGCAGATCTTTTCAACGCTTAATCAGAATGTTGAACTTGGGGTATCCAATGATGGTATGGATATGGTTGTTTGTGAGTTTAATGTCTCAACCCGACATGTCAGATTTGCTTCGGCGATGCGTCCGGTTATTCTTGTACTGGATGGAGAATCTTTCTATATAAAAGGCAACAGGTCATCTGTTGGAGGAGAATCGGTTGTCGAAAAGTTTTTTGACGACCAGGAATACTATCTTAAGCAAGGTGATACAATTTATCTCTTTTCTGACGGGCTCCCCGATCAGTTCGGCGGACCTGACGGAAAGAAACTTAAAATAATGAGACTGAAGAGAATGATTGAGCAGATCTCAAAATTGCCAATGGACACGCAGAAGGAAGCCATGACGAAATTCTATTTCGACTGGAAAGGTTCATATGACCAGGTTGATGATGTTCTTCTGATGGGAATAAAAGTCTGACCCGACTTCTAATAAGTTTTATTTGTTGAGAGTGTAATCTGAGTTGTCGATGCGACATTGCTCTCATGCAGAGCCCTGTCCTTGACATAAAAATCATATTTTATAGTATCGGTGGGATTGTAGAAGAGATACATGAATGTCACCGATATTGTACCCTTCAGTATCTTGTTCTGTCCCAGCCTTTCCATATATGGAATCCTGTAAGGAGAAGGTTTTAGAGGATCATTGTCAGCGGCAAGAACCATAATGCCTCCGGTTTTGCGGTAAAGTGACAGAAACAGATTTGTCGAATCCTGAGTACTGTCAGCCGGTGCATTCAGACCCAGATCTCCGTCACCATCTTCAAAATGGAACCGAAGCCTGCCGCCCTTTGATTTATTGCCGAGAATGTCTGTTGTATCAAATACAGTGAAATTCAGATATTCTATACTCGGAACAGCCGGAAGATGTTCTATCTTGCGACATGAGCCAAGCCCTGTAAGGATTAAAGCTAAAAGCAGCAGGCACCTGTTTTTTCCCATGGTTTTAAGTCAATAAAATTAAACGAACAAAAACCACACCAAATTTGATTATTTTTTTCTGAAAAATATCCTAATTGGAACGCCAGTAAAATCAAATCTTTCTCTCATCCTGTTTTCAATATACCTTTTATAGGGATCCTTAACATATTGCGGAAGGTTGCAGAAGAACGCAAATGCCGGTGTATAGATCGGTAGCTGCGTAACAAACTTGATCTTTACATATTTCCCCTTAAGCGCAGGAGGAGGATTGTTTTTGACTATCTGAAGCATCACCTCATTTAATTCTGAAGTACTGATTTTCCGGTTCCTGTTCTCATTTACCCTCTCGACCAGCTCAAGCACCTTATGTATACGCTGTTTGTTTATTGCCGAAATAAACAGAATCGGATAATCAGTGAATGGTGCTGTTTTCTCCCTTATTGCTTCTTCAAAGACATTAGTGGTGTTATTTGTTTTCTCAATCAGATCCCATTTATTTACCAGCACTATCATTCCCTTATTGTTCTTCTGAATAAGCGACATGATGTTAAGATCCTGAGCTTCTATTCCTCTTGTTGCATCAATAAGAAGGAGGCAGATATCAGAGTTTTCGATAGTCCTGACTGCTCTCATCACAGAATAGAATTCTATGTCCTCGCTCACCTTGCCTTTCTTTCTTAAGCCGGCGGTATCGACAAGCAGAAAGTCATGCTGGAATTTATTGTACCTGGTGTAGATCGAATCACGGGTTGTGCCAGCGACCGGTGTAACGATATTACGTTCTTCTCCCAGAAGTGAATTTACCAGTGATGATTTTCCTACATTCGGCCTTCCCACAATAGCTATCCTGGGCAGCTCTGGAAGTGGTTCAGGCTCTTCCGCCGGTAAATGTCTTACAACCTCATCAAGAAGCTCACCTGTCCCGCTTCCGTTTATAGAACTGAGCGGGAAATAGTCACCCAGTCCAAGGTTGTAAAACTCGTTTGCATCTATAAGCCTCTCACCATTATCAACCTTGTTTACTACCAGCAGTACCTTCTTGTCAACTCTTCTGAGCATTGAGGCTACGGTAGTATCCAGCTCATGAATACCGCATGTAACATCTACCATAAAAAGTATGATCTCTGACTCTTCTATGGCAAGGTGCACCTGTTTATTTATCTCTTCTTCAAAGATGTCGTCGGAGTTTTGAACATATCCTCCTGTATCAATAACTGAAAACTCAATCCCATTCCAGTGAGAAACTCCATAGTTGCGGTCGCGGGTAACGCCGCTCACCTCATCAACAATGGCTTCCCTCGACTCGGTAAGCCTGTTGAAAAGGGTCGATTTTCCCACATTTGGTCTTCCTACTATTGCAACTATTCTACTCATATAATCTTCTTAATTATTTACTACTGATAACCAAATCTTCTGAGAACCAGTGGTTTGTCTCTCCAGTCCTTGGTAACTTTTACATATAACTCAAGGAATACCTTTTTATTGAAAAATGCCTCCATGTCTTTCCTGGCTTCTGTGCCGACCCTCTTCAGCATTGATCCTTTATGACCTATTATTATTCCTTTCTGACTGTCGCGGGTGACATGTATCAGGGCACGGATATTAATAATTGTCTTCTCCTCCTTGAAACTCTCTATTTCTATTTCGACAGAATAGGGGATCTCTTTCTGATAATGAACCAGAATTTTTTCCCGAATGATCTCTGAGGCAAAAAATCTCTCGTATTTGTCAGTAAGCTGATCTTTAGGAAAAAACGGAGGCCCCTCTGGGAGCTTCATGAGTATTGCATTCAGAAGCGATTCCAGATTGAATTTTTTAAGTCCCGAAACAGGAATTATAGGTGAGGAAGGGAATGCTTTATGCCATGATTCAACTACTTTTTCCAGTTCCGTCTGATTTGTAAGATCCACCTTATTCAGTGCTATTATCACCGGTATGCCTGATTCTGTAATTCTGTCGATATAATCACCCTCGAATGCGTTTTTCTCTAATACATCTGAAACATAAAGGATAGTATCGGCATCAGTGAGTGCGGAATTGACAAAATTCATCATCGTCTCCTGAAGCTTGTACTGCGGCTTCAGAATCCCGGGCGTATCGGAATATACGATCTGAAAATCCTCACCGTTTACTATCCCCATTATTCTGTGCCGGGTTGTCTGAGCTTTAGCTGTAATAATAGAAAGCTTCTCACCGACCAGTGCATTCATGATGGTCGATTTTCCAACGTTGGGATTTCCCAGTATGTTTACAAAACCTGATCTGTGACTCATTTTAAATGATTAAAATATACCCCGTTTAAGCATGCTGATCTCTTTATCATTAAGGTATCTCCACTTGCCTCTTGGCACATTTTTTTTTGTCAGTCCCGCAAAATA
>JGI20214J51088_10000799_pt1 | contig 21495 bp, 28 predicted proteins | sample WetSurMetagenome_FD_51088 | JGI IMG/M metagenome (IMG submission 51088) | reverse complement strand
TATTTCTAAATCCCTCCTAACCTCCCTTTTTCAAAGGGAGGGAATTGATGGTATCTCCCCCTTTTTCAAGGAGGAGATTTCTCCCTTTACTAAAGGGAGATTGAGAGGGATTTTAAGGGGGGGGTGACTTATGTGTTTATGGCTAATTATTTAATTTGTTTTTATCAGTCATGGGTTTTTTTAACATAGACCCTGATCTCTCCACCCGATTCTTCGATACCCAGGCATTCATGGCCGGTAGTCTGGCACCAGGCCGGCATATCCTGCTTAATCCCCTTATCGTCCGCGACTATTTCCAGCACTTCTCCTATCTTGAGTTCTTTGATTTTCTTAGCGGTCCTAACGATGGGCATCGGACAGTAAAGTCCAATGCAGTCCAGTGTCCGGTCAGCTTTCATAGTTAACTCCTAGAATGCCCAAAAAGCCTTAATCCTGGCTTAAGACTATTTCCTGGATTCCGTTTTCAACGGAATGGTATTCACGGATACCATACCCGGCGAAAGCAGTATCCATAGATCTTAAATGAATAACGTCACTTTTGATTGCCTTGCCTCATTCAGAAAATAGGCAGCACCGGCCAGGCTCATCACGCCGTCCCGGAAAGCATCTTCGGGTACTCCCATAATGCCGCAGGATGTTGAGCAGGGAACCAGTTTCACGCCCATCTCCTTTGCCATGGTAATCATTTCGTCGATTGTCGGCGTATGAATCTCTTTCATCAACTTACCTATCATCCAACGGCCCAACCCCAGAAAATTAAACTTTGAGAGAGTCAGCCTTTTAGCACCGCCGCGGTTAATGACGTTAAACATTTTCCGCATCAGTCCCTTACTCCTGATGCTGCCCTCGTTTCTTTTTATAATATTCAGTCCCCAAAAAGTAAAAAATATGGTGACGTCCATTCCCATACTGGCTCCGGTTGTCGCCAAAATGAAGCCGGCTAAAGCTTTGTCCAGGTCGCCGCTAAACATGACGATGGTCAGTTTTTCTTTCTGGTCTGCCATCGGTTACCACTCCTTGATATCGGCGCCGCAATGAGGACATTTCAGGGTATCTCTGTCGATTATCATGTGACAATTAGGGCAGTGCAGTGCCTCGACTTTACAGGCGTCACAATATGGGAAAGCCGCCTCCGCGATATCGGTATCACAATAAGGACAGACCAGGTGACTCTTTGCAACTTTTGCCTTTTTCTTTTCTTTCGGTACCATCTCTACTGCCCCCCTTTTTGTTTTGCACGGTAATCATCGATAGCTTTATGCAATGCCTGAGCCCCCAAATTTGAACAATGGAATTTTTGCTTCGGAAGACCTTCCAGTTCGTCGGCCACCGACTTTGGTGTTATTGTCAGTGCCTCTTCAAGAGTCTTCCCCATGGCCATTTCACTTACCATACTGGAAACAGCAATAGCTGCTCCGCACCCGAAGGTCTTAAATTTGACATCTTCCAGGCGGTTGTCTTTTACCTTGATATAGAAAGTCATCATGTCCCCGCAAACCGGGTTACCCACCTCACCGACACCATCGGCATCCGCGATCTCCCCGACATTGCGCGGGTGCATGAAATGTTCCATTACTTTTTCACTGTAAACAGGCATGTTGACCTCCTAAAGTAAATTTCTAATTTCGAAATCCGAAACAAGTTGTCATCCTTCAGCCGAAGGACCTGCGAACAAGATTTAGTATATTAAACTCCCCTCACCTTAGTCCTCTCTCCCGATTCCTCCCGATAGATCGGGATTCATACGGGATCTTCGACCACAAAGGGGAGAGGAGACTAAGAAGATGATAGTTCTCAACTACATAGTCTTGCCCGTTTTCACGAACTTATCCCAGAGAGGAGACATCTGACGCAGTCTTTCGACGATAGGCGGCAGTACCTCCAGAACATAATCGGCGTCCTCAAGAGTATTCATCAATCCGAAGCTGAACAGCAGTGAGCCTTGAGCTACCGCGTGGGTCAGCCCCATCGCTATAAGCACATGGGATGCTTTCAAAGCCCGCGAAGTACAGGCCGAACCGCTGGTGACTCCTATACCCTGGCTGTTAAGCAGCATCAGCATGGCTTCACCCTCGATAAATTCGACACAGAAGCTGGCATGCCCGGGTAATCTATTTTGCGGATGGCCGGTGACCTTAACATGGGGGATACGCTGCGGCAACTCTTTCAATAACCGGTCGCGCATGGGAGTCAACTGTTTTGCTCTGGATGACATAGCTGCTATTGCTATTTCGGCAGCCTTGCCCAGACCTGCTATCGCAGGAATGTTTTCAGTGCCGGCCCGCAGGCCTCCTTCCTGGACCCCGCCGTCCAGATACGGCATAATCCGGACGCCCCGCCGCACCCACAAAGCACCGATACCTTTAGGTCCGTAGAACTGGTTCCCGGAGAGACTCAGACAGTCTACTCCCAGCTCTATTACATCCACCGGAATTGTACCGGCAGTCGCTACGGCATCGGTATGAAAAGGAATATTACCGGTACGGGTAATTTTAGCGATCTCCGCAATAGGCTGTATTGTCCCTACCTCGCCGTTAGCGTGCATAATGGACACCAGTATCGTATCTTTCCGGATCTCCTTTTTGACTTCTTCGGGATTTACCGTGCCGTATTTGTCTACCGGTACCAGCGTGACTTCAAAACCCATTTTCTCCAGTGAGCGAGCGGAGTGCATCACAGAAAAATGCTCAACAGCTGAAATTATGATATGCTTTCCTTTGCCCTGCTGGGCCATCGCCAACCCCTTAATAGCAAAGTTATTACTCTCAGTGCCGCCGCTGGTAAATATTACCTCTTCGCTATCGGAAGCACCGATAAGCTGTGCCACCTGCGACCTGGCGTTTTCAACAGCCTCTCTGGGAGCGTCGCCCCAATCATGAATGCAGGAGGGATTACCGAAATTCTCTACGAGAAAGGGCAACATTGCATCGCGTACTTCGGGAAGCAACGGAGTTGTAGATGCATTATCCAGATATACTTTACGCATACGGTACCTCCTGTTATGTTATTCCTGTAATCGTATTCTGTAATTGGTTGGAGTATAAGTCAAACAGGGTGATTTCATCATTTGCCCTGACGGTGCCCCCGCGGACAACCTCGGCAAAGACGCCTTCTTTAGGCATGACGCACTTCCCTACCAGCTTAAAAATAGCACAACCGGTATGACACTCTTTCCCGATCTGGCTTATTCGCAATACTATGTTTTCCCCAACCCTGAGGCGTGTTCCAACCGGCAGGGCGGGCAATTCTATTCCTTCACAAGTAAGGTTCTCAGCAAAATCGCCGGGGTTTACATCGTAGCCCATAGCCCGCATCTTATTGATGCTTTCGATAGCCAGCAAACTGACCTGGCGGTGCCAGTGGCTGCCGGCATGAGCATCGCCTTCCAGTCCGTAATTTTCTTTTATTTTTCCCTCCGGAACTACGTGTTTGCGGACACCCTTCGTTTCACTGGTGCAGACCGCGATTATTTTACCGGAAAGTTTTTTCACCATTATTCATTACCTCAAGTTGTGAGTTTACTGTAAACTCTTTATCCCTTCTCCTGCTGATGCAGCTTCATCAGTTCTTTGCGCATGCATTTGTCCATTACCACCTGCATACCAGCTTTCCGAGCTTTAGCAGCAGCCTCGTTATTCACAATTCCTTCCTGCATCCAGATGGCCTTTGCCTTTATTTTTATAGCTTCTTCGACCACAGGCATTACATCCTGGGGCTTACGAAAAATATCTACGACATCTACGGGGACAGGAATGGCAGTCAGGTCGGGATAGCTGGAGAGTCCCATGAGCTCTTTTTCTCCAGGATTAACCGGAATTACTTCATAGCCGTGGTCCCGCAGGTAATCGGCAACCCGGCAACTGGGACGCGTTGGATCTCTCGAAAGGCCTACCACTGCCACCACATGAGCTGACTTCAGTATTTCAGATTCAGTACTCATAACTACCTCCGGAAATTCAAAATGCGAAGCACTAAATACCAAATAATTTGTCATCCGTGGGGGGAGGAACAGGGAGATGGTGACACCCGGACAATTTAAAACTATTACTTATCCCCTGTATTTTTCAAGAGCCCCGTAAAAAGCTTTCCAGAAGGGGTCGACTATCGGATGCTCCAGTTTATTCTCACTGCCTTCCGACACGAGTACCATGCCTTTTTTAGCATCGGTCAGCTCACCGACCACCGACGCTTTGATTCCTTTAGCATTCAAAGCGCCGACTACTGCTTCTGCTTTATTCGCTTTGCATGAAATAATAAGTGTGCCCTCACTGATAGAGGCAAAGGGGTCGATACCGAACAAGCGGCAGATATCTTCGACACCTTCTTCGACAACGATCTTCTCTTTCTCTATTCTGACACCCAGCCCGGCAGCCTGGGCGATCTCAAAAAGAGCACCCCAAATGCCGCACTCGGTAGCATCGTGCATGGCGGTCACACCGTTGTCCCGGCGTCCGATGCTTACCGCGGTCATGGCATCTTCAACGACGGACATTTTATAAAATATTTTTTCTGCTTTTTGCCGGAAAGCATTGCCGAATTTCTCTTCCATCAGCTTCGGAAACATAGTTACGAAGATACCAGAAGCCTCAATAGCCGGACCTTTAGTCACAATAATCTTATCGCCGGCCCTGGCAAATTTAGGAGTAACGTATTCGTTTTTGCCGCCGATACCGACCACTGTAGCTCCGCCGACCATAGGATACTGACAATTTTCATAGCGAGCGGTGTGCCCGGTGACCACCGCAATCCCGAGTTTCTCGCATTCACGGTGCATCGTATCCCACATTATTGTCAATTGCTCNTTNGTTATCGCCATCGGCAGATTCAGGTCTATTGTCAGATATCTTGGTTTAAGACCGCTAGTAGCTGAATCCGAAGCCAGAATATGAATAGCAAACCAGGCTGCCCTTTCCCAACCGTATTCCGGTACAATAAAAACGGGATCGGTGGTAAGCGAGACTGCCTGTTCCCCTATCTCTATTATGCCCACGTCCACCCCATTCTGCGGTCCTACCAGGACACTCTTATCCCTGGCTCCAAGACGGGGATAGATCAGCTCACTAAAGATCTCCGGTGAAATTTTACCGATCTCAGGAATTTCAGACATGAAACAGATCCTTTCTTTCTCTATTCTAATGCCGGAACGCATTCCGGTCCCCTGACTAATAAAACCGGCACCGGGCTATTACCGACTATTTTATCGGCGACACTGCCGAAAGCCCAGCGATGTGNTCCGGTATGACCATGACTGGATATGATTACCAGATCGATTTCGTTTTTATCAATATAGTTAAGTATTTCCAGGGCAGGTTTACCAGAGCGGTTCACAGCCCTCACATTATTCAGCCCTTCCAACATCAGACGCTCCTTAACACCATGTAAATATTCATTGCATTGTTTAGCCGTGAATTCTTCGATCTCTTTTAAGTGCTCGTCCCAGGTCTCAATCATATCCGACGGGTAGTCCGCAAGCACACTAACCGGCTGGCATACCCTTAACAAGACTACATCTTTAGCGTTATTGTCCACAGCTATTTTAACTACATGGGGAATTACACATTCCGCAAGTTTGGAACCATCCAGCGGAACCAAAATTCTGTCATACATTTCCGGACCTCCCTACTCCCCGCACAATAAATTATACAGGGAGTATTCCCGGCCAGACCACCATGGTGTTCACCTTAANGATTAAGCTGCATGATCTGTGAACAAATGTAATTATGATTTTTTACTTTTTACTAATGGTGACATTGCCCTGAGTTTGCCGATTATACGCGGCAAAACTTCCAGGACGCGGTCTATCTCCGGCTCCGTGTTCCATTTGCCCAAAGAAAAACGCAGTGAACCGTAAGCCTGTTGCGGAGGTACTCCGATAGCCAGCAAAACATGGGAAGGCTCGGCATTCGAAGAGCTGCAGGCAGAACCGGTAGAAACGCAAATACCCTCCAGGTCCAGATTGAGACACATGGATTCCCCTTCGACAAATTCAAAGGAAAGGTTGACATTATTGGGCAGACGGCGTTCCGGATGACCGTTAAGATGGCAATACTCGATCTGCTGCAGACCTTTTATTAATTTGTCCCTTAAACCTGACAGGCGAATACTTTCAGTATCAATTTCAGTCCCTGCCAGTTCACATGCCTTTGCCAGGCCGACAATACCGGCTACATTTTCCGTACTGGCGCGCCGCCTTCTTTCCTGAGCACCGCCATGAATGAATGACACCATTTTCGTGCCTTTCCTGATATACAGGACACCCACTCCTTTGGGACCGTACAATTTGTGTGCTGATAGCGATAACAGGTCGACACCAAGCTTATTAACATTAACCGGTATATGTCCCACCGTTTGCACTGCATCGGTATGAAAATATACGCCGGCAGCCTTAGTGATCTTAGAAATTTCTTCTACCGGCTGTATAGAACCTATCTCGTTATTAGCATACATGATAGAAACCAGTATCGTCTCAGGCGTTATAGCCTTCTTTACCTCATCAGGAGACACCAGTCCGGTACTGTCTACCGGCAAATAAGTAACCTTAAACCCGCGTTTTTCCAGGAATTTACATGTTTCCAGTACAGCGTGGTGCTCAATCACAGACGTAATAATATGATTTCCTTTGTGCTCATTAGCAAAAGCCACACCCTCGAGAGCGAAATTATCCGCTTCGGTGCCACTCCCGGTAAAGACAATCTCATCGATGCGGGAGCCTAAACATGAGGCTACGGTCCGGCGCGATCTTTCCAGAGCTTCCTTAGCCTCCTGACCGTAAGCGTGGATACTCGAAGGGTTGCCGAATTTTTCATTAAAATATGGCAGCATTGCGACGATAACGTCAGGATGCACCGGTGTGGTTGCGGCATAGTCAAGATAAATTCTCTTCATAGAACTCCCAATCAATAGTTTACAGTTGTCAGTTTACAGTATTAAGTTTATAAGGAATATTATTTACTAATAAAACTACCTCTTAAACTAAATAAAAACTGGGAACTTATTACTCAAATATAGAACATTATTTCGTCTGTTTGTTCTTTACGTTTCTGCCTTTCCAACAGGTCCTGCAGCGATATTGTCTCAAGCACCCCGTTTATCGCACTTTTAACATCAGTCCAGACATCCCTGGCAGCACATTTTTTCGCACGCAGGCAGAGTTCGGGTTTATCGACACAATCCACAGGAGCGTTCGAGCCTTCCAGCAGCAATAAAACATCACTCAATCTAATATCACGGGCAGGTTTGGCAAGAGCGATACCTCCTTTCGCACCGCGAGTACTTTTAATAAGCCCTCCGGCGATAAGAGGTGTAATCAGGTGTTCCAGGTACTGGAGGGATATGGCCTGATTTTGTGCAATATCTTTTAGAGATACCGGCCCTTTGCCTTCGTTAAGAGCCAGTTCAAGAAGTGCTCGCGTACCATAGCGCCCTCTTGTCGATAACTTCATTATCTTACCTCATTGTTGTTAATCATGATTAACTTAGTATATTATAACACCCGAAACAAAGTATTTACCAATTACCATTGTCTATTTAACAAGTAAATAATCGTCATTACGAGACCCTCCCGATTCAAACCGGCCTGGTTCGACAAGCTTCCCGATAGAATCGGGATAAACTACCATGAGCGGTTGTTTGAAGCGGATTTTAGCAGACTAACGTAAAATAAAATGAGAAAATGCTTTTTAGCTTTTTAGCATATTAACAGCAACCTGGATGCGTTTCAGGGACCGCTCTTTCCCCATTACCTCCATCATCTGGAAAAGGGGCGGGGTAGCGGTGCGACCGCTGACGGCGGTGCGTATGGCACCAAAGAGCTGTCCCGTTTTAAGATTAAGTTCGGCCGCCATCGGGCGGAGGACCTGCTCCAGTGTCGCGGCGTCAAAAGCAGTATTCTGCAGTCTTTGATAAACGGTCTGCAAGGTGCTGATCGTAGTATCCGATGTCATATTTTTTTCAATCAGCAACTGTGCTTCATATTCAGGTTCTACGAAGAAAAATCGCAGCAGCTCGGCCACTTCTACGAGCGTGCGGGCACGGTCCTGGGCCAGCGGTACTGCTTTTTTTACATATTCTGCATCTGTGGTAAGAGCGACTGCAGTATCTTTGTCCTTCTCTAAAAATGGCCTTACCTTTTCGAAAAATTCTTCCGGGGTGAGTCTACGTATGTACATACCGTTCATCCATTGGAGCTTTTCCATATTGAAGATCGCCGCGGTGGGACTCACCCGCTCAATGGAGAAATTCTTTATGATCTCCTCGCGAGACATGATCTCAGTTTTATCATCCAGCGACCAGCCTGTAAGAGACAGAAAATTGAATAGTGCATCGGGTAAATAACCCTGTTCAGCGTATTCCATAACGGAGGCAGCCCCATGACGCTTGCTCAGTTTAGAACGGTCCGGTCCCAGTATTAACGGCAAATGAGCGTAGAATGGCGGCTTATAACCCAGGGCGTCCCAGACCATCAGGTGTCTCGGTGTACTGGAAAGCCATTCCTCACCCCGTATAACATGGGATATTTGCATCGCATGGTCGTCTACGATATGAGCCAGATGATACGTGGGATAACCATCTGATTTCAGTAGTACGTGATCGTCTTGAGTACTGTTTTCAAATACCACTTCTTTTCGGATAAGATCGATAAACCTTGTTTGTCCCGTAAGCGGCATTTTAAAACGGACCACCGGTTTTATACCCTGGGCTTCTTTATCCGCTCGCTCCTGAGGGCTCAGGTCACGGCAGTGGCGATCATAACCAGGCGGCTGTTTGCGGGCTGCCTGTTCCTCCCGCATTTTTCCCANGCGTTCCGGAGAGCAATAGCAATAGTAAGCTTTGCCCTCGTCTACCAGTCTTTTTGCCGCCGCCTGATAAAGCGGCAAACGCTGTGATTGATAATAGGGACCATAAGGTCCGCCGATATCAGGTCCTTCATCCCATTCCATCCCCATAAAACGTAAGCCCTGCAAAATTGCATCTACCGATCCCGGCACTGTCCGTGCTACATCGGTATCCTCGATACGCAGGAGGAATTCTCCTCCATAATGTCTTGCGAACAGCCACGCGAATAAGGCTGTACGGATACCTCCTATATGGGGAAAACCCGTGGGGCTGGGAGCAAAACGGGTGCGAACCTGGTCAGTCATGAAAGTGTGTCTCCTATCTAAAATGTATCAGTTGATTCTAATAAATACTACAAATACTACAAATGTCAAATAATATCAATAATAAAATACTAAATCCGAAATACGAAATAAATCCCAAAAAAAAATTCCCAAATTCCAGACAAACCCCAACAACTAATGCAATATATGAAATAAAGCTACCACATTTATCAACAAAATCCGGGACCGTAGTTGTCTTTGCGAGCTTCACGGTTGAAGCAAAGCGAAAACCATGAAGCGTGGCAATCTCATTCAACCATTTATTATATTTTATCCATATCCAGAAGAGATTGCCGCGTCGTCCTCCCTTTCAGTCGGACTCCTTGCAATGACATATGGTTTTATTCCATTGCATTTCTCTTAATATTATCGAGCGCCTGTTTCAAGTCCTCAGGTAATTCCGATTTGAGCTCGATCATTTCACCGGTAGAAGGCAGCTTGAACTTCAGCCGGTGGGCATGAAGGAACTGGCGTTTCAGATAGAGTGATTTTTCTCCATAAACAGCATCTCCGACCACCGGGTACCCTATTGCCGAGAAGTGGACACGGATCTGGTGCGTTCGCCCGGTTTCCGGCCTTACTTCGAGAAACGTATAGCCGTTAATATATTTGACAACTTTATACGTGCTGCGAGCGGGACGGCCATAGCTTACCACCGCCATTTTAGTCCGGTCGCCGGGATGGCGCCCCACCGGGGCTTCGATAGTACCTTCTTCAGGAGTAAGATGACCTTTAACCAGAGTCAGATATACTTTTTTTACGATACGCTCTTTAAATTGATTAATAAGGTGCAATTGAGCGCGAGTATTTTTCGCAATAATGATGATTCCGGAGGTATCTTTATCCAGACGGTGTACGATGCCAGGGCGCAGGGTATCCCCCAGCTCAGCTAACCGGGGATAATAGGATAAAATGGCGTTGATCAGAGTATGCTCGGTCTGTCCGGGAGAGGGATGGGTAGTCATCCCCGGCGGTTTATCCACAACCAGCAGGTCGTTATCCTCGTAGACGATACGCAGAGGGATAGCCTCCGGTGAAAGAGTACCGGGTGACGTCGGTGGTATTGTTATGTCAACTCTATTCCCTGTTTCCAGCTTGAGTCGGGGTTTTGCAGAACAGCCGTTCACTTTAATGCTGCCTTCCTCGATAAGTTTCTGCAGGTAGGTGCGGGAATAGCCAGGACAATTTACTACTACGAATTTATCAAGACGCATACCGGAGGATTCCGATGCAACTACTATTGTTTTAAATTCAGTTGCCATGTAACCAATTATAGCACGACAACCGGATTCAGATTTAAGAACAGACAAGTAGCAGGTTACAGGTTTCAAGTAATAAATAATGTGTCAATTTAACAATTCAATCAATGTAAGACGTACGGCAAATGATAAAATGACAGATTCGATGCAGCTAATATTTGTAATTGGGAGATTCTTACATAGAATTTACATGGTGTTTGCATCTTGTTTACTGTTTATTTTTTTACGCGGCCACAAAACCAAAAAGGCAAAAACGAACATGGAAATTACCACCGAGGAATCAGCCACGTTGAAGACCGGCCAGTATGTCCAATCAATAAAATCTACCACGTAATGGAAACGGACCTGGTCGAACAGATTGCCTAAGGTACCGCCCAGCAGTAGTCCTGCCCCTAACATGATAAGCTTACCACCCCAGGCCTGAATGCGGCGGCCAAAAACCACTATCATTGTAATGACTAACACCGCACCTATAGATCGGATGATAACCAGAGNCCAAAATTGTCCGGGAAACAGTCCGAAAGCTGCACCGTTATTTTGTAATAGAGTTATATTCATGAAACCGAAACTCCAGAGCACCTGTCCGGGGGATAAAATCGAACTGATCCAGAATTTGGTCAACTGGTCAACGACAAGCACCAGTAAAGCGACAAGGCCGAAAATCAGATATCCCATTATTATTATGTGCCTGCAGTCTTGTATTTAGCTGTCTTTGCTTTGCAGGACAGACACATACTGGCATACGGTAAAGCTTCCAAACGAGCCGGATCGATAGATTTACCGCAGATATCGCAGCGTCCGTAAGTACCCTTTTCAAACTTTTCCAGAGCTCGTTCCACTTCCGCCAAATTTTCCTTGACCTTCTTTTCCAGAGCCAGGCGTTTTTCCAGTTCCATGCTCTGGGTAGCCTCTTCTTCACGCTTACCGAACGGACTGCCTTCCCGCCTATCTTCCGAAGATGAAGCAGTAGACTGCGTCTGCTTGAGCACTTCCAACAGATGTTTTTTCTCATTCTCTAAACGGGAACGAATCAGCTTCAAATCAATTACCATCTTATGCCGCCTGTATATTGGATTTGAGATACAGATAAACAAATTGGCACTGTTGCAAGTGCCAATTCATAGTTGCCGACATATATAAATACAATCGGGCTTTGCGAAAACAGTCTAACCCATTTTCTATATCAAGTCAATAGGAATGCCAGCAGTTATTAAAAAAAGTTGGCTCGTCCGTTTGCGGATCTACATGAGTAACAATTACTTAGATAAAGAGGGCAGGCTTGACGCTGCGGGAAAACATTTAGTAGAATTTAACTGCCCTTTGTTATGGGCGGTTAGCTCAGTTGGTTAGAGCACTACGTTGACATCGTAGAGGTCGTTGGTTCGAGCCCATCACCGCCCAGTTAACACTTTGTGTTACTTTTGAATTATAAAGGTTCTACTTTTGTTTACACTTTGTTAACACTTCATCAAGGAGATGATACCTGGAACTCACAATTGCCTCATTTTAATCCCACCTACCGGGAAAGTTTTATCAATTCAGAGCGAGCGATTGGCAGCATTCCCCAGAAAGCGTGTTATAATTATCTGATATAAGTTTGCCTTAAAAATCATATGACACATAGTAAGAAATAATATGGCTGGTAATAATAACAATACACGGGACATTGAACGCTCTATCTTAAGATATAATAATTCGAGAACGATAATATCCGTAATTACAGGTCTTGTTGTAGTCATCTCCATTTACATGGTCATTAAACTAAGTCCCTTGTTCGCATTTGGTTTACTCTTTTTAATACCTCTCCTTTCCATTATTTTTTACCTGTCAGGGAAAAATAGAAAGCTTAAACATATTCTCAAAATACGGAATGATTGGGGTAAGAACCAACTTGCGAAGGACAGAGATTTAAAGGCAATCAGAACCTTATTCGATTATTCGTCTTCCAAAGAAGCGAGCAATACTTATATCGACGACCAAACCTGGAAAGACCTTAATATGGACCAACTTTATACCAGAATAGACAGGACTTTAACCGACCCGGGCGAATCGGTCCTTTATAAAATGCTGAGAGAACCCCTTTTTCAAAAGGAAGAGTTGGCAAACCGAAGCCAAACAATTCGTTTCTTCCAGGATAATCCGGAATTACGTGAAAGAATACAATTCATTCTTGCCCGATTGGGACACCAGTTCAGTGGCGACGAGCTTTTTAATCTACTCTGGGAAAATGAATTTCCAAGAAGTCGTCTCAAACCGCTGTTTTCCGTGATGGCGTTAGCAGCCTTAGTTTCACTATTCATTCCTTTAATATTTTGGTCGGGCGTCATGGCCGCCATACCCGCAGGTATGCTTATTATTAATATTGTTACTCATTACATTATTAAGCGCAGAAAAGACTTGGAGACGATTTCCTTCCCCTATCTTATAGGTTGTATTAAATCAGCGAGAGACCTTTCCTCAATTAATCATCCGGCGATGGAAAAGTACACTACCAAACTGAAAGAGCAATATAATATTTCTAAGGGAGTCTTGAGAAAGGCTCGGTTTTTGTTCAATTCGAATCAAGCTTCTACTGACCCTGCGACAGGTTTTATCTTAGAATACATCAATATTTTCTTTCTGCAAGAGGTCAGGTCATTTTACGGGACAGTAGATGAGATAGCAAAGAATATCAATACATTACAGGATTTATATTTAACTCTTGGTGAAATCGATGCCTTGCAATCAATCGCATCATATCGGACGAGTTTAATCTCTTATACGGAACCGGAGTTCATTAACGAGGGGATTCACCTAGAAGTAAAGGACGCAAAGCAACCGCTCTTAGACAATGCTATTTCTGCTTCAATAGCCTTCGGCAAAAACGTCGTGATAATAACCGGCTCAAATATGGGAGGAAAATCTACTTTTCTTCGTAATATCGGGAATAACGTCCTCCTGGCACAAACAATAGCAACCACACTTACATCCTATTATAAAGGCACCTTCTTTCGTATTATAACCTCTATAAGCCGAACCGATGACTTGATGGCCGGTAAAAGCTTTTATTATGTGGAAGCCGAACGTATATTGAGAACAATTCAGAGTTTCAGCACGAGTATACCCACCTTATGCATTATCGATGAGTTGTTGTCTGGTACAAACTCTACGGAGCGGCTCCATGCTTCTGAAGCAATAATCCGCTATCTAGCCGGGCAAAATACGTTATCCGTTATCGCTACTCATGACCTCGAATTGGCTGAGAGGTTAAATGGGACATGCGATTTCTATCACTTTACAGATAATGTCGATGAGAACGGCCTGAAATTCGACTACCTGCTCAAACCCGATATAGCCACGACACGAAATGCCATCGCTTTATTAAAGTATCTCGGCTACCCAAAGGAAATAACAGACAAAGCCAGCGAAAAGGATACTTAATCCAGCATCGTATTGTCCAAACTGAGTCCTGTTGCTATTAGCGTTGTAGAGGTACTTTGAGAGTGTGAGCAATATTGGTTCATAATCGCTTTTTGTAATAATCAATATGGACGACGTATACGATGACAGTAATCATAATAATCCACCATATTAATTGCACATAATCTAATTCCACATCAAACCATGAAAATACTGCTGAGGATATTAATATCATAAACAATAGATAAGAAAGAGTTTTCGCCCCGGCTTTGTCTCTGATGATAATATTACGCTCGTCCTTTGCTTCTATTTTTTGCCTGCGTAAAAGCTCAGAACGCTTGCGCTTTGATACATACATTTCCAGAAAACCCAGGGACAGGCCGAAAAGCCCCATACCTGCATAAACGCACACGAAACCCAGTATTTTGGATTCTACGCCCCCCATGAAACCTAAAACAAAAAGGGCCAGTCCGGCGATGATTCCCAATACGCACAGTACTATTATGTTTTTATTGAGCTTCATTTAAAGTGTCCTCCTCATAAAGAAATATTTCCTCGATAGTTACGCCAAAAACGCGTGCGATCTTGAAGGCCAGCGATATTGATGGATTGTATCGTCCGTTTTCCAGCGAACCTATGGTTTGCCTTGATACTTCGAGTTTATCGGCGAGCATCTCCTGTGTCATACAGGATTTCTTCCTTAATTCTTCAAGACGGTTTTTCACACCAGTTTCACCTCCGGATGACAAGTTTACTTTCCATCAAATAATAGCATGACCATAAATCAATGTCAAATATACTTTCCATTGGCATTTATCTATTTATGGAATTAATAGACGAACAAAGATATTTCTGTTGCTGGCTTGATATATGATACCGTTGTCGCCATATTAAGAAAAGTGATGAATAGAGAATTCGAATTAATTAGAAGTCATAAATCGAAGGCTAACTCAAAAGTTTGATTCCTACCTATGTAGACTAATCTCTACAGATATATGTCCTCGTTTTTTCTCATAAAATATTAAAATCTCCTTGAATATTATCTTAAACAGGGATATAATCTTACTAGTAAGATAAGCGGGAGGTTCAAATATGACAGCTATTGAAACGACTAAAATGTCCTCAAAGGGTCAGATAGTAATACCCGAGGAGACTCGTAATAGACTCGGTTTGAAAGCTGGGGACAAATTCCTGGTTATAGGTGACAAGGATGTTTTGATTTTAAAGACACTTGCAAGTCCTTCATTAAATGAATTTAATGACTTAATCAAAAAAGCACGTAGACAGGCTAAGGCAGCAGGACTTAAAAGGTCTGATATTGTCAAAGCTACTGATAAGTCCCGGGAGCAAAAGTGAGAGTCGTACTCGATACAAACATCCTGATTTCAGGTATTTTCTTCTCCGGTCCGCCCAATGAGATATTAAAGGCATGGCAAGATGGCGATATCCAGTTCGTCTTGTCATCGGAAATTATTGATGAATATATCAGAGTATCCAAGACATTGGCGGATAGGTATTCCGGCATTGAAATCAGTCCAATTCTAACCTTGATCGTGACTCACTCTGATACAATTCAAGCCACGTCCCTTCCACACCAGGTCTGTGAAGACCCGGATGATGATAAATTTCTGGCTTGTGCACTCGCCAGTGAAAGCAAGATTATTATCAGCGGAGATAAACATCTACTTAAACTATCAGGATATCGAGGGATAACAATATTAACTCCCCGTGCGTTTGTTGAGCAATACCTTAAGAAATAACGGCAAATGTATCACCTCAATAATTTTTACTATTTGCAATCACCTGTTCTCCAGAAGATTCAAGGAAATCCAGTATTATATTCTTACTTTTACTTCAAATGTCCGAGTTCTGCCTATTGTACAGTACCGCCCACCATTTTATAAATAGCCTTAAAAACGGCTAACGTTCCTCTCCCTGAATTGGAATCTTTATTAATTTGAGACTGGTTTTGGTTCGAGCCCATTACCGATTCAGTTGTCTAAGTTGGTATTCTGAATACTGCATGGTCAATATCGTTCACCCATATTTTCATTTCAGTCTGAATTGAAATGGAGTATATCGTCCGGTTATTACTGTGAACTCTTTGTGCTAAATTATGCGTTGTTACAAGCAGTCACAGCTTGTAAGTTAATCAGCATAATCCACATGCTTAACCATTCAAGAAAGCTGGGGGTCGCTATTATAGAACTAGCCTCATCACGAAAGATAAGTCCAGCCATGCACGGAGAAAACGTTCCATGGGAAAGAGCGTTTCGTATTCTACGTACATAGTCGCAATTCAGGAGTTTACGAATTTGCTGACAGCATTGACTTCTGTTACGAGCACCTTGGGAAATTATACGATTTAAAACACCTTCACGCATATACACGAGAGAGATGTAAAGTCGCATTACCAACGACCTTTCGACAGTTAGTCTGACGTTTAGGTACATAGGAATGGGAATATTATCATCGAAAGGTGTTACTNGCAGTCCACCTTCTCGTTTGTCCAAACTGGCAGCGAGTGAGAACCACAACACTCCACTATATAGCTCTTCAAAATCTTGTTTAGTTAGGTTAACTCCGCCCTAAGTCAGTAACCAGTTCTTTGGCAGTCAAACGAGTTGCAAGGTCTTCGATGATTTGCTGACATTCATCAAAGGCTTCTCGAAGGTTTGAATCTGCGAGTGCACACCTCATTATATCCAACTCCGCTTGGCTGAATGTTACGGACATACCAGAGAGCTTGCCTACTTCAAAATCAGGTGGTAATTTTTCTGAGTGCCCGAAGATGTTATGAAAGTCATGTAAAAGATTAAGAATTTCCTGTTGTTTGTCCATCGATGGAATTATAGAGTTAGACAATAATGACAGTCAATTAAGAGTTTTCAGATGAAGTCACTAATCTATTGACAAAATGTACGTAATATCGTACCATATAAAGTACAAGTTAATCAACTGTTGTGGGAGGAAAAGTCATGCTGGCTGCTAATCCATCGGATGTTAGAAAGAACTTGAAAGATTTCATGGATAAAGTTGTAGATGATAACGAACCCTTGATCATTACCAGGCCAAGCGGCCGAGAGGTCGTTATGCTTTCGAAAGAGGACTATGATAACATTATTGAAAATATTCATGTCCTTGGAAATAAGGCGAATCGCGAATGGCTTCTACTTGGAAAGAAGCAGGCTGAATCCGGTAATTTAAAAGAAGTAGAAATCGAGTGAAAAAGCTCTTTACAGATACCGGGTGGGAGGACTATACCTTTTGGCTGGATAACGATACGAAGACGTTGAAGAAAATCCATCGTCTTCTCAAGGATATTGACCGCTCACACTTTGACGGTTTGGGGAAGCCGGAGCTATTAAAATTCGATCTATCGGGATACTGGTCACGTCGTATCAACGAGGCTGATAGATTGATTTATAAAGTCGAAAATGAGACCATCATCGTTATCGCCTGTAAAAGTCATTACCAGTAATATATTAAAACCAAATTATTGGTGTCATAGTTTTTCATTTGTCAGTTTGAAGCTAAACTCGAAAGATTTAGTTCTGCCTATTGTACAGTACCGCCCAGTCTACTTTGATAGAACAAAACGTTATTGAAAGTATAACAAATGCAACTCATCCAATAGGGACAACCATGTAACTCCTGACATTCTAAAAACTGACCACTTAAAGTCTTTTTAATAACCTTTCCTTGGGTTTCTTAAAACTTCAGACATATTTCTTACACGGTCATTCGGCTAAGTTTGGTCAGCATACCGCCACCATGCACCCGTAATTACCAAGCTCAAAACGCTGACAACAGCGACTAATAGATAACTGGCAAGACCAAGCGGTACAGATGTTTTCCCGGTCAATGCTTCGGCGGCACCGCTGTAGAACATCGGAATTGTCCAAGGGTAATATTGACCATAGCCAAGCTGGCTGATAACCTGACCTAGAATCAATGCCAGGAAAAGGCACCCCACCGCCGCTAAATAACCGCGCGCAATACTGGCTACCGTGGCGAAGGGAATACTTAACAGCACCGTCAGCAGACCGGTAACTAGCAAAAGCCTCAATCCGTTCAAGATAGTCGTGGCTGACCATCCCGGCAAATGCAGAAGTACGCCAACACCTAATGTCAGGACAAACACAATTAGAACGAGCGTCATCGACCAGCATGCCGCTGTAATTAGTTTAGCCAGAACTATGTTGACGCGCGAAGTAGGCAGTGACAGTATGTCATAAACAGTCTTTTCGCTGAATTCCCTCCCGAATATCCAGACAAAGATAAAACCGAAGATTATCAATCCACCAACACTTACCATAAGCAAAGTTAANTTAAAAAGACTTGTCCAATCTGCCGAGCCCCCGAATACCTGTGCCTTGGCTCCAACCAGCCCAAAGCGCCGTGCCCGCTCAGGGTCCTGCAGTATAAACATGAACAGTCCACAGATAAGGGTTACCAGAGAAACTGCCAGCGCTGTTATCCACAATGTTTTGGAGCGCCGGACTTTTTTGAATTCGACCCGGAGCGACTGGTATATCGCCGGTGTTTTTGTCATCGTTCCCATCATTGTTTCTCCTCTTTCATACCGACCAACTTCAGGAAGTAAGACTCGAGGTCTCCTCGTTCAACGACAAGCTTGCTGGGTGGACTGCCCGCTTGTACTAAAAGAGTCGCGACTTCATCCGGGTGTCGCATCGCATTTTCATCGGTGATGACAAGCTCGTTATGTCCGTCAGGTCTTGCTGCAATACCAGCTTTCCCTAATGCTGCCAAGGCGGCTTCAATATTATGGACATCAACCATCAGCCGTTGCTCTTCTTGTTCAGCCAGTTCTTTGGTATTGATTTCCTTAACCAGCCTACCATCATGAATAACACCTATCCGCGTTGCCAGCCGTGCTACTTCACTCAGGACATGACTGGACACAAAAATAGTCACGCCACCGTCGCAGGCAAGACTACGCAGCAGATTCCTTATCTCGACTATGCCGGCGGGGTCCAGGGCATTGGCAGGTTCGTCAAGGATAAGTAAATCGGGATTATGAATAAGAGCTTTGGCCAGTCCCAACCGCTGGGCGTTGCCGAGCGAAAGAGTCCGGGCACGACGGTTGGCATAACGAGTAAGCCCCAATTTTTCGACGACTTTTTGCACCGCATCAATATCGTTCAGGCGGCGCAATCGCCGGATTATCTCCAGGTTCTCGCGTACCGTCAGGTCAGGATAAGCATGAGGCGTTTCCACCATGTAACCGACCCGCTGCCAAATTGAGGTTATACCTGGGCGAATACTAGTCCCAAAAAGTGAGACTGAGCCGAAGCTAGGTTTAATCATTCCCAATAGCATGCGGATAGTTGTTGTCTTGCCTGCCCCGTTCAACCCTAAAAATCCATAGATTTCGCCACTGTGTATATTCAGGGAGAGGTCGTTGACAGCGACAACGTCACCGAAGTGTTTTGTCAGTCCGGTTGTATCAATCGATATTAATTCACCCATTTTCCAAGCCCCCGTTCAACTTGACTTCCTGTACCTAATGGTCGTATATTATAGTATTTATAGATTTATGCTATAATTACTATAAAGAATAGTACGACTAACTATTATGGAAGTCAAGTAATTGAGGTGAAAAATGGATAGGTTTGAACGCAGGAAGGAGCAGAGCAAGGAAGATATCCGAAGGGCAGCCGAGGAGCTTTTTTCGAGGTTTGGTGCAGATAAAGTCAGCATAAACGATATTGCCCGCAAAGCAGGGGTGTCTCAAGCGACGGTCTATAATAACTTCGGTAGCAAAGAAAACCTTGTACGCGATTACCACGGTACAATTGTCGAAAAGATTGCCAGCAGCTTCCGTGGCATAATCAAAATGAAAAAGTCGTGGGTGGACAAATTCCAGGGTTTTTTACAATCGTGGATAGACATAGCCGACCGGTATAAATTGGGAATCGAAGGCACCGGTCACTCCGGTGATGCGTATCAGGGTGATACTGAAGCTCTTGACTCGGTCAAAGGAGAAATCGAAAACTCATTCCGGCAGTTTATTAAAGAAGGAAAAGAACAGAAGAGCCTCCGCTCAGATATATCGGACGAGGCAATAATGACTTATTTCAAGTTTTATCAGCAGGGTATTTCCAGCAATCCGGAAATCAATGAAAGTCTGCGCAGGGATACCAAATTTTCGGATGACTTGCTTTCACTTTTTATGTACGGCATCGTGAAAGATACCGCAGGTAATGCGATTATCGGAGTTGAAACTGAGACACGGTTAAAAAGGCTGAAGTAATTATTACATGAATTTAAAGTTAGTTAATAACATTACATTGATGGTATGTCTTACACAACTCGAACCAATAGTCAATGGTTGTTGGCAACTTTATGGCACATTTTGAATATATATCATTCCAGCTGAGGGATTATCCGACCTTGATGAGATAGAGCCAATCCTTAAGCCGGTGACCTACCTGCAAGAAGGTCTGCTACCGGTCGTTTGAGCGCCCGGGCAATCGCCGTGCGAAAATACATTGGCAGTTCTCTAATACTAAAGCACGTAGGAAACTTAAACATATTTATCCGAAACTGTAAGTGTTACAGGCTACTAGCACGTTTATCATCCCCTCCCCTTTCCTGGTAGGAATTGATATTGAAAATAGAACTATTGACGTGGATGTTGACAGGTTACTATTGTCACGTATACAATGTGTATTGCTGTGCACCTTGGGGGGGCAGCCGGAGGCAAACAAATGGCCAATCCTGACAATACACTCCCTAATACCAATCACGATGGACAAAAGAAGGAACCGTTGAACCAATCCGTCGGCAAAAAGAATCTTCAGAAAATAATCCCCATCCGGGTAAGCCAAGAGAATTGGGAACAAATTAAGAAAGAAGCGGACCGCATGGGGATTGGTGTCTCTACTCTAACTCGCATATGGATAATGGATGATATTCAGAAGCTGGCGAAGCAGGCAATCCGTAGTAAGAAATAGAATCCGACAGGTAAAGTGATATTGGTGCAGTTGTGGTTAAAAACAACATCGGGTTTCGACTCATGATAGGAGGTATAAATGGCTAAAAAATCACAGAAGGAAGCGGTGCTACCTATACTGGAAAAGACTCCCACCGGTATTCAGGGTTTGGATGAGATTACCGGCGGCGGACTACCCACAGGACGCCCCACACTGGTCTACGGCAGCGCCGGCTCCGGTAAGACTCTAATGAGCCTGGAGTTCCTGGTACGCGGCATAACCCAGTACGACGAACCCGGGGTGTTCATGAGCTTCGAGGAAACGGAACAGGAACTCACCACCAACGTAGGCTCGCTCGGCTTCGACCTCAAGAGCCTGGTCGATTCAGGGAAGCTACTTATCGACCAGGTATCCGTGGAGCGCAGCGAAATCGAGGAGACCGGGGAATATGACCTCGAAGGCCTGTTTGTCCGCCTGGGCAGCGCAATCGATTCCATCAAGGCCAAGCGCGTCGTCCTGGACACTATTGAGGTCCTTTACGCCGGGCTGAGCAACACCGGCATCATCCGCTCCGAGCTGCGCCGCCTCTTCCGCTGGCTCAAGGACAAGGGGGTGACCACCATCGTCACCGGCGAGCGGGGAGGCGAGACTACACTGACGCGACACGGTCTGGAGGAGTATGTCTCCGACTGTGTTATCTTCCTTGATAATCGCATTACC
>JGI20214J51088_10000798_pt1 | contig 21507 bp, 15 predicted proteins | sample WetSurMetagenome_FD_51088 | JGI IMG/M metagenome (IMG submission 51088) | reverse complement strand
CCCAAACTTTTTATTTGAGTTGGAGAAAGTCCGTGTGTTGAATAAAGGATGAATGCGTCTTCTGCGGATATTTCCGTAATCCCTTTAATTTCATCTCCTGCNTGTCCTGAATTTNCCGAAGGATATTTTTTCAANATATATTCTTTTGCATTAGCTAATGTATTTTTATATTTTTGTTCTTCCTGCAAAATAGTNTTTTTAATCANTTCAAACTTGTCTATTAAATAACTGTCTGTTTTTGCATATTGGCTAACGATTTCCTCAAGGATAGGGGATATATTTTCACCTTTTAAACTGTAATAATTGTCAAGAGCCCTCCTGATCAGCCTTCGTAAAATATATCCCTGTTCTTTGTTGGACGGGATAATATTGCGTTCAATAATGAAGGCAGATCCTGCCAAATGGTCAGCAATTATTCTCATTGCAAAATTATTTTCAGCATATTTTGTATTTGTATTTTTCTCTATGGATTTAATAATCGGCTCGAAAAGGGAGGTAGCGTGAATATCCTGCTTATTTTCANCTGCAGCCAATAACCGTTCTGCTCCGGCGCCATGGTCAACATTTTGCTGGGGAAGCTTTTTAAAACCTCCGTCTTTTTGTTTTTGNTANTCCATNAATACGCTGTTGACAATTTCCATATAGCGGCCGCATTGACAATNGGGGTGACAATCTTTTCCGTATTTTTTATCATGAGGAACATTAAATTTAAAAAATATTTCGCTGTCCGGTCCGCCCGGTTCACCTGCGGGCATTCTGTCCGGTTCTCCTGTGCGGGACCACCAATTTTTCGTATCGTAAAAATATATTCTTTCTTTGGGATTTAGTCCTTCTTTTTCAAAAATCTGTATCCAAATTTTTTCAGACTCCGTATCTTTAGGAATTCCCTTGTAGCCTTTAAAAACAGTGGCGTAAAGTTTATCCGCGGGTATCTTTAGCTCCTTTGTTACAAATTCCCAAATCCAGGGAAGCTGCTCCTTTTTGAAATAATCTCCAAGACTCCAGTTTCCCAGCATCCGGAAAAAAGTTGAATGACGGTTGTCTCCGACTTCGTCAATGTCAACAGCTCTGAAAGAATTCTGGACATTAACCAATCTTTTTCCCATCGGGTGCGGTTCTCCCAAAAGGTAGGGGATTAGCGGCTGCATGCCGGAGGAAGTGAAAAGAGTTGTCGGGTCATTTTCGGGAATTAAGGGCGCGTTGAGAAATTCTTTTGTGTCCTCTTTTTTCAAAAAACGCAATATATTTTTCAATAATTTCCTTTGCTGTCATATTTAATCTATTATAGCATCTCTATATAGAGGGTTGTCTTATTTTTGAAGTCTTATCTGCTCCTGATAGAGCCAGCGGGACATTTCTCCTAAATAATATGCCAGAGACAGGTTGGAGGATGCAGCAGATCCGACCGTCTCAATTTTGTAATCTTTCGGCAAATATGTTTTTAATACTGACTGCTGATATCCGATATGGGGATTATTTGATATGGCCAGCATCTTTCTCTCTGCGGGATTATTTTTAAGCCAGATTTTAATAGTATCTTCAGTTGTTGGTCGGAGAAGTTTTTCTCCTGTGGAATTTGATTTTAGAGGAGCATTGATCCACTGTGTTTGAATCTGTTTCAAGTCGTGAGGTAATTTCCCCTGGTTCCAAACGAATTTCATCATCTCCAATTCGGTTGTCGGAAGTTTTTCAGGCGCTTGCCAGTCATTTTCTGTAAGCAAATCCGGATTATTTTTGTCAAGAAGCGCGTCTTGATTTTCTCTTGTTATTTCAAGCGGACGTTCTCCGCCAAGAAAAACTATTTTGTCGAAACGTATGCCGTTTTCCCAAAGATCGCCAAGATAATTTAATCTTTTTCTGATTGAAGGAAGCAGTGCTCCCAACATCAGAGCTGATTCATATTTCCTTTCAGACGGAAAAAATTCTTTTAGCATCCCGAGTTTGTCAAAAACCGGCATGGCTTTCTCTCTTAAATGCGGAATAACCTCGTCTATCTCCCAACGTTCCTTGCGTTGTCCGTCAGATTTTCTTTGAAAGAATTTCTCCTGGGTTATTTTGACAACACTATTTAGTGTCCCATCATGGGGTAGTTCCAGAACGTCCATCATCTGCAATACCGCAGGACTAGGTTTTCCTTCACGGTTTACGATAGGAAAATTTTCTACGGTCGGAATTTTGGAATTCAGACTTTCATGAATATCCATAAATTTATTATACAGAAGTTAAAAGCTATTATCATATTTTTCGGGGCTTGACAGAGGGGATTAAAGTATGATATAAACTTATAACTCTATTACGAAAACAGCTTAGGGTGATGCACTTTGTGCGTTTTTTTTGTTGGTAGAGAGGCCCGCCGGAGGCGAGGTCAAGACTTCAAACTGAATCTAAAATAAATGCCGAAACTTGATAAAAAAGCTAATACTGTCCGACAAAATTGGGGAAAAGAATACTCTTTCTTACCCAAGCTTGATCTCCTCGATGTACAGAAAAGTTCTTATAAATGGTTTTTGGAAGAAGGGATAGGACAAATTATCAGAGAAATTTCTCCGATTGACGACTTCACCGAAAAAAATTGGAGATTGGAATTTAAAAAATACAGAATAGGCAAACCCTCAAACACCCCCGAGACAGCTCTTATTAAAGGACTCATGTACGATGCCCCTCTATATGTAGAAACAACGCTGACCAATAAAAAAACAAATGCAACTATAGAGCAGGAAGTCTTCTTGGGAGACATTCCTCAAATGACCGACAGAGGAACATTTATTATTAATGGTGTTGAGAGAACAGTCGTTAATCAGCTGGTTCGCTCTCCGGGAGTTTTCTTCACCAGTCTTCATGACAATGTCACAGGAAAAAAACTATACACAGCCGAGATAAGACCGATTCACGGATCATGGCTTGAATTTTCAACCACCAGGCACGAAACAATTACTGTCAAAATCGACAGGCGCAGAAAGTTTTTGGTTTCCACCTTCTTAAGAGCAATTGGATTTTCCTCAAACGAAGACATAAAGGAATCATTCAAAGAATTGGAAGCAGCAGGATCAACCTCTTTTATTGAAAATACCTTGCAAAAAGATGAGACCGGCAGTTCCAAAGATGCAATTATTGAAATATTCAAGAAGATGCATCCGGGCGAACCAGTGGTTTTTGAAAAAGTTAAAGAAAACTTTGACGGATTGTTTTTTAATTCCCGCCGCTATGATTTGGGCAAAGTGGGAAGATATAAGGTAAATAAGAAACTGTGCGGAATGCCGGGATTCAAGGAATCAGACGTTAATATCTTAACCCGCGAAGATATTTTGGGAGCAATCAGTTTTCTTATTAAATTGGCTCAGGGATCGGAAGGAATTGACGATATTGACAGTCTGGCAAACAGACGCGTCAGAAGAGTCGGAGAATTGGTCGCCACAACGGCTTTCAGAGTCGGAATTTTAAGGTTGGAGCGAAGCATAAAAGAAAGAATGAGCCTTATTCAGCCGGATATTCCGCCTTCAATCGGAGCTTTGATTAACGCCAGACCGATTATGGCTTCCATTAATGAATTCTTCAGGACATCACAGCTATCAACTATATTGGATCAGACAAATCCGCTGTCTGAGATAGATAATCTGAATCGTTTGACAGTCATGGGGACGGGCGGAATTTCAAGGGAAAGAGCGGCTTTTTCAATCAGAGACATCAACAGTTCCCAGTACGGAAGAATTTGTCCGATCAGAAGTCCTGAAGGACCAAATATCGGCTTGGTTACCTATCTAGCCCTGTATTCCAGAGTCAATGAATACGGATTCCTGGAAACGCCATACAGAAGGGTAAATAAAGTAAAAAGAGGCAGAGACACAATCGTAACTGCAACCGAAGAAATTGTTTATTTGGTAGCTGATGATGAAAGAAAATTCTACATAACCCATGCGGGCGCGTTGACAGGCAACGCTATTGCAGCCGACCGCGTTCCCGTCAGATATCAGGGTGGATTTATGGAGATTGAAAAAGAAAAAGTGGATTTCGTTGATATTGTTCCCAGACAAGTTGTCGGAGCATCGGCATCCCTTATTCCTTTTGTTTCCCACGATGAAACGAACAGAGCGCTGATGGGTACCCACATGCAATGTCAGGCAGTTCCTTTAGTTAGCCCTGAAAGCCCGGTGGTCGGAACAGATATGGAAAAAGTTGTCGCTCAGGTAATGGGCCGCGTCGTACGCGCTCCTTTTGACGGCACAATTACATATGCTGACGCAAATAAAATAACCATAAAAGGAAAAGCAAGATCCGAGGAAAAGACTTATCAAATAGACTCTTTCAAGAGAACATCTCAGGCAACCGCTTATTCACAAAAGGCGGTAGTTATGGATGGAGACAAGGTTAAGAAAGGCGATCTTTTGATTGACGGACCATCTTCCGACAACGGAGAGTTAGCTCTTGGGCAAAATCTTTTGATTGCCTATGCTTCTTTGGACGGGTTGGGTTATGAGGACGCTATTGTTATCTCCGATAAATTAGTAAGAGATGATACTTTGTCCTCCATTCATATTGAAAAGCATGAGGCTGCAGTGGTCGAAACCAAACTCGGACCCGAAGAAACGACCCGCGATATTCCGAATGTTTCCGAAGAGGATCTGGCCAATTTGGATGAAGAAGGAATCGTGGTAGTCGGTTCGGATGTAATTCCGGGAGACATTCTGGTTGGAAAAATAGCCCCGAAGGGAGAAACGGAACTGACAGCGGAAGAAAGACTTTTAAGAGCTATTTTCGGAGAGCAGGCACGCGAAGTGCGGGACACCTCTTTGAGAATGCCGCACGGAGAAAGAGGAACAGTTATCAGCGTCCAGATTCTGGACAGAAAAAAGGGAGACGAATTGGAGCCCGGAACTTTGAGAAAAATTATTATTGAAGTTGCCCAATTCAGACATGTAGTGGTTGGAGATAAGCTCGCCGGTCGCCATGGAAACAAAGGAGTTATTTCCAAGATTTTGCCTCAGGCAGATATGCCTTATCTTGCAGACGGCACACCGATTGATATTGTTATCTCTCCGATTTCGGTTCTGGCCCGTATGAATTTGGGACAGTTATTGGAAGCGCATTTGGGATGGGCTTGCTCGAAGCTGGGTGTCAAAGTCGGAATTCCCGCCTTTGAAGAGGTCGGGGAAGACAGAATAACAGCTGCTTTAAGGCAGGCAAAACTTCCTGAAGACGGAAAAACAACGCTTTATGACGGACGCACAGGAGAACCGTATGAAAAATCGGTGGTTGTGGGAACAGAATACATTATGAAACTTATCCACATGGTGGAAGATAAAACTCATGCACGTTCAACAGGTCCTTATTCTTTGGTTACACAGCAACCTTTGGGTGGAAAAGCGCAAATGGGAGGACAGCGACTCGGGGAAATGGAAGTCTGGGCCTTGGACGCGCACAGAGCCCGTTATACACTTCAGGAAATGTTGACAATTAAATCCGATGATGTCGTAGGTAGAGCCAAAGCATTTGAGGCAATTGTTAAGGGAGTTGATATTCCGACTCCGAGAGTTCCGGAATCGTTTAAAGTTTTGATAAAAGAACTGGCATCTCTGGGTTTGAGTATTACTCCGATCGGAGCTACAATCGTTCCCGAAACTATTGCCCCTCTGACTTTGGAAGGGGCTTTGCCTGAGAAAATTAATCCGCTTGCTCCCGGCGCGGCTAGCAAAGAAGAAGTGATTGAAAAAGACGCTTTGGAATTGCAACAGACGGCATCGGTAGAGACGCCGGCAATTGAAAATAAGGAGAACGCCTAAAAGTATGAATAATGATATAAATAAAAAAATGAAAGACATTACAATTCTGGACTTTAAAGCCCTGAAAATTTCGCTGGCATCTCCTAAGGATATTCTGGCATGGAGCTATGGTGAAGTTACGAAACCTGAAACAATTAATTATAGAACTTTGAGGCCGGAAAAAGACGGGCTTTTTGATGAGAGAATTTTCGGACCGACCAAAGACTGGGAATGTTATTGCGGGAAATACAAGAGAATAAGATATAGAGGAATTATTTGTGATAAATGCGGAGTCGAAGTCACATTATCCAGAGTGAGACGCGAAAGAATGGGGCATATCAATCTTGCGACACCGGTTGCGCACGTTTGGTTCTTCAAAGGCTCATCTTCTCCTTTATCTTTACTTTTGGACATGTCTCAAAAAAGCCTGGAATCAGTGATATATTACGCTTCATACCTCGTAATCAATATTGATGAGGATAAGAAAAAAGTTGCCCTGGATTCTTTTACCGACTACATTGAAAAGAAAAAAGAACAATTAAAGCAGGACCTGAAAGTCGAAGAGAAAAAAGTGGAAGAAGAGATGGAGCAGAAGAAAAAAGAATCTCTTTCCTCAAAATCCAGACCTGAACAGAAAGAACTTATCGAACAGGAAATTGAGCTTATCAAAAGACAGAAGGTTGCAGCTCTTGCTGAAAGATTGGATCAGGAAAGCAAAAAATTGGATGAAATTCACGAGGCGCTCCTGAAGCTTTTGAGGGGGCTCAAGATCGGAGCAGTGCTTTCAGAAGATGAGTACTTCAAAATTTTGGAATATGATATTCCGGTCTTCTTCACAATCAGAACCGGCGCGGAAGGATTATTGGAGTTATTAGAAAAAATTGACATCACAGGTCTAATAGCCTCTCTTCGGAAAGAAACAGAAAAATCAAAAGGACAAAAATATTTGAAACTTATAAAAAGGTTAAGGCTTATTGAGGCAATCCGCAAGGCCGAAATTTTGCCGACCTTCATGCTGCTTTCGGCGCTTCCGGTAATTCCGCCGGATCTTCGTCCGATGGTCCAGCTTTCGGGAGGAAGATTCGCAACCAGCGACTTAAATGATTTGTACAGAAGAGTTATTAATAGAAATAATAGATTAAAGCATTTGATGAGTCTCGGAGCTCCGCAGATAATTCTTAAAAACGAAAGAAGAATGCTTCAGGAAGCGGTAGATTCGTTAATTGATATTGCCCAAAGAAGCTCTCAAGTTACAGCTTCTCCTTTAAGATCGTTGTCGGACATGCTGCGCGGAAAGCAGGGAAGATTTAGGCAAAACCTTTTGGGTAAAAGGGTTGATTACTCGGGACGTTCGGTTATCGTTGTCGGTCCCCAACTGACTCTCTCTCAATGTGGTCTTCCGAAAGAAATGGCTCTGGAAATGTTCAAACCTTTTGTTCTCAGAGAAGTTATCATGAGAGGATTTGCCCCCAACATAAAGTCAGCAAAAAGATTTATTGAAAAACGTCCGCCTGAAGTGTTTGATATTTTGGAGGAAATTACCAAAAATCATCCGGTTCTTTTGAACAGGGCTCCGACTTTGCACAAACTCGGTATCCAGGCATTCTATCCAATCCTGATTGAAGGATCGGCCATTGCCCTTCATCCTTGTGTTTGCGCAGGTTATAATGCCGACTTTGACGGAGATCAGATGGCAGTCCATATTCCTTTGTCTAAAAAGGCTCAGGAAGAAGCGATAAATCTTATGATGCCCAAACACAACTTACTTAAGCCTGCAGACGGAGGGGCAATTACTCTTCCCAACAAGGAAATGGCAGTCGGAGTTTATTACTTAACTTCAATTGACGAATCCATAAGGCGTGAAGAATCCCCGATGTTCAAAGACAAGCAGGATGCGCTTTTGGCTTTTAACCTGAAAGCGATTGCGCTTCGTGAACCGATTATGGTCAGGCTTGGAGATAAAAATGAGGAGACAACAGCAGGAAGAATCTTGCTTAATGAAGCTCTTCCCGCATCTTTTGAATTTATTAACAGATCAATTAATGCATCAGGAATAAAAACTATTGTTACGGAAGCGATTGCGAAAAAAACTCCGGAAGAAGTAGAGAATCTAATTGACGCAATTAAAAAGCTCGGATTTTATGGGGCGACAATTTCCGGAATTTCGGTTTCGGTTTTTGACAATGAAATGATTGCCAACAGAAAAGAATTTATACATGAAGCTGACAAAAAGGTAGCTCGGATAGAGGATGAGTATCAAAAGGGTTTAATAACGGATGAAGAAAGAAAACGTCTGGTAAACGATATTTGGTTGAGCACAACTGATAACGTTGCAGATTTAACGTGGAACAACCTTAAGTCTACGAATGTTATAAAGTTGATTATCGATTCCGAAGGAGCCAGGGCAGGAAAAGAACAGCTGAAGCAACTTTCCGCCATGAAGGGTCTTATTCTGGATCCTCTCGGAAAGATTGTTGAACTGCCGATTAAGTCTAACTTCAGGGAAGGATTGTCAATCTTTGAATATGTTGCATCGGCCAGAGGTTCCAGAAAAGGATTGACGGATTCGGCTCTGAAGACCGCAAATGCAGGTTATCTGACCCGCCGTTTGGTTGACGCTTCCCATGATGTGATTATCAGGGCGGAGGACTGCGGCACAAAAGAAGGAATAACTATCGTTAAAGATGAGAAGGACAGGGTCACTCTGTTTGCGCAGAGAATTCTGGGAAGAATTTTGGCCGGAAATGTAATTTCNAGGAAAACAAAGAAAATTATTGCCAAAAATCAAGAGGAAATTACAGGCGCTATAGCTGCAAAAATTGTTAACGAAGATGTTTCCGAAGTAACAGTCCGTTCGGCAATTACCTGTGAACTGGAATACGGCATTTGCAAGAAATGTTATGGTTGGGACTTCTCAACCAGAAAACTCGTTGAAGAAGGCGTGCCGGTCGGAGTAATTGCCGCACAGTCAATCGGAGAACCCGGTACTCAGCTGACAATGAGAGTCAGACATTTCGGAGGAGTAGTCATGTCTGACGTTACGCAAGGTCTGCCGAGAGTTGAAGAGCTTTTTGAAATGAGGACACCGAAAGCGCTGTCTCCAATCTCCGAATTTATGGGCAAAATTAAACTGGAAAAAACAGACGACGGATATCTCTTAAATATTAAAAGCACGAAAATGGTTCCGGCTCAGGAACAGGAATATTTCATTCCTTTGACAGTAACGCTTAATGTGAAAGACGGAGATGAAGTCTTGCCCGGAACCCAGCTGGCTCAAGGATACGTTGATCCTAAGGAAGTCCTGAAAATCAAAGGTTTAACCGACGCTCAGAGATATGTTATTTTGGAAGCCCAAAAGGTTTACGAATCTCAGGGAATCGCTATCAATGACAAGCACTTTGAAGTAGTTCTCAGAAAGATGTCAGACAAGGTCGTTATTGAAACGGTTGGGGATACTTCTCTAATTCCTGGAGCATTTATTACCAAAACAAAGTTCCAGGATATTAATTCCGAAATATTGTCTCAAGGGGGAGAGCCGGCAACAGGGAGGCAAACAATTCTGGGAATTACCAAGTCTGCTTTGTATTCAGACTCATGGTTGTCAGCATCTTCTTTCCAGGAAACTACCAAAGTCCTGACCGANGCAGCTTTNGAAGGACGCGTTGATAATTTGATAGGCCTCAAAGAAAATGTCATCATTGGACGCCTTATTCCGGTTGAAGGAAAAACCACGGATGAGGTATAATATGTAAGATTAAATCTCAAATGTCAAAACTCAAATCTAATGAAGATTAAAAAGTTTTGAAATTTACAGATTTAGATTTGAAATTTGATTTTTTAGATTTAAGATTAATTTATATGCCGACTTTATCACAACTAAGTAAAAAAGGAAGAACAAGAAAAACTAAGAAGAGCCGGTCCGGCGCTTTAAGAAGAATTTTTAATGCTAAAGACAGGATCTATACGGCGACAAATTCACCTCAAAAAAGAGGTGTCGTTACTTTGGTTAAAACAATGACTCCGAAAAAACCAAACTCAGCTTTGAGAAAAGTTGCCCGTGTCAAGCTGTCGAATAAAATGGAAGTTACGGCTTACATTATGGGGATCGGACATTCACTTTCCGAGCACGGAATAGTTTTGGTCAGAGGCGGAAGGGTAAAAGATTTGCCGGGAGTAAAATATCATATTGTCCGCGGAAAATTTGATCTTTTGGGTGTCGAAGGAAGAAAAAGAGGAAGGTCAAGCTATGGAACCAAAAGAAACGTAATGGGAGGAGGAGCGCCGAAAGTAGTCGCGGGTTCGGCAAGCGCATCGCCTGCAGCGTCAGCACCAACAAAATAAAATTATGAGACACAAACAAGCGCCAAGAAGAGATATTTCGGGAGATTCAGTTTACAACAATAAGCAAATTGCCAGATTTATCAATTATTTGATGAAAGACGGCAAGAAAACTATTGCCCAGAATATCTTATATGCATCATTTGATTTGATTTCCAAAGGCAATGCCGATCCTATCGCAACTTTCGAAAAAGCGCTTGATAATGTTGGACCGAAGCAGGAAGTAAAGGCCAAAAGAGTCGGAGGAGCCAATTATCAAATCCCTATGGAAGTCCGTCCCGAAAGGAAAGTAGCTCTTGCCATGAAATGGATTGTTGAGGCAGCCAGAAATAGATCAAATAAAGACTACAAACTTTTCGAAGAGAAATTGGCCGCAGAATTGATGGATGCTTCCAATGAACAGGGTGAAGCAATCAAGAAGAGAGATTCAGTCCTCCGCATGGCTCAAGCGAACAGAGCGTTTGGTCATTTCAAGTGGTAATCCTATGACTCTCCGAGGGGACTAGCCGCGCATTAGGTTACTTCAAGTGGTAAACTTGCCATAACAATACTTAATAATGAAAAAAGAAGCGGAGATGGCGGTAAAAAATTTCGGACAAAAACCGATAAAATGCTCTCCCATTAAAGAAGGAGTAATAAAAGAAAAAGTAAACGAGGGCAAGGGCTCGCATTCACAAGTTTTTGATTTAAATATTCGAATCGGTGAAAAAGAACACGTTGTAAAAGTAGGTGAATGGAGAAATTATAGACCGCCGATAATAAAAGCTTTGAAGATCAGTCTTAGCCGGAGAACCGTTGATAAAGCTGTAACATGGGTATTGGGAACCAAAAGTGTAGGAGTTTACCCGACGCCTGAATCAACAAAAAGAGCATATAAGGAAGAATATAAATTAATAAAAAAATACTTAAGTCCTGCGGATAAAGATAATTCAGAAAAAGACCCAAGGCAGGAATTATCAGATGATTTTAAAAATCCTCAATCTGAATTGTTTAAAAAAATGCAGTCATTATTGGGAGACGAAGAGTCAGCCCATAAATTAGGTGAAATATTTGAAAGACACAAAAATGATGACTTTCTTAAAGACGAACAACTGGTAATCGGCTTGCCGAGGGATTTATCAAAAGAAAAAATAGACAGATTAAGAAATAAAGGTAAACATGTGCCCTCAACATACTATATTTTTCAGGAAAAAGTTACCGGTGATGTCGCCTGTCTTTCAGAATTAAATGACGAAGATCTAAAAAGTAGGTCTTTGGTTACGGAAAAATTAATTACTCTGGCTTTGTTACAGCGGAAAATGTATAAAGATACGGGAAAATTAATGGATACACGGCCGGATGAATTAATTAAGAGCCGTTTGGAATGGTTTCAGAAAACAGATAACATTTTGGTAGATAAAAATACAAATAAAGTTTTTTTTATTGATACGAGATGGCTTTGGGATAGTAAAACAAGATTTATCGGTAAAAATTGGCTCAATTTGATAGACCATTTGGGTAGAAAATCAGTTGACAGGGCAATTAAAAAATATGTCGGCTTACTGAATCCCGCATCTTCTCCGTTGATTAAATAAATTACATCTGATAAAGTTTTAGTAATTAGGATTTATATAAATTTAATGTTTTCCTCATTTTTGGATAAATTTAATGATTTTGAAACAAAATTTTTTCTGTCATTTTATTTGTCCTGCAGATACAGATTCAAATTTTTTAACAAGAAAAACATAAGAGAATATCAACTTCATAAAGCCAAACAAATGGTAAGATATGCCGTAAATCACTCAAAGTTTTTCCGAGAATATTATTCAGGTTTTAATTTAAATAATTTTTCATCTTTGCCGACTGTCAACAAAAAAATAATGATGGATCATCTGACTGAATGTAATACGGTCGGATTAACGAAAAAAGAAATAATAAAATTTTGTTTGGAAGTAGAAAAAACCAGAGATTTTTCAAGAAGATTTAAGGGGTTAAATATCGGAATGTCCTCAGGAACGAGCGGGAATAAAGGCGTTGAGATAGTAACTAAGGCAGAGGAGATGTACATGAAAGCGGCATTATTTGCACGTTTTGATTTTCCCAAAAATGAAAAAATTAACCTAGCATTTATTCTCAGGGTTAGCACGCCTGCTTTTAATTTGGATAAATTTGGACATAAATTAACTTACGTCAGCCAACTGAATTCAATTCAGGAAATCGACAGGCAGCTTGCAGAAATTCAACCAAACATAATTTCCGCTCCGGCCTCTATGTTAAAAATAATCGCCAAAGAAGTGGAATCGGGTCGATTATCCATAAAACCAAAAAGATTAATTTCTTATGCAGAAGTATTGTATCCGGACGTTAAAAAATATTTATTACAAGTTTTCAATTGTCCTATCCATGAAATTTATAAATGTACCGAAGGTCCGATTGCAATTTCCTGCAAATATGGAAGTTTGCATATTAATGAGGATTTAGTTTACGTTGAGACATTAAATACTGACGGAACAGCTACTCCTGCCGGTCAGCCGTGCCAAAAACTTATTGTTACTGACTTGCATAAGAAATCGCAACCGATTATCCGCTATGAATTAAATGATATAATTACCATTAGTCCGGATATTTGCCCCTGCGGATCACATTTTAGAGTTATAGAGAGCATTCAGGGAAGGGCAGATGACCTATTTTTAGGCTCCGGCATTAAGGATGGAAAATGGCAATACATTTTTCCTGATTATATCAGTAGGGCGATTATTACTGCCTCAGAGGACATAGATGAATATCAAGTTATACAGAAATCTCCTGACGAAATTCTAGTCAGAATTCAATTGAGAAACGGAGTTGATAAGAACCATTTTGACGGTGAATCTGTTGTAGGGAACATTAGCAGAGTATTCGCAAATTACAAATGCGCAGTGCCGAAAATATTGATAAAATTTGAGATGCCGGAATATAATAAAAATTCAAATAAACTAATTAGAATTCATAGAGAGTTTAATCTAGACGAATATGAAAAATAAAAGGATTGAATCATTGGATGTGCTGCGGGGAATTGCTTTAATGTTTATTATTTTGTTTCATTCATCGATATACAATTATGCCAATATCAATAAGATTGATTTTAATAATCCTCCGATAGTAGTCGTCATTATGAGTTTTATGGCTTTATGGGGAGGGATATTTATTATTTATTCAATGGTGGTCAATACCATAATGCTTCTGAGAAGAAACCAAAAGGGAATGGGAATTAAATTATTTTTGTACGCAATGATTGCCGGGGTTATTTATATTTTATTCCATTATATTTTGAATATTTTCCTTGGCAGATGGAATAATGATTTCGTAAATAACAGACCGGATATGACGGTAATAGCAAGTTCTCTGCGAAATATGCATTTTACTTTTCCTCATATTACTAAGTTTTTTGAAGGGTCATCTTTGTCCGCAATCGCATTTAATTTAATTATTCTATCTCTTATTTTGCTAGTTCTTTTTAGAAATAATGGGGCAAAAAAAGAGTTAAAGAATTATTTAATTTTAGGAGTCTCAGGTTTTTTAGTCATGATATTGTCATTTGTTAGAGTGCCAATTTTTGATTTGTTTACGCAGGCGGTAAATACAAATAATTATTTGTTAGCAACAATATTTAGTTTTGTTATTGCTAACCCCTATCCGCTACTGCCATATTTAGCCTACGGTATTTTTGGGGCAATGGTGGGCATTATGATTTATCATGGAAGAAAGAAATTATTAAAAACCGTTATTCTTCCGGTTGGCATATTTTTTCTGACGTATGGAATAATCGGGGCAATAAATTTTAATAAAACTATTTCAACACCTGATTACTTTTGGTATTTCAAAACCAATTTTGAGTTGGGAATATTCTTGCTGATGCTGGTCTTTACCATACTCGTCTTGGAACCAAGATCTAATTTTTTAAGTAAATTATCGGCCATAAAATGGTTTAGCAGAATAAGTCTGACAATTTATATGTTGGAGACAACAACGTCAGAGCTGTTTAGAATTATTTGGCTTGCTATTGTACCGGCGTGGAATCAAACAATCAACGGATGCTTGATGTTCGGAGGATTAAACATCGTCTTATGGATAATAATATTATCTTTTTGGAAAAGGATTGATTTTAAATATAGTTTAGAATATTTCTGGGTAATATTTTTCAATAAAATCGGAAAACAATCTACAAAAATGGATTAGTAATTTTTCTAAGGAGAATAAAATAGCTGTTCCGAGAATTTTACCATCAACTTCCATCTTCTTTTCCGCATTCATCTCTTTCTATTATTTTTTATTGATTTGTCGGATTGAAAGATAATAAGATATATAATTAATCCGTAAAGAAGTATTGCTCCATAAAATACATGTGACTGAAAAAGAACGGGAAAAGCTGTAGGATTTTTAAGATTAAGCGCCATCAATAAATAGCTCAAGCCCAAAATAGCATATAACCAATTATCCCGTCGTCTATTGTGGATAAAAAAGAAAGTCACAGAGAGTGGAATTATTAACCAGACAAAATAATGTTGCCATGCAGAGCCATTCAGTATAATATTCAAAATAATTAAGCTACATATGCTCAATAAATTATTGCTTGTAAAGCGTCTATAAAGCCAGAGAATTATATAAGTTGCAATAAGTATTGTAATTGATATTATACGAGGAAGTTGTGTCCAAACTTGATTATGCAAAGTACGGGCAATAAATGCAGAAAGAGACTGATCGAAATAGTAAGTTCCTCCTCCCGTTTGAAATATCGAAGGTAACATCCTTGTGAAGAATGAGTTTACGATGGGGACGGGAATTGTAATATAAACAACGCCGAATAGAAGAACTAACGTTATAAGCACCGATGTGAGGATTTTCCATCGTTTATTTATTAGTAAGTAGGGGATAAGTAATGCCGGAAAAATCTTTAAAGAGAGCGCAATTGCCAGCGCTATTCCCGAAAGGTATTGCCTGTTTTTTTTATAACAATAGATAAAAAACGTAAGCAAAAGAAGGATTACAATATTAATCTGGCCCATAACGAGAGTGAATTTTAGAGGGAAAAAATTTAAAATAAGAATTATGAGAAAAATGCTTAACCAGGAGCGCATTGGAATTTGAAAAAGCTTAAAAAGAATCTTGATCGATAAAAAAAGGCAAATAAAAGAAAAAATCATATAAATCTTTTCTGAAATTATAAGCGGCAAAACTGTAAATGGGAGAAGAAATAAGATTGCCGAAGGCGGATATGCGAAATATGCGAAGGGAAACTTAACTGAGGTATAGGGATTGTCTCCATGAATAAAAGCTTGTAAGGCATTATAATAATGCTGGAAATCAAAATAAGAAGGAATGAATAATATCTTAAGGATATAAATGAGCGACACTATAAATGCGAAGAAAAGCAATGTAAAAAAGAGAGGATAAATTTTGTCAGGCAAACGCATTTATTTAGTATATAACAAATAATTTTAGTATCACGGTAGATTAGATTGAGTGGCTATTCCAAGGATTTTAATGCCGTTTCTTGTGCTACTGTTCCGTTATGGTGACGGAGTCCATTTTTACAGGGTCAACCGGTCGGTCATTTGCCCCTGTCTGAGCGTTACCTATCTCATCAACAACTTCTTGGCCCTTGATAACTTTGCCGAAAATTGTATAGTTGTTGCCCAAAGGATAATCGGCGAGCATGATGAAAAATTGGCTGCCGTTAGTGTTGGGTCCTGAATTTGCCATTGCGACGACACCTTTTTTGTAACCAGCCTGATAGGATGGGGTTGAAGGGTTTAGTTCATCAGCAAATTGGTAGCCCGGTCCGCCCGTTCCTGTGCCGGTCGGATCTCCTCCCTGGATCATAAAGCCTTTGATAACGCGGTGGAAAATCACTCCGCTATAGAATCCTTGTTTTGTCAGCTTTATAAAATTTGCGACAGCATTAGGGGCGTCTTTCGGATAGAAACTTATTTCTATATTTCCCTTGCCGGTTTTGATAGTTGCGGTGACATTTTCCATTTGGTAAGCAGATAAAGGAGCTTCCGAGGGTTGATTATTCAAAGTTTGAATCGGAGTCGGAGTTGGGGATTGGAATATGGCGGGAGACGGATTGGTTGAAGTTAAATTAAGCGAAGATGCGCCGGTTTTCGAGCTGTCAACATTGTTGTTGATAACGTAGACCGCAAATAGTCCCAAAGTAATCAAAACAACAATCATGATAAATTTTCCCACAAAAAAGATTATACCACAGTTAATTTGTTGTTGTGTGGATTGTTTTTAAATAATTAAAGCTCTTTCCTCTAGAATGCAAAATAAAAATATGTTATACTATTTATCAATCTCAAATCTTAGATCTCGAATCTCAAATCTATGATAGTTTTGAGTTTTGACATTTGACTTTTGAGCTTTTTTATTATGGCTGCAATAACTGAAGATAAACGTTACGTTAAATTAGACCACATCAGAAATATCGGCATTATCGCCCATATTGATGCGGGAAAAACTACAACTACCGAGCGCATTTTGTATTACACGGGAAAAACTTACAAAATCGGAGATATTGACGAGGGTACGACCGTCATGGACTGGATGGCGGAAGAAAGAGCGCGCGGAATCACAATTGTTTCTGCCGCCACCACCGCATATTGGTCCCGTTCTGCGCTTAATTCAGCCTGCAAAGAAGATCCGTTCAGATTCAATATTATTGACACTCCCGGACACGTTGATTTTACAGCCGAAGTAGAACGTTCACTTAGAGTTTTGGACGGAGGCATTACGGTTTTGGACGCAGAAGAGGGAGTTCAATCCCAGTCCGAAACTGTCTGGAGACAGGCGGATAAATATAAAGTTCCGAGGCTTTGCTTTGTCAACAAAATGGACAAGTTGGGAGCAGATTTCCTGGCAACAGTTAAAAGCATTGAAGACAGGCTGGGGGCAAATCCTGCGATCATGGTCTTGCCAATCGGAGCGGAAGCGACCTATAAAGGGGTTTATGATTTGCTGCATAGGAAGTCGGTTGTTTGGTCCGGAGAAGAATTGGGCGCAGAGTTTGCCATTACGGATGATATCCCTGAGGGAATGGGTCCGGAAATTGAAAAATATAGAGCCAAATTAGTCGAAAAAATCGCGGAGACGGATGATATTTTGATGGAGAAATATCTTGAAAACAAAGAAATTTCAGTTGAAGAATTAAAAGCAGCTTTAAGAAGGGCGGTTATTGCTTATAAATTAGTTCCGATTTTTGCAGGAAGTTCTCTGAGAAACAAAGGTGTTCAGCCGCTTCTGGATGGCGTTGTGGATTATCTTCCGTCTCCGGTTGATTTGGGACAGGTCAAGGGAACAGATCCGAAAACAGGCGCTGAGGAAGTAAGAAAACTTGTACCTGAAGAGCCGATGGCAGGCCTTGCTTTCAAAATCCAAAATGATCCTCATGTAGGAAGCCTTACATATTTTAGGATTTATTCGGGAAGAGTCTCGGCGGGAACTTATATCTTTAACAGCACTAAAAATGCTCAGGAAAGAGTCGGGCGTCTTCTCTTGATGCATTCAAATGAAAGAACGGAAATTAAAGAGGCGTTTGCCGGAGAAATTGTTGCAATAGTCGGACTAAAAGAAACTACAACGGGTGATACTTTGTGTGATCCTGAGAAGCCGATTGTTTTGGAAAAGATATCTTTCCCGGAACCGGTTATTTCCCTGGCAATAGAACCCAAAACAAAATCCGATCAGGAAAAATTAGGCTATGCTTTGAAACGTTTGATGGATGAAGATCCGACATTCCAGGTTAAGACAAATCATGAAACGGGACAGACAATTATTTCAGGAGTAGGAGAATTACAACTGGAAGTCAAAGTTAATACAATGAAGGCTGATTTCGGAGTTGAGGCCAATGTCGGAGCGCCGCAAGTTGCCTACAAAGAAACCATTAAAAGACTTGCGGAAGGAGAAGGAAAATACATCAAACAGTCCGGAGGAAAAGGGCAATACGGACACTGCTTGTTAAGAGTTGAGCCAAAACCCCGCGGAGAAGGTTTTGAATTCGTGAATGACATCAAGGGAGGGGCAATTCCGGCCGTCTTTATTTCTTCAATTGAAAAAGGAGTCAAAGAAACAATGGAAAACGGAATTCTGCTGGGATATCCGATGGTGGACATGACAGTTACGGTTTATGACGGATCATTCCACGAAGTTGACTCGTCCGATATTGCCTTCAAAATTGCTGCATCTCAGGCTTTGCAGGCGGCGACAAAAAAGGCGGGATTGACACTCCTTGAGCCGATTATGAAAGTTGAAGTTACGACTCCGAGCGAATTTATGGGAGATGTTATCGGAGATTTGTCCTCCAAGAGAGCGCAGATTTCCGGTACCGAAGAAAGAGCCAGAGCAACAATCGTTCTATCGATGGTTCCTTTGTCGGAATTGTCAGGATACGCGACAACNCTTCGAAGCATGTCCAAAGGCAGGGCGTCTTATTACATGGAACCGTCTCACTACGAAGAGGTTCCTCAAAATATCCAACAAAAGATGCTGGAAAAATCCACGTTCACCGGCCGCATCAACGCCCAATAGTTTTAAGATTTTAGAATATCCGGGAGTTCGTTTGGAGAAGCTTTATCTTTGATGAGTCCAACTGCCCCCTTACATACTTCAAGAGATGCTCTTCCGAAAAGGGATTCATATTTTTTTACCAAATTCTCTAAAATCGCTTTTTCATCACCTGTTAGCGCTACTTCGCCCTTTTCCGATTCTACAGAAAGACCCTCGACTTGTTTGGCTTGTTCAATAGCGATCGGTCCAATAATCTTTTCCTGTTCCTGAATTATTTTCTGAGCAACCTGAGCAAGGATATCCATACGCTATTTTTTTAATTTTTCATGTGTAATTCCTAATTGCAATAGTCCAAGAGTCATAAGGAAATATGCGCATAGATACATATAGTCGTTTATTCCGCCAGCTACCCAGGTGTTGCGACTTGCCTGGTAAAGAAATGTCCAATCGGCAATGTATTGAGCTGAAAGAGCAAAAAGTATAAAAGACACCTTGCTTTTCATCATGCCTCCCAATATTCCTCTCGTCAGGGTGTAGGTTAATATTGCAAGAGAAATGTATATTGCCTGTCCGAACGGAACAGCGAAATCAAGAAAAACCTTTAAAGGATTTGCCCAGTCAGCTTTATATCCCTGCAGAAATACAATGTAAGACAGTATCAATATCGCTGTCGGGATTAATATTATTTGTAATTTACTGCCAATAGAACGTAACGAAATATGTATTCCCGAGGCCTTCGCTAAAAAAAATGTTGCCAGAATATAAAGAGGAATAGTGCCATAAAAGAACAAATCTCCTATTGATGGGTAAGGAACTGGAACATGAAGGAAATAGATATAGTAGGTATATCCTAATTGTCCAATCTCTTGCGATGCTAATCCTAATGCAAATAAAAATATCGACTTACCCAGAAGGCTGTGAATCCATCCCCACTTTTTAGCTATGATAAATCCCCAAAACCCTCCCCAAATAGCAATGATGCCATAGGTTACAGAAAACCAATCAGACTGTGATTTCGGGTTGATTCCAAGAAGATGATAATAAGCAAACCAGAGAGAAAATAAGAGGAAAAAAGCAAATGCAATCTTAGCTGCAGGTTCTTTTTTTATTGTCTCCCACATAATAATTATAGCGTATACTTTCTTCTTGAATAAAGTCAAGTACTGTATAATGCTTATATGCTTACGGTGTTTCCCAATTTTAAGAAAATAGAGCTTAGTGACATCGATATAATCGAATCACTTACGAAACAGTTTCCCCCCTATAATGATTTCGAATTCGCAAGTCTTTGGACATATAATACTGAAGGTAATAACGCCTATTCGATGCTAAACGGGAATCTTGTCATAAAGATTCAAGATTTCGTTACTGGTGATTACTTCTATTCTTTTATAGGAGCAAACCAAGCCAAAGATACTATTAATGAATTACTTGCAAAGAGCAAGAAGGATAAATTTGGTACAAAGTTATATCTTATTCCGGAAATAAATCTGAAATCCTTACCTAGCTTGGATAAATATTTCTCTATTAGAGAAGATCCGGATAGTTTTGACTACATACTTTCTGTAGATGAAGTGGCTAGTCTAAGAGGGGGAAAATATTATGATAAACGCAATCTCGTCAATCGATTTAAACGACTATATCCAAAACATTCCGTAGAGTTGCTTGATTTGGCTAAGGAAAAAACCAGGCGAGAAATCATAGAATTATTTATGCTTTGGAAACAAAAAAAAGGAAAAAATATAGAGGAAGTAGAAATAGAATTAAAAGCAATTAAAAAAATGTTTGGTCTTGTTGGAAGGTTGAATATGATGGGCATAGGAATCTATTCTCAAAATAAGCTGATTGGATTTGCCACATATCATATTGTCTGGGACAACTATGCAATTATGAGTTTTGAGAAGGGAAACACAATCTATGAAGGCATTTATGCCTACATTAATCACGAAGCTGCCAAACATCTGAAAGAATTGGGAGTTAAATATATTAATTATGAACAGGATTTGGGAATTCCCGGTTTGAAAAAGGCAAAGATGCTTTGGAGGCCCGTATTTTTTCTTAAGAAATATATAATTGAAGAAAAAGTTTAGGCAAAAATAAAATAAGATCCGATAATGATCAATACAATTGCAGTAAACTTTAACCCTACAGCTTTTTTCGTAATAACCTCTTTGATTATGCGCGGAAACCATATTGAAAGAATAACTCCGAAGATTAGATTGAAAAGCGGTTGAATGCCTCCTATAATACTTACAAGTCCTACTGAAATAAGTGAAATTGCAAAATAACCCGCGTATCTGGCCAGGATGTAGATGAATTCATTGATGCCCATAAATATAAATACTCTTTTTTTAAATCTTTTTGTTTCTTTTTTAAATTTGTTGAAATTATTTTTGTAAACCGTAATTGCCAATGCTCCCAAAGCAATTCCAAATCCTTCATAGGGAAGGGTGTTCCAGAATGGGATTTGCGTAACTCCAAATTTATATAAAACTTGCGCGAGGGCAAACAGAAAACTGGAAATCATTATGTAGTAAAAAGATTTGCGAAGTCTGAAGATTTTTCCTTCTAGCCTTTCCACCGATAATAAAAAACCCGAGCCGANTATAAGAGCCGATCCGAAGTATTGAGAGTTTGAAAATCCTTCTTTAATGAATATAAAACTTAAGATTAGTACAAAAATAGGATAAAACTGGAAAAGTGGAATTATCCTAGATGTCTCATCTATAGATAAAGCTTTATAATAAGGCAGCAAATAAATTGAGGTAAGGAATCCTGAGGAAAGTATTATAAGAAGAGATTTTATGTCAATCGGATAAAAACCGGTTGCAAAAAGCATTATCAGGCCTGTAATAAATGCAAATATTCCTCCGTAAACAGTAATTAC
>JGI20214J51088_10000797_pt1 | contig 21507 bp, 15 predicted proteins | sample WetSurMetagenome_FD_51088 | JGI IMG/M metagenome (IMG submission 51088) | reverse complement strand
ACATCACCGACAACCTGGCCACCGACTACTCGAAGGTCTGGGTCACGATCAAGAAACTGAGCGTGGTCGACGCCAGCGGCAACACGGTCACGCTGCTCGACGCAACGGCGGCGCCGATCGTCGTCGACCTGTCGTCGCTGGCCTCGGTCGGCCAACTGATGTCCACCGTCTCGATCCCGGCCGGGATCTACACCGGGATCCAGGTCACGCTGGGCAACGACGTTCAACTCGTCTCGCTCGACGGCGCTACGACGATCAACGCGAAGTTCGACGCCGCCGGCACGGACTTCGTCTGGACCGTGCACGACATCGCGCTCGACACGTCGACCACGGGCCAGATCGTGCTCGATTTCAACCTCGCCAAGTTCAGTTACGACGCGACGACGGGGCTCGTGACCCCGACCATCGAGGTGCCGAAACCGGCCGACGCGTTCAGGAAGTTCGTGCGCGAACAGGCCGAGGTCCACGGCACGGTGCAAAGCGTCGATCCGGTGGCGAACACGCTGACTATCGCCGACCCCCGTCTCGGCGGCAGCGTCATCGTGAGCCTGGCCGCGGACGCGGTGATCGTCGACGAGACCACCGGCACCGTTCTGAAGCTGACCGACCTGGTGGCGAACGAGAACGTCGAGATCCGCGGCACGGTGACACCCGGCGCGACTGCGGCCGACCCGGTGACGGTGCTCGCGTCGGTGGTCCATGTCGAGCCGGCACATAGCAACGCGACGGCGCGCGGTGAAGGCACAGTGAGCTCGGTCAGCGGCTCGCTGGTAACGATCGACCTGACAGAGGCCAACTTCCTACCCGGCAGCAACAGCGTCGTTGTCGACATCTCGTCGGCCCGGTTCGAGCACGGGCAGGCGTCCGATGTCGTGGCCGGAGTGACCGTCGACTTCCGCGGCAGCGTCGGCAGCTCCGGTGGCACGGCCGACATCGTGGCTCGTTCGATGGACGTCGAGGGCGCACCGTCCGCCGGCGAGCTCGAGCAGCACCCGGGCCTGCACTTCAGCGGCCTGAACGGCAGCGTCGCCACCGTCAACCCCGACGGCACGTTCACGCTCGCCGTGACGCAGACCAATGGGCCGTTCGCGGCCCCGGGCACGTACACGGTGGACCCGACCGGCGCGATCTACAAGGAAGGCAACGCCAGTTGCGTGATCGCCGGCGCCAGGGTCGACGCGGTCGGCGCGCTCACGGGCAGCACGCTCGCGGCGCGCTACATCGAAGTCTCCGGCTGCAGCGGCCAGGACGCGTCGGCGCCGGCAGCGCCCGAGCCTGCCGCCTCGTCGTCTGCGGGCTGATCGCGCCGCCCCCAGCCCTTCGCGCCCTGTGATTGCGCCGGCGGGTTCAGGCGCGGCGCAGCAGCCGCACATGCATCGGGCGTTCGAACGCCGCGCTGCCGTCGCGGCCGGCGTGTCGCTCGAAGGCTGAGCGCGTCGCGTCGATCTTGGCCGCGTCGAGGCCATGATCGGCGAAGGTCGGGCGCATCAGCCGGCGCTCGAAGTCGTCGAAGTCTTCGAACTGGACCGGCATTGCGAAACGCCGCTCCGCGACCTGCGTCCAGGCACCGTCGCGCAAGGCCGCGTCGACCGCCACCTGCGCCGCGGCGCGCACCGTGCCTTCGTCGTTGAAGACGCGGATCACCTCGTTGAACGCGCCGCCGTAGATCGGCTCGGAGACGTACAGGTGGCCGCCCGGACGCAGCACGCGTGCGACCTCACCCAGCGCCTGCGCCATCAGCGCCATCGGCACGTGGTGCAGCGACTTCAGCATCAGCGCGAGGTCGAAGCTCGCATCGGCNAAGGGCACGGCCTGTGCGCCGGCGGCGACGAAGCTCAGCCCGGCCTGCGGGTGGGCGAGATTCTTCGTATGCTGGCGNGTGTCGACCTCGAGCCCCGTCACGCGGCTGTCCGGGTAGCGCGTCAGCAACTCGCGCGCGAGTGCCGCGGCGCCGCAGCCAAGCTCGACGATGTCGCGTCGCGCCAGCGGCAACAGTTCGGCGAGGAGGTCGAGTTCGTCGCCGATCAGCGGCAGGCGGGCGTCGTCGGTGCGGTTCATGGTGGGTGATCCCGAGCGTGCCGCGACGGCACGGTAAATGAGCGGCCGGTCAATGTATCGCGCCGCCCGGACTGCGCGGCCGCGAGGGTCATGCGGCCGCCGGTGGTTCAGACCGCGCCGTCGCCCTTGCTGCCATTGCCGTTACTGCTGCGCATCNCGCGCAGCCGGCTCTCCAGCGCCGCGGCGTTGAGCGGGCCGACATGGGCGTCGACGAGCCGCCCCTGCGCGTCGTAGAACAGCGTCGTGGGCAGACCGGCCGAGCCGACCTCGCGCAGCAGCGCCGACTTCGGATCGAGGAGCACATTGCGCAGCGGCAGGTCCTGGTCGGTCAGATAGGCGTGGACGGCCGACGCCGACTCGCCCTGGTTCACAAACAGGAAGGCCACGCCGTGCTCGCGCTGCTGCGCGGCGGCGAGCATCGGCATCTCGGCGCGGCACGGCGGACACCAGCTCGCCCAGAGGTTGACGATTCGCGGCTGGCCCGGTGCCACTTGGGCCAACTGGACCGCGGCGCCGCCGTCCAGCGGGTTCAGCGCCACACCGGGCAGGCTCTTGGCCGCGCCGGGCACACCCATCGCCGCCGATGCGGTGATCCACAGCGCGGCGCCGGAGAGCGCCCCGCCGGCGAGCGCGCGGCGCAGTGCCGGCAGTCGCCGGCCACGCCAGACGAGCCAGGCCGCACCGGCGATCAAGCCCGCATTCGCGTTCCAGCCGCCATCGCGCAGATCGAAGGAGGCCAGCGGCGTCGCGGCGTAGATCGCGGCGTTGTGCGCCAGATGAACCAAGCGCGCCGCAAGCAGGCCGACAACGGCGGCGTGGAAGATCGAGTTGCCCGCCGCGGTCGCGCGCTCGCGCCCGGCGACGAGCGACGCGATCGCGCTGGCCGCAGCGATCGCCAGCAGCAACAGCAGCGGCGCGAGAGGAAAGGCCAGCGGCCCGATCGTCAAGGTTTGCATTTCTCGTCCGTCGCGTGCAGAGGCTCGTCGCAAGGGCTCATTGGTGCGCGACCGGCGCAAGCTCGGCGTCGGCGGCGCGCAGCCGACCTTCGTCGAGCCGACCGGCAAGCGCTTCCAGGCGCAGGCGGTCGAGCAGCACGCTCACGCGNGCCTGGGCCAGAGCAAGCCGCGCCGACGCAGTGTCGTTCTCNGCGTTGAGCAGGTCCAGCGTCGTGCGATCGCCGACGTCGTGGCCCAGACGTGTCGCCGAGAGCCGCGCCTGGGCGGCCTTCAGCGCCTCGTCGAGCGCGCGCGCGCGCTCGGCGCCGACACTCAGACCGACCCAGGCGGCACGCACCTGCTGCGCGAGCTGCTGGCGCGCGCGATCGACCTCGGCCGTCGCCTGGTCGGCCAGGCGCAGCGCTTCGGCCTCCCTGGCACTGCGGTAGCCGCCGGTAAATAGCGGAATCGAGACCTGGATGCCGATCATCTGGTTCACGCCGGTGTTGCCGGCCGGTCCGTAGTCGCCGCTGCCCGACAGGCGGTCGCGCGAGGCCTGCGCGACCAGGTCCACCGTCGGCGCGGCGCGCAGCGTGTACTTGGCGGCCTCCTGGTGCGCGACCTCGGCCGCGAGCTGCTGCATGCGCAGCCCCGGGTTGCCGGCCTCGGCGTCGCTGCGCCAGGCATCGAGCGGGCGCGGCGCGCCGGCGACCGCGCTCGCCAGCGGCAGCTTCGCGTCCAGCTGCGCCGGCGGCAAGCCGGTGCTGTCGGCGAGCTGACCGCGCTTGAGCTCCAGGTCGCTCTCAGCGGCCAGCACCTGGGCGCGCACCGCGGCCAGCCGCGCGCGCGCTTCCTGGGTGTCGGTGATCGGCACCGCGCCGAGCTTGAAGCGGTCCTGCGCCTCGTCGGCGGCGCGCTGCACCGCCGTCTGCTGCTGCTGCAGCACGCGCAACGATTCCTCGGCAAGCGCGACGTCGAAGTAACGCTCGGCGCTACGCAGCGCGAGCGTCTGCTGGTCGCCCTGCCAGCGGCTGTCGGCGACGTCGGCCGAGAGCCTGAGCTGCTGCTGCTGCGCGCGCCGTTCGGGGTTGTATAGCGGCTGCGAGGCCTGCAGCGCCCAGCGCCCGAGCGTGCCGCCGGTGACCGAGGTGCTGAAGCCAACGCCGGTGGATTCGCCGAAGCCGGGCGCGGCGAAGCGCGCGCCGCTGGTGTCGGTCTCGTTCGTCGCGGCGCCGACGGTCGCATTCAGCGCCACGTTCGGTCGCCACAGCGCCGCAGCCTGGTCGCGGCGCGGCGCGGCGGCGTCGTGGGCCGCACGCGCGACGGCGAAATCGCGGTCGTTGCGCAGCGCGGCCTGCCAGACCTGGACCAGGTCGGCCGCGGCCGCACGCTGCGGCAGCACCAGCAGCGGCGCCACCGCGAGCGCCAGCACAGTCAGACGGAGCGGGTAGGCCATCACGCGCGCGCCACGCTCGCCAGCTGTGCGCGCACCCAGCGTTGCAGGTCGGCGGCCGACATCGCGCCCGACTGGCGCGCCACCTCCTGCCCACCGCGGAACAGGATCATCGTCGGGATGCTGCGGATGCGATGACCGACACTGACCTTCGGGTTCGCGTCGGTGTCGACCTTCGCGAACCGGACCTCGGGCAGCTGCGCCGCCGCGGTCGCGAAGTGCGGCGCCATCATCTTGCACGGGCCGCACCAGTCCGCCCAGAAGTCGACGAGCACCGGCGCCTCGGTGCCGGCGATGTAGCCCGGAAAATTGGCGTCGGTGAGCGCGACCGGATGAGGCGGCGCGAGTTCCGCACCGCAACGGCCGCAGACCGGCTGGTCGGCCAGCCGCGCGTCGGGCACCCGGTTCGTGGTGCCGCATTGGGGACAGACGAGGTTCATGGTTCGCATCTCCAGCGCGCGGCAAGCCGGCCGCGCATCGGGGCTCCAGGGCCTGTTCTCGCTACGGGAAGGCTCGTCCCGTAGTGCCTAACAGGCATTTGGCGAGCTCAGGCGCCCGGGCGCAGACCCAGCTTGCGCAGGATCGATTCCATCAGGCACCACTTCGTCAGTCCGCTCTGGAACAGGTTGATGCCGACGAAGGCGGTGAAGGCCAGCCACCACTGGCTGACGAAGATCGGGCTGCCGGGGATGCCGAGCGCGAGCGACAGCAGGATNAATGCGCCGGCGACGACGCGAACGGTTTGCCANGTGGTCATGTCAAGCTCCTTGGGTATTGACGGGGGGAACGGAAGGCGCGGCGTCGGTCTTGCCGGTGATCGCGTCGAGCCGATGCCGGTAGGCGACGAAGTAGAGGATCGGGATCACGACCAGCGTGAGCACGGTCGAGACAAAGATGCCGAAGATCAGCGAGATGGCCAGTCCGTTGAAGATCGGGTCGTCGAGGATGAAGAACGCGCCCAGCATCGCGGCCAGGCCGGTGAGCACGATCGGCTGCGCCCGCGTCACCGCCGAATGCACGATTGCGCGCTTGAAGTCGACGCCCTGACGCACTTGCAGGTTGATGAAGTCGACGAGCAGGATCGAGTTGCGCACGATGATCCCGGCGAGCGCGATCATGCCGATCATGCTGGTCGCAGTGAACTGCGCGCCGAGCAGCGCATGGCCGGGCATCACGCCGATGATCGTGAGCGGGATCGGCGCCATGATGATCAGCGGAGTCACGTAGGAGCCGAACTGCGCCACCACGAGCAGGTAGATCAGCACCAGTCCGACTGCGTAGGCCAGACCCATGTCGCGGAAGGTCTCGTATGTGATCTGCGATTCGCCGTCCCACTTGAGCGCGTAGTCGCGGTACTCGTCGGCAGGCTGGTGGATCCAGTACTCCTGCAGCGTGCCGCCGCCCGGCGTCGCGATCTTCGCGATCGCTCGGCGCATCTCGAACACGCCATAGAGCGGGCTGTCGAGCTTGCCGGCCATGTCGCCGACGATCATGTCCACCGGAAGCAGGTCCTTGTGGTACACCGGCTGCTCGCGCAGCGTGTCGCTCACCGTGACGAGCTCGCGGATCGGAACCAGTTGGCCGGCCGAGCCGCGCACGTCGAGTTGCAGCAAGGTGTTCAGGCTGCCCTGACGCTCGGGCGGGAGTTCGATCGTCGCCGCCGCCGGGTACTTGCTCTGGTCGTGCAGATAGGCCACCGCCTCGCCGGACAAACCAGCACGCAGCGTCGTCACGATGGCCTGCTGCGGCACGCCCAGCAGCGCCGCCTTGCGCCGATCCACCAGCAACAGCGTGCGCGGTGCGGCGGCGATGCTGCTGTCGTCGACGTCGACGATGCCCGGCGTCGCCTCGAACACCGCGCGCACCGCCTTCGCCACCGCGCGCCGACCCTCGGCCTCGGGTCCGTAGATCTCGGCCACGATCGGCGACAGTACCGGCGGACCCGGCGGCACCTCGACGACCTTGACGTTCGCGCCATAGCGCATGCCGATCTTTTGCAGCGCCGGGCGCACGCGCATCGCGATCTCGTGGCTCTGCTGGTCGCGCTGGTGCTTGTCGAGCAGGTTGACCTGCAGGTCGCCGACCTCGCCGCCGGCGCGCAGGTAGTACTGGCGCACCAGGCCGTTGAAGTTGATCGGCGCGGCAGTGCCGGCGTAGGCCTGGTAATCAGTGACCTCGGGCACGGTCGCGAGATAGGCGCCGAGCTCGTGCAGCACCGCCGAAGTCTGCTCGAGCGGCGTGCCGGCGGGCATGTCGACGATGACCTGGAACTCCGACTTGTTGTCGAAGGGCAGCATCTTCAAGATCACGAGGCCGGCCACCGGCAGTGCGAGCGAGACCGCGATCAAGAGCGCGATGCCCAGGCCGAGCAGGCCGCGATTGCGCCCGCCGTGGCGGTCATCGAGCAGCGGCCGGAACAGCCGCTCGAACACTGGGCCGAGCTTGCCCGCGAGGCCGTGGCCACCCGCATGCGCGGCGACATCGGGCGCGCCTTCGGCCGGCGCCGGCACCGCCTTCATCCACTTGCGTGCGAGCCAGGGCGTGACGACGAAGGCGATCGCCAGCGACAGCACCATGCCCATGCTGGCGTTGATCGGGATCGGGCTCATGTATGGGCCCATCAGNCCGGAGACGAAGGCCATCGGCAGCAGCGCAGCNATAACCGTCAACGTGGCCAGGATCGTCGGCCCGCCAACCTCGTCGACCGCGGCCGGGATGATCTGCGCCAGCGACCGTCCGGGGTGGTGCATCTGGTGGCGGTGGATGTTCTCGACGACGACGATTGCGTCGTCGACGAGGATGCCGATCGAGAAGATGAGCGCGAACAGCGAGACGCGGTTGAGCGTGAAACCCCACGCCCAGGACGCGAACAGCGTCACCGTCAGCGTCAGGATCACCGCGCTGCCGACGATTGCGGCCTCGCGCCGCCCGAGCGCGACGAACACCAGCGCGACCACCGACGCGGTCGCGAAGAGCAGCTTCTCGATCAGCTTCTTCGCCTTGTCGTTCGCGCTCGCACCGTAATTGCGCGTCTCGGCGACCTTCACGTCGGCCGGGATCACGGTGTTGCGCAGCATGCCCACGCGCGTCATCACCGCGTCGGCGACGTCGATCGCGTTCTCGCCCGCCTTCTTTGTGACCGAGATCGTCACCGCCGGGTATTCGGCGGCGGCACCGTCCTTGGCCTTCGCCCCGTACCAGACGTAGCGGCTCGCCGGCAGCGGTCCGTCGCGCACCGTGGCCACGTCGCGCAGGAAGACCGGCTTGCCGGCATGCACGCCGACGACGAGGTCGGCGACGTCGCGCGCCTGACGCAGGAACGGACCGGCCTCGACCGCGACCGCGCGGTTGCCCGAGACCAGGTCGCCGACCGGCAGGCCGAGGTTGGCCGACTGCAGCGCCTGGCGCAGGTCGGGCACGGTCACGCCGGCGCCAGCCATGCGCGCCGGGTCGATCTCGACCATCACTGCGCGCCCGGGGCCGCCGATCGTGACCACCTCGCGCGTGCCGGGCACGCGCTTGAGGTCGCTCTCGATGCTGTGCGCGACGCGCTCGAGGTCGTAGCCGCCGGTGGCCGGGTTCTGGCTGTACAGCGTGAGCGCGACGATGGGCACGTCGTCGATGCCCTTGGGTTTGATGATCGGCGCCATAACGCCCAGGCCGCGCGGCAGCCAGTCGGCGTTCGAGTTGATCGTGTCGTACAGGCGCACCAGCGCTTCGGTGCGCGGCACGCCGACCTTGAACTGCACCGTGATGATTGCCAGCCCCGGGCGCGAGACCGAGGTCACGTGCTCGATGCCGGTGATCTGATCGAGCACCTGCTCGGCCGGGCCCGCGACCATCTGCTCGACGTCGCGCACGCCCGCTCCCGGGAACGGGATCAGCACGTTGGCCATCGTGACGTTGATTTGCGGCTCTTCCTCGCGCGGCGTGACCAGTACGGCGAAGGTGCCGAGCAGCAGCGCCACCAGCGCCAGCAGCGGCGTGATCTGGGCCGACTGGAAGTACGCCGCGATGCGGCCGGAGATGCCCAGCGGGGCCGATTCGTGCTGTGTCGTCATGGCCGCACTCAGCGCAGGCGGGCCGCAGCCGCCGGGTCGGTGACGACGCGCTCGCCCGGGTTCAATCCGGACAGTATCTCGACCCGGTCACCGTCGGTGCGGCCGAGCCGCACCTGACGCAGCAGCGGCTTGCCGGCCGTGTCCATCACGTAGAGCGCGGTCAGCTCGGCGCGCCGGACGATAGCCTGCGCCGGCACCATCGGGCTTGCCGCCGCACCGGTCGCGTCGCCGCCGACCGGCAGCCACAGGCGCGCAAACAGACCCGGCGTCGCGGCCGCAGTCCCCGCCGGCAGTTCGGCGCGGATCAGCACCGTGTGCGTGGTCGGGTCGACCGTGGGCAGCACCTGCCAACGGGTCGACACCGGCCACTGCTGGGCCGCGGGCAGCCCGGGCAATTCGACGCGCGGCGCCTGGCCGGCGACGAGGCGTGCCGCCACCGTCTGGGGCACGGCGGCGCTGACCCGCAGCGCCGCCGGGTCGTACATCGTCAGCAACGGCCGACCGGGCATGGCCATGTCACCGAGCGTCACCGGCACCTCGGCGACGATGCCGGCGTAGGGTGCGCGCACGACGTGGAAGCCGGTCTGGGTGCGCGCGACGCCGGCCTGCGCGAGCTGCGCCTTGACCTGCGCCTGCGTCGCCTTGTATTCGGACTCGGCGCGCTCGAGCGCAGCCTGGCTGATGTAGTTCTTCGCGAACAACGCGCGCTGGCGCTCATATTCCTTGGTCGCGACATCGAGCATCGCGCGCGCGGCCTGGACCTGGGCATCGCTCGCGGCGGCGCTCTGGTCGGCGGCGCGGGCGTCGATGCGCAGCAGCACCTGACCTGCCTTGACCTGGTCACCGGCCCTGACGTCGAGCTGAACGACGGCGCCGCCGACCTGGGCCGCGATCACCGTCTGGCGCAACGCCTCCACCACGCCGTCGAAACCCGACGAGACGGCACCGGTGGCTGCCTGCGCGGTCACGGTGGCCAGCTCGGCGGCGCGGCCGGCTTGCGGCACGGCGAGAACCAGCATCGCGGCCAGGGCGGTGGTGGCGACGGCGGCGAACGGTTTGCGCTTGTCCATGCGAGGCTGATTCCTGAGTGGTTCGACGGTCGGCGCCGAAAGGTACTGGATCGGCAGCCGCTTGTAGACTATTATTTGCGCATGTAGTTAAATAGTCAAGCAGTAGCGACTGCAAGTGCAAGTTTAGAAAGGGGACTCCGAGGCATGATTGCGACCCGTCAACGTCCCGCGTGTCCGAGCATGGAAGGTCTTCCGAACGAAGCGCTGGTTCAGGTCGCGGCGTATTTCCAGGCCTTGTCCGAGCCCACCCGGTTGCAGATCCTGAACCAGCTCCGCGCGCAGGAGCGCAGCGTCGGCGAACTGGCCCAGCTGTGCGACTGCAGCTCGGCCAACGTCTCGCGCCACCTGACGATGCTGACCCAGCACGGCCTGGTCTCGCGCGAGACGCGCGGAAACAGCGCGTTCTTCCACATTGCCGACGCCAGCGTCTACGACCTGTGCGACCTGGTCTGCGGCAACATCGGGCGCCAGCTCGAGCGNACGGTCCTCGAGCGCGCGGCCTTCGCGGCGCCCGCCGTCCGCCGCGGCAAGACCCGCTAGTCAGCGTCGGAGCCGACATCTGCCGTCGGGGAGACGGCTGTCGCCCGAACGATAGCTTTTGGCGATTACAAGTATCGCCTCAATTCATCCAAACAATGCTGCAGCGCACACACAATGCGTTTCGTCGATTCCCCTTCCCTCTCCAACCCCTAGCAGGAAAGCCCTCCATGTCGCTCATAAATACCCAAGTCAAGCCCTTCAAGGCCACAGCCTTCCACAACGGCAAGTTCGTCGAGCTCAGCGAGAAGTCGCTAATGGGCAAGTGGAGCGTGTTCGTGTTCTACCCTGCCGACTTCACCTTCGTCTGCCCGACCGAACTCGAGGACCTGGCCGAGCAGTACGCGACCTTCAAGGACCTCGGCGTCGAGGTCTACGGCATCTCGACCGACACCCACTTCGCGCACAAGGCCTGGCACGACACCTCGGAGGCGATCAAGAAGGTGCGCTATCCGCTCATCGGCGACCCGACCGGCGCAATCACGCGAAACTTCGACGTGATGATCGAAGAGGAAGGCCTGGCGCTGCGCGGCACCTTCGTGATCGACCCCGAAGGCCGGATCAAGCTGTGCGAGATCCATGACAACGGCATCGGCCGTGACGCGACCGAATTGCTGCGCAAGGTCAAGGCGGCGCAGTACGTGGCCGCGCACCCGGGCCAGGTCTGCCCGGCCAAGTGGCAGGAAGGTGCGGCGACGCTGACGCCGTCGCTGGACCTGGTGGGCAAGATCTAAGCCCTCCGAGCACACCACCACCCTCGACAGGAGCCTTCGGGCCCTGTCGACAGCGCCCCGTCCAGCGCGACGAGAGCGGGCGCTGTCGACCGGGCCGGCCGCGCCACGCCCATCGATTTCATGCCCCAGGAGACCGCCATGTTGGACGCCACGCTCAAAGCCCAGCTCGGGGCCTACCTCGAACGCATCACGCAGCCGATCGAGCTCGTCGCCTCGCTCGACGAGCGCACGGCCTCGCGTGAGATGCGCGAACTCCTCGAGGAGATCGCCGCGCTGTCGCCGCGGATCGCGCTCCGCTTCGACGGTGACGACGCGCGCCGCCCGTCGTTCTCGATCAGCCGCGCCGGCGCCGGCATGGGCCTGCGCTTCGCCGCGGTGCCGATGGGCCACGAGTTCACGTCGCTGGTGCTGGCGCTGCTGCAGGCCGGCGGCCACCCGCCCAAGCTGGACGTCGAGACGGTCGAGCAGATCCGCGCGCTGCGCCGCGACGATGGCGGCGACTTCGTGTTCGAGACCTGGATGTCGCTGAGCTGCCACAACTGCCCCGATGTCGTCCAGGCGCTGAACCTGATGGCGGTGTTGAACCCGCGAATCCGGCACGTCGCCATCGACGGCGGCCTGTTCAAGGACGAGGTCGAGTCGCGCCGGATCATGGCCGTGCCGACGATTGTTCTGAACGGCGAGGTCTTCGGCTCCGGCCGCATGGAGATCGGCGAAATCCTGAGCAAGCTCGACACCGGCGCGGCCGCGCGCGACGCCGCCCGGCTGGCGGCCCGGTCGACCTTCGACGTTCTCGTCGTCGGCGGCGGCCCGGCCGGCGCCGCGGCGGCGGTCTACGCGGCGCGCAAGGGTATCCGAACCGGCATCGTCGCTGAGCGCTTCGGCGGCCAGACGCTGGACACGCTTGGCATTGAGAACTACCCCTCGGTGCTCGCGACCCAGGGCCCGAAGTTCGCCGCCGCGCTGGAAGCGCAGGCGCGCGCCTGCGACGTCGACATCATGAACGGGCAGAGCGTGACCGCGCTAGAGCCTGCGGCGCAGGCCGGCGGCCCGATCACGCTGACACTGGCCGGCGGCGCGGTCCTGAGGAGCCGCGCTGTGATCCTTTCGACCGGGGCGCGCTGGCGCAACGTCGACGTGCCGGGCGAGGCAGAGTACCGGAACCAGGGCGTGGCCTACTGCCCGCACTGCGACGGCCCGCTCTTCAAGGGCAGGAAGGTCGCCGTCATCGGCGGAGGCAATTCCGGCGTCGAGGCTGCGATCGATCTCGCCGGCATCGTCGACCACGTCACGCTCGTCGAGTTCGCCGAGCAGCTGAAGGCCGACGCCGTGCTGGTGAACAAGCTGCGCAGCCTGCCCAACGTCGCCGTGCACACGAACGCGCAGACTACCGAGATCAGCGGCGACGGCCAGAAGGTCACCGGCCTGGTCTGGAAGGACCGCGCCAGCGGCGCCGAGCAGCGCATCGGGCTCGCGGGCGTGTTCGTGCAGATCGGCCTGGTGCCCAACACCGAGTGGCTCAAAGGCACGGTCGAGCGGTCGCGGTTCGGCGAGATCGTCGTCGATGCCCGCGGCGCGACGAGCGTGCCCGGCGTGTTCGCGGCCGGCGACGCGACCACCGTGCCCTACAAGCAGATCGTCATCGCGGCCGGCGACGGCGCGAAGGCGGCACTGTCTGCCTTCGACTACCTGATCCGAACGCCGCGGTGAGGCCGGGCCGGGCCCGGGCGGCGAACCTCGCCGCCCGGGCCACTAAGATCCGGCGCCTGTCCAGCCGAGCGCGCGCCGCATGCCCCAGCCCAACTCGATCGCCGACGCCGACCGCCGTAGCTGGCTCAGCGCCTTCTGGCCCGCACCGACCTCGGTGAACGCGCGCGAGCGCCTTCGCGTCGTGCTCGGCGCGACGCTGGGCATCCTCGCCACCGCTGCGCTGGCGCGCGCGGTCGGTTCGCCCTTCGGTCATGTCTGGCCCTGGCTCGTGCCGCCGCTGGGTGCGAGCGCGGTGCTCGTGTTCGGCGTCCCCGGCAGCCCGCTCGCCCAGCCCTGGTCGGTCGTCGGCGGCAACACGGTGTCGGCGTTCGCCGGCATCGGCTGCGCGATCTGGCTGCGCGACCCGATGCTCGCCGCGCCGGTAGCGGTGGGCGCCGCGATCGCGCTGATGTTCGCGCTGCGCTGCCTGCATCCGCCGGGCGGCGCCGCGGCACTGGTGGCCTCGCTCGGCGGCATCACCGACCCGCGCTTCGCGCTCGACCCGGTGCTTCTGAATTCGGTGATGCTGGTGCTCGCCGGCATCGCCTACAACACCGCGACGCGGCGCCCCTACCCGCACCCGCAGGCGCGACCGGCTGCCGCGTCAGCGGGCGCGAATGCCGACCTGGACACCGTGATCGCGCGCTACAACCAGGTGCTCGACATCAGCCGCGACGACCTTCAGGCGCTGCTCGAGGACGCGCAGCTGCAGGGCTACCAGCGCCGGCTCGCCGACCTGCGCTGCGCCGAGGTCATGTCGCCGCGGCCGGTGACAGTGACGCGCGAGACCACGCTCGCCCAGGCCTGGCAGCTGTTCCGCGAGCACCGCATCAAGGCCTTGCCGGTGGTCGACGCGAGCGGCGGCGTGGTCGGCATCGTGACCCCCGCGGACTTCATGCGCGAGGCCGAGGACGCGCGCGACGACAGCCACGACGAGCGCCGCCGCCGGATGCGCAGCTGGTCGCGCACCGCACCCGGCACGCCGGTNGAAACNGTGGCACGCATCATGACGCGGCGCGTGCGCGTCACCGGCGTCGGCAGCCATCTGTCCGACCTGGTGCCGCTGTTCGCCAGCACCGGCCACCACCACCTGCCGGTGGTCGACGAGGCCCAGCGGCTGGTCGGCATCATCACCCAATCCGACGTCGTCGCCGCGCTCGTGCGCTCGACCCAACCCGAGCGCGCCGAGCCGGCGCTCTGATCTCGGGGGTCGAGCGCGCGCGGCCTCCAGCCTCAGCCCATCGTCATCAGCTGGGCGTTGCCGCCGGCGGCCGCGGTGTTGGTGCTCAGGCTCTGTTCGTGCATCAGCGCGCTCAACTCGTATTGCGCGCCTGCCTGAAGCTGCGCCGTCGCCAGCGCCTCGATGCGCACGATCGCACCGTCGCGCTGGGCGACGCGACGCGCGAGCGCCGCGAGTGCGTCGCCGTCGCCCTCGAACAGCAGCGCGCCCAGCGTCGCGTCACGGTACAAGGTCTCGGCGTCCTGCGTGCGCACATGCCGGCGCAGCTCGGCCGGCAGAGAAGCGAGCCGCCGTGCGAGCGCACTGCCCTCGAGCGGCGGCTCTATCAGCAGCTCGTTGCCGCTTGCCAGCGCCGCCGCGAGCTGGTGCACGAAACCGAGCACGGTCTGCGGCACGCCCCAGACCGCGCCGAGCGCGAGCAACCGGTAGCGGTTCGATTCTCCCGTCGGGCCGGGCAGCGTGTAGACGCGGCCGAGCACGGCGTGCTCGCGGTAAGCGGCGCAGGCCGCCGCGGCCGCGTCCTGCGCCGAAGCGCGCAAGGTCTCGGTCAGACGTTCCAGTGCCTGCAGCGTCGGCGCCGCNTCACCCTCGAGCACCGGGTTCGGGCCTGCGGTGGGCGCCAGNGCCGACGCCGCCAGGGACGCCAGCGCCGCGTTTGCCGGCCCGGCATCNGGCTGCAGCAGCCGGTACAGCGTGAGCGGCCCGCCCGCCTTCGGCCCGGTGCCCGACAAGCCCATGCCACCAAAAGGCTGCACGCCGACGACCGCCCCAATCACGTTGCGGTTGACGTAGACGTTGCCGGCACGCACGCGGCCGCTCAGCGCAGCGATCGTCTCGTCGATGCGGCTGTGCACGCCGAAGGTCAACCCGTAGCCGGTGGCGTTGAGCGCGTCGACGATCTCGCCGAGCTGCTCGCGCCGGTAGCGCAGCACGTGCAGCACCGGGCCGAAGACCTCGCGCTGCAGCCGGCCGACCTGGTCGATCTCGATCAACGCCGGGCGCACGAAGTGGCCGCGGCCACCGCTCTCGTCGAGCGCCAGCCGCGTCACCGGCTGGCCCGCCGCGGCCATGCGTTCGATGTGGTGCTCGATCTGCGCGCGCGCGCCTTCGTCGATCACCGGGCCGACGTCGGTGCGCATCCGGTCGGGGCTGCCCATCACCCACTCCTGCATCGCCTGCTTGAGCATGTCGAGCACGCGCTCGGCGCCGTCCTCCTGCACGCACAACAGGCGCAGCGCCGAACAGCGCTGACCGGCCGAGTCGAAGGCCGACACGAGCACGTCGCCGACCACCTGCTCGGCAAGGGCCGACGAGTCGACGACCATCGCGTTCTGGCCCCCGGTCTCGGCGACGAACGGGATCGCGCGCCCATGCGCGCCGAGCCGCTGCGAGAGCGTGCGCGCGATCAGCCGCGCGACCTCGGTCGAGCCGGTAAACATCACACCTGCCACCTGCGCCTGGGCGACGAGCGCGGCACCCACGGTCTCGCCGGTGCCGGGCAACAGCTGCACCGCGTCGGCTGGCACGCCGGCCGCGTGCAGCAGCGCCACCATCTGCGCCGCGATCAGCGGCGTCTGCTCGGCCGGTTTGGCGAGCACCGCATTGCCGGCCGCCAGCGCCGCGGCCACCTGNCCGGTGAAGATCGCGAGCGGGAAGTTCCACGGGCTGATGCACAGCAGCACGCCAAGCGGCCGNTGCGTCTGGTTGTCGAACGTCGCCTCGACCTGGGCCGCGTAGTAGCGCAGGAAGTCGACCGCCTCGCGCAGCTCGGACACCGCGTTCGCGAGCGACTTGCCGGCCTCGCGCACGATGAGCCCGAGCAAGCTCGGGCGGCGCTGCTCGAGCAGCTCGGCCGCGCGCCTCAGGCACGCGGCGCGCTCGGCCGGCGGCGTGGCCTGCCAGATCGGTGCGGCGGCCGCTGCGCGNCGCGCGGCGGACTCGACCTCGGCGACATCGGCTGCGCGCACGCNGCCGACCCGGTCGCGCGGGTCGGCNGGGTTCGGCACCGGCTGCCAGCCNTCGGCGGCGGCCTGTGCCGGGTCGGCCGGCGGCGGCGCGGCGCCGCTCGGCGCGGCCGTGAACTCGACCTGCGCGCTGCGCAGCAGTCCCGCGGCGAGCGACGCGAGCTGCTGTTCATGCGCCAGGTTCAGCCCGGTCGAATTCAAGCGCGACTGCGCGCCGAGGGCGGCGAAGAGCTGGCGCGGCAGCGCAATCCTCGGGTGCGGCGCGCCGAGCTGCCCTTCGTCGGCGGCGATGCGGTACGCTTGGTCCACCGGGTCCTGCACTAGCTCGGAGACCGGCACCGACGGGTCGCCGATGCGGTTGACGAACGAGGTGTTGGCGCCGTTCTCGAGTAGCCGGCGCACCAGGTATGCGAGCAGGGTCTCGTGGCTGCCGACCGGTGCGTAGATGCGGCACGGCCGGGCGAGCCCGCCCGCGCTGACCGCACCCGTGACCTGCGCGTACAGCGGCTCGCCCATCCCGTGCAGGCACTGGAACTCGTACTGGCCGGCGTAGTAGTTCGCGCCGGCGAAGTGGACGATGGACGCCACTGTCTGCGCGTTGTGGGTCGCGAACTGCGGATACACCGCGTCCGGCGCCGCGAGCAGCTTGCGCGCGCAGGCCAGGTAGGCGATGTCGGTGTAGGGCTTGCGCGTGTAGACCGGGTAGCCGTCGAGCCCGTCGAGCTGGGCGCGCTTGATCTCGCTGTCCCAGTACGCACCCTTGACCAGGCGGATCATGAGCCGGTGACCGCTGCGCCGCGCGAGGTCGACGAGGTGCTCGATCACATAGGGGCAGCGCTTCTGGTAGGCCTGGACGACAAAGCCGATGCCGTTCCAGCCCTCGAGCGCCGGGTCGAAGCACAGCGCCTCGAGCAGGTCGAGCGACAGCTCCAGGCGGTCGGCCTCCTCGGCGTCGATGTTCAGGCCGATGTCGTGGCGGCGCGCGAGCACCGCCAGCCGGGCCAGTCGCGGCAGCAGCTCGGCCATCACGCGCTCGCGCTGGGAACGGCTGTAGCGCGGGTGCAGCGCCGAGAGCTTGACCGAGATCCCCGGCCCTTCGAAGATGCCGCGCCCGTGCGCGGCCTTGCCGATCGCATGGATCGCCTGCTCGTAGGCGGCGAGGTACTTCGCCGCATCGGCCTCGGTGGTGGCGGCCTCGCCGAGCATGTCGTACGAATACCGCAAGCCCTTCCTCTCCCAGGCACGGCTGTTCGCGAGCGCCTCGGCGATGGTCTGGCCGGTGACGAACTGCTCGCCCATCAGCTTCATCGCGCGGTGCACGCCCTGGCGGATCAGCGGCTCGCCGCCCTTGCCGATCAGTCGCGTGAGTGCGCTCGCCAGGCTCTTCTCGCTCGCGGTCGCGGTCAGCTTGCCGGTCAGCATCAGGCCCCAGACCGCGGCATTGACGAACAGCGACGGCGAATGCCCCAGGTGCGACTGCCAGTCGCCACGGCCAATCTTGTCGCGGATCAGCGCGTCGCGTGTCGCGTTGTCGGGAATGCGAAGCAGCGCCTCGGCCAGGCACATCAGCGCCACGCCTTCCTGGCTCGAGAGCGAGAACTCCTGCACCAGCGCCTCGACGCCGCCGCTGGCGCGCTCGGCGCGCAGGCCTTCGACAAGCCGGGCCGCGAGTGCACGGATCGCCTCGCGGCGCACGGGGTCGGCCACCCGCGCCGCCTGCACCAGTGCGGGCACGCAGTCCGGTTCGGGCCGATGCCAGGCGGAGGTGATCGCCGCGCGCAGCTCTGTCTGCGGCAGCACGCCCTGGGCCCAGTCCAAGAAGGGCAATGACGCGGCACCGGTTGCGAGCGCGTCCACGCCGGCTTCGGCGACCGCACCGTCATCCGCAACCGCAGGCGTCCGGGTTGCGACGCCGGCGCCACCGGGCGCCACCTGGCGCGCAGCACCGCGCTCGACCCGTTCGACGTACTCGATCACTGCTTGCTTGATCAGGCCATGCGAGCTGCGGTCCTCGCGTTCGGCGGCAGCCTTGATGCGCGCGCGCAGGCCGTCGTCGATCTTGATCCCGATGGTGACCGATGTCATGGTTGCGCCTTTCGGATGAAACGGGTTGCGACGATACGAAAGGCGTCGCAACCCGGTCAAGCACAATCGGGACCGGATCGCGCTCGGCGGCGTCGCCGCGGCCCGTGTCAGACTGCGCGCATGCGCCGCTCCGCCCCGCTGCACCCGGCCGACCTGCGTGGCGTCCTGCGCCTGGCGACCGAGGCGACCGCCGGCCTGGCCGACCTTGTCGAGGCGATGCACGAACGTATCGCGCGCCTGCCCGGCAGCGGCGCCNCCGGCGGGCGCACGCACGGCCTCACCGGCCTGGTCTACCGCAGCGTGCGCGCCACCACGCGCGGCGTCGGCGGCGCGCTGGACGCGCTCGTCGGACGGCTCGCCCCGGCGCTCGCCGCCGATGCCCCGGCGCCGGCGCGCGAAGCTGTCGTCGCGGCGCTGAACGGCGTGCTCGGTGACCATCTCGCGGCGAGCGCCAACCCGCTCGCGATCCCGATGACGCTGCGCCAGTCCGGCCGGCCGCTTGTGCTCGAGCGCGCTGCGCTTGCCGAGCGCCTGCCGCAGGCCGGCGGCCGGTTGCTGGTGCTGCTGCACGGCCTGTGCATGAACGACCTGCAATGGTCGCGCGCGGGGCACGACCACGGCCGGGCGCTGGCGCAGGAGGGCGGCTACACGCCGCTCTACCTTCACTACAACAGCGGCCTGCACGTCTCGACCAACGGCCAAGCGCTGGCCAGACTGCTCGAGCAACTGCTCGCGCAATGGCCGCAGCCGGTGCAGCGCTTGGTGCTGCTCGGCCACAGCATGGGCGGCCTGCTCGCTCGCAGTGCGGTCGACGCCGGACAGCGCGCCGGCCAGCGCTGGCCGGCGCGGCTGGACGACATGATGTTCCTCGGCACGCCGCACCATGGCGCGCCGCTGGAGCGTGCAGGCCACGGCGTCGACCGCCTGCTCGCCGCGACGCGCTACACCGAACCGCTCGCGCGCCTGGGCCGGCTGCGCAGCGCCGGCATCACCGACCTGCGCCACGGCAACCTGCTTGACGCCGACTGGCTCGGCCACGACCGCTTCGCGCACGGCGCCGACACCCGGCTGCCACTACCGCTGCCGCGCGGCGTGCGCTGCTTCGCGCTTGCCGGCTGCCTGGGCGCGAGCAGCGCGTCGCTGCAGGCGCGCCTGCTCGGCGACGGACTGGTGCCGCTGGACAGCGCACTCGGCCTGCATCCCGACCCGATGCGGGCGCTCGCGATCCCGGCCGAACGGCAATGGATCGCGCAGGGCACGGGCCATCTCGAGCTGCTGTCGAGCCCGGCCGTGGCGGCGCAGTTGCGGCGCTGGCTCGGCAGCCGCCGACGGGCCGCGCCTTGAAGAGCTTCGACGCCGCCGCAACGCGCCGCGCGCTGCCCTTCGAGCGCCTGATCCCGGCGCTCGAGCGCGTGTTCGTCGAAGGCTGCGAAGTGCCGCAGCGCCATGTGCACCAGGTCAGCGGCGCCGACGGCGTGAAAGGCACGGTGCTCATCATGCCGGCGTGGCGCGCGAGCGACCTCGGCATCAAGACCGTGACCATCTATCCCGGCAATGCACGGCTCGGCCTGCCCGCGCTGCACTCGACCTACCTGCTCTATGACGCGCGCACCGGAGTGCCGCGCGCGCTGATCGACGGCGACGAAATCACCTCGCGCCGCACCGCGGCCGCTTCGGCGCTCGCCGCCCAGCGCCTGGCGCGACCGGACGCGCGCCGCCTGCTCGTGCTGGGAGCCGGCCGCGTCGCGCGGCTGCTGCCCGAGGCCTACCGCTGTGCGCTGCCGACGATCGATCAGGTGCGCGTCTGGAACCGCGGCGCTGCCGGCGCCGCTGCCATGGTCAACCGGCTGCACGCGCAGGGCTTCGCGGCCGAGGCGGTGGAAGACCTCGGCGCCGCTGCCGCCGAGGCCGACATCGTCAGCTGTGCGACCCTCGCCACCGAGCCGCTCGTCCGGGGCGCCTGGCTGCGCCCGGGCAGCCACCTCGACCTGATCGGCGGCTTCACGCCGCAGATGCGCGAGGCCGACGACGCCTGCTTCGCCGGTGCGCGCCTGTTCGTCGACACCGACGAGGCACTGCACAAGAGCGGCGACCTGCTCGGCCCCTTGGCGCGCGGCGTCTTCACGGCCAAAGACGTGCAGGGCACGCTCGCCGATCTGTGCCGCGGCAGCCGCCCCGGGCGGCTGGGTGCAACCGAGCGCACCGTGTTCAAGTCGGTCGGCACCGCGCTCGAGGACNTGGCCGCAGCGATGCTCGTCGCCGCAGCCGAGAGCGGCGCAGAGGNGACGCCGACGTAATGCCCGACGGGCCCANTTGTGCCCATGACCCGGATGCGGGCGCCAGCGCNGCGCCCCGATTCATCGATAAGCACGGGCCGCTCATGCCGGTGAATTTGGACCGGCCATTCGGCCGGGTCGTCACGCGCCGAGCGATGTCGCGGCCGCGANCCCAACGGCCTGCACTGGTCCGNGTGCGGACGATCACGCTGCGGCGCACCGAAGAATTGCGTGGCGAGCTTGTTGCTGGCGATGCGTTNGTTGCCTTTCGCGATGGCGCTCACCGAGTTTCTTGACGCACCCTCGGAGCTTGGATACCGTCGTTCGACCGGCTGGCATCCGCCGGTGGGACAACAGAAGGACGCATCACATGGCCAAACTGTTCGCCATCTACCAGCAGCCGAAGGACCCTGCTGCCTTCGACAACTACTACTTCACCAAGCATGTGCCGCTCGCAAAGACCATTCCCGGACTGATGAGCTATGAGGTCACGCGCGGCGACGTGATGGGCATGGCCGGAAAGCACGGCGTCTATCTGGTCGCCATTCTGGAGTTCGAGTCCATGCAGGCGATCGNCGCGGCAATGGCCTCACCGCAAGGCCAGGCNACGGCCGCGGACCTCGCCAATTTCGCGAGCGCCGGCGTCGACGTGATGATGGGCGAGACGAAGTTCGTCTGACGCTCGGGCCGGCAGCGATCGACGCGCTTTGCGAGAGGCGGAGAACGCCCGGCGTTCGCAGGCNGCTCCTGGGCAGCGTCTGCCACTTCATTGACGACGGGGCCGAAGGCAGCGACCTGAAGGTGCTTGCGTTCTGGCACTCCGGCCCCAAGCATGGGCCCTTCGCGTGACGCCACCGCCTCCTCTGTGGCCACCCCTCCGATCGAACCTTTAGCACCCACAGACCATGACGACACTTCGACCGATGTCGACACTCGAATACGCCGATTGGCTGGCCGGATCGATCCCGGACTACGCCGCGGAAAAGGTCCGCTCCGGTGAATGGGCCAGCGCATCGTCGCAGGAGCGCTCGAAGCAGGAGCACGAGGAACTGCTGCCACGGGGCCTGGAGACGCCGGGCCACCACTTCTACGCGATCCTCGACGCCGGGTCGCGCGCTGTCGGCATGATCTGGTTCGCGCAGAGGACGAGGTTCAATCTGCCGATCGCCTATGTTTACAAGGTCGAGGTCGCACCGCAGCACCAGCGCCACGGCCATGCCCGGCGCGCTTTCGAGGCCCTAGAGGGCGTGGCGCGGGACAAGGGCCTGCACGGCGTGGCGCTCCACGTGTTCGGCCACAACGCCCCAGCCCGCGCTCTGTACGAGCAGCTCGGATTCGAGCCCAC
>JGI20214J51088_10000796_pt1 | contig 21518 bp, 27 predicted proteins | sample WetSurMetagenome_FD_51088 | JGI IMG/M metagenome (IMG submission 51088) | reverse complement strand
AGATCTGAGACAGCCTGGCAAACCATAAAAAAAGGCGACCAGCGGGTCGCCTTCTTTGTTGCACTGCCCCGTTAATCGCGTTCGCCGCTGAATGCCATCAGCAGGCTCAACAGATTGATGAACAGGTTGTAGATGTCCATGTACAGCGCCAGCGTTGCCATCACGTAGTTGGTTTCGCCACCCTGCACGATCCGGCTCACGTCGAACAGGATATAGGCGGAGAAGATCATGACTGCGATCGCCGAGATGGTCAGCGACAGCGCGGGGATCTGGAAGAACATATTCGCCAGCGAAGCCACGATCAGCAGGATCAGGCCGATGAACAGGAACTTGCCCATGAAGCTGAAATCTTTTTTCGTCGTAGTGGCGATGGTCGCAAGAGAGAAGAAAATGACACTGGTTCCCCCTGCTGCCAGGCCGATAAGTTGTGCGCCGTTCTTCAGGTGCAACGCCACCTGCAGGATAGGACCGAGGAACACGCCTGCGACAAAGGTGAATCCGAGCAGGGCAACGATACCCCATACGCTGTCGCGCAACGCGGTGACGGCGAACAGCAGGCCCATCATCGTGCCGAACATCAGCAGTGCGGCCATGATGGGATGTCCCGCCATGAACGAGAAGTTGATCGAGGTGCCGATGAAAGCGCCGATAATCGTCGGGATCATAGTCAGCGCCAGCATCATGTAGGTGTTGCGCAGGACTTTGTTCTGTTCGGCGCCAATCGCCGTGCCGGGTATTACGGATGGTGTTTCGTATTGCATGCTTTACTCCTTTATGAAGACGGTTCTGTTCCAACGAACGTGCGTGAGACTACAGAAGCGGTGTAAAAGTTGCAACCTTAGTACTTTGGGAACACGGGGTATTTCAGGTATCATGCGCGCCATTGTGTGCCAGCCGTTTGTCGGGAAAGGGAACTTTCGAGTGAAACCAAAACCTTAGGTTGGCACCTTGCAGGTTTTTGGAGGTGTGGCCGAGCGGTTGAAGGCACTAGTCTTGAAAACTAGCGAGGATGAAAGTCCTCCGTGAGTTCGAATCTCACCGCCTCCGCCAAATTCGTATCATCTTGTTATCTCTGAGGAGTGAAAAATATGTTGCGCAAAATACTGGCGATCTCTTTGATGTCTGTGGCTGGCATCGCGGCAGCGGATACGATGGACATCGGGCTGGGCAATCATGCCGCACAGTTCAAATACGGTGTTCCCACGACTCTTGCCGGAAAATCCGAAATCTATGCGGACTTGCTGTACAACGATGTGAACAGTGTCATGGGTGGTGTGGGACTGCTGGTTGCGAACGACGAGATTAAAGTGCCGGGACTGACTATCGGCATCGGTGCAAAAGCAGTTGCTGCGACGATCAGGGAAACGCCAACTAGGCAGAACACGTCTTCAGTCGCGCTGGGTGCACAGGTGCGGTACGAATTGCCGGCAGAGCGGCGCGTGGCGTTCGCGGGCGAGTTCTATTACGGCCCGGATATCATCACCTTCGGCGATGCCAAGCAATTCCAGCAATACGGCGCACGTGCCGAATTCTCGGTCTCACCCCAGGTGCAGGTCTATGCAGGCTATCGCAAGACAGTGTTTACCCTAAAATCAACGAATGCGGACGCGGTTCTGGTGAGCGGCCTGCTCGCCGGCGTGCAATTCACATTCTAGAGGCTGGTCGGACACCGTGCTGAAACTTGCTCTGGTTCTCGTTTTGCTTTCGACGACATCCCTGGCGCAAGCCAAGGATGTTTCGGCGCAGCAGGTCGGTGTCGAATACGCTCGCGGGAATCTGGACAAGGCCGAAGCGGAATACAAGGACAACCTCCAACATGTATCCGATTCCGAGAAACGCCTGACGGACGCGCAGAATCGTTTGACGGAAGATCGGCGGAAAGCGGCAGAATCGAAAAAGAGCCTGGATGAGGCCAAGGCGAAATATGCTAGAGCCCAGGAATTGCTCGATCAAGCCTGGAAAAAGCCGTAATCCCGGTCTCGCACGCTCAATATCCCAGCGCTCGCGCTCCCTGATAAAAGACAAAACTGACCACCCATGCCAGCGCCAGCGACCAGCTGAGCGCGAACAGCGTATAGCGCAGGTCTTTCGATTCGCTGCGCAAGGTGGCGATCGCGGATAGACATGGAGTGTAGATCAGCGTGAACAGCATGAAGCTGTAGGCCTGCACCCAATCCAGTTGTTGTCCCAGTGCATTGCCCAGTGCATCACCGCTCAAACCGTAGATGACAGCCAGCGAGCCGATGACGATCTCTTTCGCGACGAAACCGAAGATCAATGCGATGGTGAGTTGGTCGTTGATGCCGATGGGGGCGAAGACCGGGTGCAGCAGACTGCCTATCATTCCGGCCAGCGTGCCCGAACTCGCGGGAGCGGCTGAGGTTGGCAGATGCGTGAGCAGCCATACCAGCACGACGCCGGCGACGATGAATTGCGTGGCGCGGCGCAAGAAATGGGTCACTTCCAGCCAGCCGCGCAGCAACATCTGGCGCACGGTGGGAAACCGGTACGGCGGCAATTCCAGCACGAAAGGTTCGTTGTTTTTGAAACTCCTCTTGAACAACAAAGCGGTGACAATGGCCGCGGCGAAGCTGAACAAATAGAGGCTGAACAGTACTACCGGTGCGGCTTTGGGCGAGAACAGTGCGGCGGTGATGAACACGAATACCTGCAAGCGTGCCGAACACAGCGAAAACGGGATCACCAGCATGGTGAGCAGGCGCAGGCTGCGCGAACGCATTACCCGCGTGCCCATGAGTGCGGGTACATTGCAGCCGAAACCCATCAGCAGCATGACGAAACCGCGTCCGTCCAATCCCATTTTCGCCATCAGCGCATCCATCAGGAAAGCGGCGCGCGACAGATAACCGCTGTCCTCCACCATCGCCATGAACAGAAAGAACAGGATGATAATAGGTACGAAGGCGGCGACGGTGGCCACGCCGTTGTATATCCCGTCGAGCAGCAAACCGGAAAGCCAGACAGGCAATCCGGAAAGAGCCGGGTCGAGCGCGGTCTCGCGCAGCCAGCCGAGCGCATCGGACACCCAGCTTTGCAGCGGTTGCCCTAGGAAGAAGATGCCCTGGAACAGCAGATACATGATGCCGAAGAAGATCGGCAGCCCCAGCCACGGATGGAGCATCACCCGATCGAGCTTATCCGTAAGATTTTCCGGCAACTGGGCCGGTACTTGCACGGCGTGTTTCAGGATGCGTGCCATTTCGGACTCGATGTGCTCGTCCTGTTCGAGCTGGCTGCGCAGTTCTTCCGCCATACCGGGCGTGGGGTAGCGCAATGCCTTGGTGATGGCCTGCAGTGCTTCCTGATAGCCCGTGCCGTATTTGCCGCTGAGCAGGAAGATGGGCATGCCCAGCATCTCCGTCATTTTCCTGCTGTCGATGCTGATGCCATATTTTTTGGCCTCGTCCGCCATGTTGAGCAGGACCACGAGGTTCATGTTGAGTTGTTTGAGCTGCAGCAGCAGGCTCATTTGGCGTTCGATCTGCGTGGCATTCAGTATGACGAGCGCCAGGTCGGGCACGTTGTCGTGAATGAAATGGCGCACCACCTGCTCGTCGTCGGAGAAACCGTGCAGATCGTAGATGCCCGGCAGATCGATGATCTCTACCATGTCGGAGCCGAGTAGTATCCTGCCGCTGAGAAGTTCAACCGTGATGCCAGGCCAGTTGCCGACGCGGGCGGCACCGCCGGTCATGCGGTTGAACAAGGTGGACTTGCCGGTGTTGGGCATGCCCAATAAGGCGATACGTTTCATGTCCACACCAATAAATCTACTGCGCAGCCTGATTGCTGCGTCGCGTGCTCGTTCATTCCTCGCCTACCTTTGTGGTATGTCTCGTCATTCACTGCGCGGCTCCTTGCACTCAGGCTTGCTCGCAACGATTTCTTGGCGCGTCCTCACACTTGGCACACTTTGACCTTCGCGGCCTCGTTGCGGCGCAGCAGGATGTCGGTGGTGCCGATGCGCACCTGCAAAGGACCGGAGAAACTGGCCTTGCGGATCAGTTCGATCTGTTTCCCGCTGCGGAATCCCAGCGCCTGCAGACGAAGATGCAATGCTTCTTCGGCGTGGATGGAGACAATGGTGGCGATATCGCCGGGTTGCAGATGGGCCAGGGTAAGGGAGGACATGGTCGAATGGATTCCAGTTGTTTGCATTATTCCACACGGGTGCCGCTCTTGTCGCGTAGGGCAGGGCGAATAGGGTAGAATGCCATCTTTATTTTTTTGGCAGAGAAACATGATCAAAGGTAGCCTCGTAGCGATCGTCACGCCGATGCAAGAGGACGGCAGCCTGGATTTGGCGGCCTTCCGCGCGTTGATCGATTTCCATATTGCCGAAGGCACCGACGCCATCGTGGTGGTCGGTACGACCGGCGAATCCCCTACTGTCGATGTGGAGGAGCACGAACTGCTCATCGCCGAAGCGGTGAAGCACTCCGCCAAACGTATCCCTGTCATCGCCGGAACCGGTGCGAACTCGACCAGGGAAGCGATCGAGCTGGCCACTTTTTCCAGGAAGGCCGGAGCGGATGCATCGCTCACCGTGGTTCCCTATTACAACAAGCCGACCCAGGAAGGTCTGTACCTGCATTTCAAGGCCATCGCCGAAGCGGTAGATATGCCGCATATCCTTTACAACGTGCCGGGACGCACGGGTGCAGATTTGCACAACGACACGGTGCTGCGCCTTGCGCAGATCAGAAACATCGTCGGTATCAAGGAAGCGACCGGTGATATCTCGCGCGGCAGCGACCTGCTGCAGCGGGCCCCCGGGGATTTCGCCATCTACAGTGGAGACGACGCAAGCACGCTGGCGTTGATGCTGCTGGGTGCGCATGGCTCGATTTCGGTCACTGCCAACGTCGCGCCCCGGTTGATGCATCAGATGTGCACGGCAGCATTGAACGGCGAGCTTGCCAAGGCCCGCGAGATCAATTTCCGCCTGCTCGGTTTGCATCGCAACCTGTTCGTTGAAGCCAACCCCATACCGGTGAAGTGGGCGGTAGCGCGCATGGGGAAGATGAAAAACGCACTGCGTTTGCCATTGACTCCGCTTACTGCCGGAGCGCAACCGGTGGTGGAAGCCGCGATGCGCCAGGCTGGCGTCATTTGATAGGAAAAGACATGAAGTCAAGGAACGTCGTATTTGGATTCGTTGCAGTATCGTTGCTCGCTGGATGCAGCATGTTCGACAGGAAGCCGGTGGATTATGCGGCAGGAGCGGTGCAGTCGCCTTCACTGGAAGTCCCGCCCGATCTGACGGTTCCCGAGACGGAACAGCGCTACATTATTCCCGGGACGGACGGGGAAAAGGTCGCAAGTTTTTCGGAATACACCAGAAAGTCGGAACAGCCCTGCGTGAACCCGGCGAGTGCGCCGGTGGCAGCAACTCCTGCACCTCAACCGGCTCCGGCACCGACCGCCAAGTTGCTGGAAGGCAACGGCACAAAGAGCATATCGCTGGGTGAGCCGTTCGACCGCAGCTGGCGCAGGGTCGGGCTGGCACTGGATCATGCACGCCTCGTTACGACTGACAAGGACAGGAGCAAGGGTATCTATTTCGTCGCGGCAACAGCGGACAAGGACAAAAAGAAACTGCCGGACTATCAGGTCATAGTGCACGAAAATGCAGTTGGCAGCGAAGTCACCGTGGTCGACCAAAACGGCAAGAGCAACGCGGAAACGATGCGACTTGTCGAAGTGCTGTACCAGAATCTGGACAAGGGTAATCCAGGCGACCAGACTCGCCTTCCCCGCGGAGATGCGGTTCGCACTTCTCGGTAGCGGCAGCGAGGGGAACGCCCTCGTTGTGCAGGTCGGGCAAACCCATGTCCTGCTCGATTGCGGTTTTTCGTTGAACGAGACGGTGTCGCGATTGGCGCGTCTTGGTCTGCAAGCCGAACAACTGAACGGCATCGTGGTGACGCACGAACATGGCGATCACATTTCAGGCGTAGCGCGGCTGGCGCGAAAATTCAACCTTCCTGTGTGGCTGACCCACGGCACCTTGCGCACGCAAAGCAAGTCCTTCGCCGAACTCTCCATCACCGAGATCAATCCGCATCTGCCGTTTGTCATCGGCGAGGTGCAGGTGCAGCCTTATCCCGTGCCGCACGATGCGGCAGAACCGGTGCAATACGTGTTCAGCGACGGCGCTTTCAGGCTGGGAGTGCTCACCGATACCGGCAGTTCAACGCCGCATATCGAAGCGACCTTGAGCGGTTGCCATGCGCTGGTACTGGAGTGCAACCATGATGCCCGGATGCTTGCCGAGGGAGATTATCACTACAATCTGAAACAGCGTGTAGGCGGACGTTACGGACACCTTAACAACGACGATGCAGCAGCTTTGCTGGCGCGGTTGGACAACAGCCGATTGCAGCACATTGTCGCTGCGCATCTGAGCCGCAAGAACAACGCGGTCGAGCTGGCAGTGGAGGCACTAAGCGGAGCCTTGGGCTGCACTACGGACCGGATCGCTGTTGCAACGCAGGAACTTGGATTGGATTGGTACGAGATTTCCTGATTGCCTGGAAATCTGCGGAAATTAAAAAAGCCGACTTGCGTCGGCTTTTTTATCAAGCTTGTTCGGCTTCTTACTTTGCAGCAGGAGCAGCAACAGCGGAAGCAGCAGCAGGCTCGGAAGCGGCAGGAGCAGCAACAGCGGAAGCAGCAGGAGCGGCAACAGGTGCAGCAGGTGCAGGAGCTTCAGCTTGTTTGCCGCAAGCGGACAGAGACAGGGCGAACACAACAGCGAGCAGAGAGGTCAATTTCATTTCATTTCCTTCGGTTAATTTTAAAATTACGGGAGTGCTAAATTTGTTTGGTACCCATTCGCCAAAGTCTCCCTCGTTGCGAAAGGCGCGGTATTCTACCACTATCCTTGCAAAATATCAGGCTACGTGAGTTTGTTATAGTCCAAGCACCGTACCCGAAGCGCAAGAATGGGACGAAGCCCACATTTCGTTGAAGCGCGAATTGAGCCGGCGCGCCTCTTCGGGATCGTTTCTGGCCAACAGTCCGCGCGTATCGTCGAAGTGGTAACGGCGCACATAATTGGCATTATCCGCGACAACAAAAGGGTCGGTGATATGCAACAGGTTTTTTGAAGTCTGATGGATGAACATGCTGCTTCCGAATTGACGGAGCAATATCATCATGCGCGGACAGTAGCGGATCAGATGTTGCGGATCGTGAGCCAGCAGGTTCAGTCGGTTGACCGGACTGGAAAGCAGAAAACGGTACAGCATATCGAAACGCGTTTCGGAATTGAAACCGATGCCTTCATAGTTCTGTTCGAAGAGGTTCAAAGTGTGTTGAGCCGATGAACACACCGTATCCAGCGCGGCGATGTAATCGGCCACACCGTCGAAAGTCGAGTGCTGCAATGCATCGTTGCTCAATCTCCGGTCCTTCCTATCTTGCGCGAGGTGTCAAATAGCCATCCAGATACCATTGGTAAAGCAGATCGGTTGCTTCGCGCGTTAACTTGCACGATGCCGGGAGGCTTCTTGCGTCTGCCAGATCGCGCAGTATGCGGTAGCAACCCATGCCGACCTGATGCGCATCGCCGTTGATGAATATAGTGCCGTCATGGCACAGCATCTGGGTCTTGAGATCGAGCGCGGTTCCCTTCTTTTGTAGTGCCTGCACGAAGCGCTCTTCGGTCAAGGGTTTGGCGGGCGTGTCAAAGAAAATATGGGGTTTGGGTTCGGAGAGATAGCAACCCAGAAAGTTGGCGATATCTTCGTCGTCCCACTTCACCTTGCGGATAGCGCGTCCGACTTGCTGCAACATGTCAGCACCGATCTCGGCTGGATGTTTCTGCGCTTTCAGGCCGGGATCGGCATAGATGCCTTCAATCTCGATGCGGTCCTGCAGATAGACGAGGAACTGCTCTGCCAGTTCCTGATACCACGGAGTGCGGAAGCCGATGGAATAGGTCATGCAGTCATCTTCGGCGATGCCGTTATGTCCGCATTGCGGCGGGAGGTAGAGCATATCGCCGGCCTCCAGTACCCACTCCTGCTCAACCTTGAAATTCTGCAGCAATCGCAACGGCGCACCTTCGACCAGCGTACGGTCTTTTTGCGTGGAGATCTGCCAGCGCCGATGCCCCAGTCCTTGCAGCAGGAAAACATCGTAAGGATCGAAATGCGGGCCGACACCGCCGCCTTTGGGCGCGTAGCTCACCATCAGGTCGTCGAAGCGTGCATGCGGGATGAAGTTGAATTGTTTTACCAATTCGGCGCCTTTCGGCAGGAAGTGATTGACGCCCTGCACAAGCACCGACCATTTTCCCTTTTTTGACAGGCCCTCGAAATCTGCGGGCTCGAAGGGCTCGTGGCGCAATTTCCATTGTTTGCGCTGGTGCGTAACCAGGCGTGCCTGCACATCGGCGAGGCATGCCAGATCGATCAATTGTTGCGGATCAAGCAGGCCTTTGAAACCGGGCACAGCCTGGCGGATCAGCAAGGGTTTCTTCTGCCAATAGTCTCGCAGAAATTCGTTGACGGTCAGGCCGCCGAGCAGGGTCGATTTAGTATTCATCTGTTGATTATAATCTCCGCGAAACCGTTTGGTACAAAATGAAACTCGGTTAGAATGCTCCGGCAGGAGGGCGCCATGCCACTACAGGTAATGCAGCTACAAACCGGAACAGATGCGCCGGAATTCGAACTGGCAGATGCGGATATGCATATGTTCAGCCTGATCGGGCAGCGTGGGAAGAACATCGTGCTGTATTTCTATCCCAAGGACGACACGCCGGGATGCACGATGGAGGCGAACGAATTCAGCGATTGCGAGGAAGAGTTTGCCAAGTACGACACCATCGTGGTCGGTATCAGCCGCGACGATTGCATCAGCCACGCCACCTTCCGCGACAAGTACGGCCTTTCGGTACAGTTGTTGTCCGATACCGACGGGCGGGTTTGCAGGAAATACGGCGTGCTGTACGAGAAGGAAGTGGATGGACACAAGAAACTCTCCATCCAGCGCTCCACTTTCATCATCGGCAAACGGGGCGAGTTGCGCCATGTCTTGTACGGTGTTCATGCCCACGGACACGCCCAGGATATTCTTAAATTGATAAAGGAAATGAAATGAAGATTGAAAAGAACGCCGTTGTCTCGCTGACCTATGAACTGACCGACGCCAGCGGCGCGCTGCTGGAAAAGAATGGCGATCCGATCAGCTACCTGCACGGCGGGTACGATGGCATATTCCCGCTTGTCGAGGAAGCACTGCACGGCAAAGCCGTGGGCGACAAATTTTCCGTCAGCATGGAGCCGGACGACGCCTTTGGCGAATACGAACACGACCTCGTGCGCGCTGAGTCGCGCGCCATGTTCCCCAAGGATGTCGCAGTTGGCATGCAATTCGAAGGCGGCGCCGAAGGCGATGACGACGAAGACTATATGCTCTACACCGTCACCGAAGTCACCGACGACGAAGTCACCGTGGACGGAAACCATCCGCTGGCAGGCAAGACACTGGTGTTTGCCGGCACAGTCACTGGCGTGCGTGCTGCCACGGCCGAAGAGCTGTCACATGGTCATGTGCATGGCGATGGCGGTCATCACCACTAATACTGTGCGCAGGCAAAGCCCGGCTGCAGAGGCGTGAACATGACGCAATGGTTGCGGGAAAATCGGGGATTTATCGTTTTCATCCTCCTGTTCGGCGTTTTCCGCACGGCGATCGCGGACTGGAATCCGATCCCTTCCGGTTCCATGCGCCCCAGCCTGCTGGAAGGCGACGTGGTGTTCGTCAACCGGCTCGCCTACGATCTCAAGCTGCCTTTGACCGATGTCGTTCTTGCACATCTGGGCGACCCCCGGCGCGGCGACATCGTCACTTTCACTTCCCCTGCAGACGGAAAACGCCTGATCAAGCGTCTGGTGGCTTTGCCCGGCGATGTGGTCGAAATGCGGGACAAGCAGCTGCTCATCAACGGTGTGAAGGCTGATTACAGATTGCTGGATGCCGCGATCGAACCGATGGGGGATGGCGCGACGTTGCCGGTGCTGCATCTCACCGAAAAATGGGGTAACGATCAGCGGTCGATCCAATGGCTGCCGGAATTGTCGCGGGCATCCAGTTTCGGGCCGGTAGTCATTCCCCGGGACCGGTTCCTGATGCTGGGGGACAATCGCGACAACAGCGCAGATTCACGCTACATCGGCTTCATTCCGCGCCAGGCATTGATCGGGCGTGCCGAGCGCATTCTGATTTCCGCAGCCATTCTCGATAACTGGCAGCCGCGCATAGCGCGCTTCGGCAGATCGCTTTACTGATCCTTCAGGGCGGCGAGTATGTGGCACAGGTGCTCGTCGTTCGGGTTTAGCGTGCATTCCGCCACGGCATTCAGCAAACCCTGAATCTCATCCAGGCTGAAATTCGCCAGCAGACGGTTGGCCATCTCGATTTGCAGTGGCAGCATGCGTGACTCGCCGTTCGGCAGGGTGAAATTGAATCCGGCAAGGCGGTTCAGGGTGCCTTCCGTCTCGCTCTGCACTTCCTGTTCGTCTTCGAGCGTACTGTAATAGTTCTCGATATCGTCCGATACACGCTCGGAAATGTCCTCGGGAATCGCTACCACCATTCCCATGTTGTCCTCTGGGGCCGTGTACCGCACTCCGCGTTTTTCGACATAGGATACGAATTTGTCGCGCAGTGGGATATCGAAGAAGATGTACTCGATCATGGTGTCCGCCTCAGGAAGTTAGGATAGCTTCATCCTGCCGTGCGGGTCCGACGAAATCAATAGCCCGAAAGGGAGGGCCGGCGGGAGATCCAGTCCGCCGCTTGAGCTGCACCATCGGGCTTGGGTGCGACAGCTGCGGGTACGGACCAAAGATCGAACAGCGCGTCCGTGAAATCTCCGTTTTCCAATTGTTTGCGCGTAACCTCCCTGCATACACCGTGCCGCCCCAGCCATTCGGTCAAGGGCTGCGCTTCGGGCCAACCCTCGCGGGTCGTGAACAACACGGGCGTGCCGCTACACGCGGCTTCGACGAAGCTGCCATAACCCGGTTTGCACAACAATGCATCGCAGCTGGCCAGCAGGTCACCGAATCCCATCGGCAGCGATTCCAGCACGATCGCATCGGGATGGGTCACTTTCCAGCTCTTTTGAATGAGCCAACGCACGCCGTCGATGCGCGGCCAGTGCTCGACAGGTAAACGGCTGGCGATACCGCCCAAACTGACCAGCACCAGCTTTTCTTCATGCGACAATTTCAAATGGCGGCTTAGTTCATCGCGCCGATTGGTGCCAACGGCCGCGATGGGCGCGACGGGGACGAGATTGGGCAGGTTGCCCATCGTCATGCTGGGCGTGGCGCGCAGGAAGGCATCGGCATTCGCATAGCAGGAATATATCTGGGCGGCGATAGTATCGTCGCCACAATAGTGACGATAGATATCCGACCAGTTCAGGGAGCATAACGCCGCATTCGCAATGCCTGCCCGCTGCGCTCCGGCCAGCGCCAGATAGCCCACGTTGGAGAACACCATGTCCGCACCAAGATCGCGCAACAATCGCGCTTCATCTGCGACGCGCGTGTCCCAATCCGCATGGAAAGCCAGGTAAGCCGTGCAGCTATCCTCTACATGCACGTCCAGCGCCGACGACATCAGCATGCCGATGTCGCCCTCGCTGGTCAGATGATCGAAAGGCACATGGATGCGCGAACGAAGATGTGCGAGCGGCACCGCTGAGCGTACCGTAATACGCAGTTGAGGCATGTATTCCGGTAGTAGATTCAGGATGGGTGCGGTTTGTGCGACATGGCCGAAGCCGTGGCCGGAGATGGAAACAACGAGATGGGGCATGTTCTGGATAGCTTTCGATTGCCGTGGCGGGAACGTTCAAACGAGGCGGGATAGGGCTGCCCGACTGAGTCAGTGCATGCCGATCACCACCATCCGGTAATTTACACTATCCGGGAAGCGGGCCTAATCGCTTATTTTCCCCGGCAGCGTCGAGCTGGAATGCTGCTTCTTTTCCGCGATCAACTGTGTCGCGGCGGCAACCTGTCCCCAGGTGTTCCACAGCAACACGCCGCGTACCCGACCGTCGCGCAAATAGTAGATCACGCCCTTGCGGAACGACTCCTTCCAGTCTTCGACGATATCAAGTGTCGAGTCGAGTTCACCCACCGCTTCGTAGCCCAGGTCGAACAGGTCGGAATAGAAGTAAGGTTGGTGGCTGTAAATATCGGATTGTCCGGCCATGTTCCTGCCGGCCATCTCTCCCATGACATTGGCGTTGTCCTCATGCTCCACGCGCATGCGCTTGTCCAGGGCGGCGCTGTAAAAATTCGCCACGTCTCCCGCGGCATAGATGTCGGGATTGCTGGTGCGCAGCAGCTCGTCCACCACGATGCCGTTGTCCACCATAAGGCCGGCCTGCTCGGCCAGTCCCGTGTTGGGCTGGATACCCAGGCCTGCCACCACGCCGTCGGCAGAGATTTCTATACCTTTCCCCGTGGTCACTATCGTCTTGCTTCCTGCCGTCTGCACTGATTTGACGCTCTCCGAATCGAGCAGCTTGACCCCCTTCATTTCGTAATAGGAATTCAGGAACGCCACGAGCGACGGCGGATAGACACGCGATCCGATCCCGTTCGAAGGAAAGATCATGGTGACCCGTTTGTCTTTCATGGCGAGCGCGGCCGCCACTTCCGAACCGATGAAGCCGCCGCCGATCACGACAAAATCCGAGCCGTGTTCGCACAACGCGCGCAGCTTGCGGTAATCGCCCGCGGTCCTGAAATAGATCACGCTCCCGTTTGCGTCCGGCAGGCGCCGCACGGAGCCGCCCGTGGCGAGCAACAACTTTTCATAAGAACAGGTGTTTCCCGCATCATCGGTCACCGTTCTTTTGGAAGCGTCGAGCGCGACCACTTTCCGGCCCAGATGCATGTCCACATCGAGACCGTTGGGACTGCGCCAGATGGAGGAGAACGGCTTGCCCGTCCATAGCGATTTGGACAGGGGAGGGCGGTCATAAGGAGGATCGCTCTCATCGCAAAACAAGGCGATGCTGCCGCTATTGTCGATCTTCCGGATGCTGCGGATGGCTGAATCGGCAGTCATGCCGCCGCCGACAATGAGGTATTTGTGATGCTTCATATCCGCTCCTTTCAATTGTCAGGCTCGTTGAGTCGTTTGAAAAACAAACATCCCTAACTCGCTGCATCTAAAGTAACGCAGGCTGAACCACCAGCATGAATCTATTATCTTACGCCGTAATCCCGGGGTGTGGCACACATGCCGGATTGACCCTGCCGGCAGTGTCATTATGCAGTTCAATGACGATGCGCCTTCATATCGCGCAGCTCACCCTTTCCCGCAACTGCGCCAAATAGCCCTCGATCCGCTCATGCAGCGTTCCGGGCGCGGTGACGATGTCGTGCGCCAGCGTGAACAGGGGGAATGCGTGCCAATCGAACAGATGGTGCTTCACCACCATCTGCAAAGTATGCACTCCCTCACCGGAGATATTCGACCACTCGCCGCGAACCAGTTGCCTGCCAAGCGCATGGTGGTGCGAATCCTCGCTGGTGGCCGTTGTCAGCAGATCGCCCAGGCCGGCGTAGCTGTAAGGCGTGTGCGCCTGTCCGCCGAACGACTGCACGATGCCGGACAACTCCGAGATGGCCGTCACCATCAGATGCCCGCGCATGTTGTTGCCCAGTTTCAGTTCATCCGCCACGCCGAACATGATGGCGTAAACGTTCTTCAGGATCACCGACCAGCTCCTGCCGTGCATGTCCGACGCCTGCTCGCAGATCAGTCTGGTGCCCAGGAACAGATCGAATATCACCTGGAAATCGGCAGTGTCGGACAGCACCACGTCGGCGAAGGCATAGCGCCCCGTCCTGATCTCCTCCGAGATCATCGGGCCGTAGATCACGCCGTAGTGATGCCCTTCAGTCAGTGTGCTCTCGAACACCTGCGCCGCCGTCCGTCCCGATTCGTCCAGTCCCTTGGCGATGGTCAGGCACAGACTGCCTTGCGCAAGATATGGCGCGATGCGCGTGACGACCTCATGGTGCGGATTCACCGGCAGGCAGAACAGGATCACCTGCGCCCAGGCGACCAGATCCTCCAGGGGGGCGTCGCCTTTCTCTTCAATGCACCAGATGCGGACATCGTGCCGCCCGGACACCAGACATTCCATGGCATGCCCCATCTTGCCGTGGCCCAGAATCAATATGCGATGCTTCATATCGGCCCCTTATTTGAATAAACGGACAATATCCTAAAAATACACAGCCCGGTTACATGAACTTTGCGACTCCAATCCATTCGAGCGGTGTGACTTTTATCGCGCAGCTTGCTGATAAAATGCCCGGCCAGTTTTTTTAGTCATAACCGTTCGAGGAAATGCAATGTCATCAGGTCTCACCGATCAGCAAGCGCACGAATACATCATCAAACTGCTCACTGCCATGAGCAGGGCGGGCGGCTCCGACCTGTTCATCTCAAACGATTTTCCGCCCAGCATGAAGGCGCACGGCGAGATGACGCCAATGACCTCGCAAAAACTCAACGGAACGATTACGCGCCAACTGGCGCATGCGCTGATGAACGAAGAGCAGCGCGCGGAATTCGAAAAAGAGATGGAATGCAACTTCGCCATCTCCGTGCCCGGCGTCTCCCGCTTCCGCGTCAATGTCTTCGTCCAGCTGCAGAATGTCGGCATGGTCATCCGTACTATCGCCGCAGAGATACCCAACTTCGAAAAACTCGGCCTGCCCGAGGTGCTGAAAGAAGTCGTCATGCAAAAGCGCGGGCTGGTACTGGTGGTCGGCGGTACCGGTTCCGGCAAGTCAACCTCGTTGGCCGCGATGATCGACCACCGCAATAGCACTTCCAAGGGCCATATCATCACCGTCGAAGACCCGGTGGAGTACGTGCACCAGTCCAAGCAGTCGCTGATCACCCACCGCGAAGTGGGCGTGGATACGCACAGCTGGCATCATGCGCTGAAGAACACCTTGCGCCAGGCGCCGGACGTGATCCTGATCGGCGAGATACGCGACGCCGAGACTATGGAACACGCCATCGCCTTCGCCGAGACCGGCCACCTGTGCCTGGGCACGCTGCACGCCAACAGCACCAACCAGACCATAGATCGCATCATCAACTTCTTCCCCGAAGAGCGCCGCAACCAGTTGCTGATGGATCTCTCCGCCAACATGCGCGCGCTCGTCTCGCAGCGGCTGATCCGCACGCCGGATGGCAAAGGCCGCAAGGCCGCCATCGAGATACTGCTCAACACGCCTATCATTGCAGACAAGATATTCAAGGGCGAATTCCACGAGATCAAAGGCATCATGGAAAAATCGCGCGAGCTCGGCATGCGCACCTTCGACTGGTCTTTGTTCGAGCTGTATAACGAAGGCCATATCTCCTACGAGGATGCGATACGCAATGCGGATTCCGCCAACGAACTGCGCCTGAACATCAAGCTCAAGAGCAAACGCGGAGAACCAGGCAACGTTTCCGGCATGGAACTCACCCTGCATGTACACAAGACCCCGGAAGAGCTGGAAGAGGAAAGGAAGAAAGAGCTGGCGGCTCAGGAAGAGCACAAACGCGAGTTCGAAGCAGCACAACTCGCCAAACAGCAACAGGAAAAACTGCATCACGAAAAGGAGCGGGAAGAGACGCCGCAACAGCCGGTAGTCGTGCTGGATAAAATAGAGTTGTCGCTGGAGTAGAGTGCCGGCGAGAGTGGGTTCCATCGCTGCCATATACCCGGTTGTAACCCTTCCATTACTTGCTATGATGTAACTGCAAACGGCACTACTCACGGAGCAGAACCAATGACTCACGACGTCAACCAGCTCGATATACCAGACCGCGAACTGCTGGCAGGCAGTGCACGGCCGAACGTCTGGACCGAGATCGGCGAGGCGAAGATCACCCATACGATCTTTGGCAGGGCCAAGGTCCGCATCATCCGCAAGCATGACAATACCCGCCGCGTAATGTGGCTGGCCGGGATAACGGCCATCGTGATCGCAGCTGCGGTAGTCTGGCAGGGCCTGCTTGCCCCGCAACAAACGGAACCGGCGCAGAGCGAAGACCTGCCCCCGCCTGTTCGGGCAAAAGCGAAGGTCAGTTCCCCGGCATTCCAGCCCGAAAATATCGCCTCTCCTGCGATACCGCCGGCGGCGATTAAAGAGCCGGATACGCAGGCGCAAGTCGCGATCGACAAACCAGCGACGGGCCCGATGAGTTCGTCGCAACCGACAAAAGCTTCGCCGGGTAATCAGCTCCAGACCGGGAACCCGCCTGTCTCCCAACCGAAGCCGCATATGGTTCAAAGGAGGCCCGTCGTTGTTCAACCCAAACTACCGCTGGCAGTTGGCAAGACGCCGTCGATGCAGTCTGCCGCAATCAATGCAGCATCGAGTCCGGTAGAGGCGCAGCCGCCGGCCAGGTTGCTGCCGCCGAAGCCGATCGCCGCCCCTGTCACTGCAACTTCGTCTGTTGTGCCAACGCAGCCTGCAAGCAGCCCCGCCGACATCATTCAATTGACTGCTCCTCTGGGCAGGCATGGTGCCGCGACTCCGCCGCCGGCAGCGATCGATCAGTCGTCCGCCCCGGTCGACGTGCAAAGCAAATAGATGAGACTTGCTCCTGTGCCTGATATGTCCAAACATTCGCAAGTATTCAGGTTTGCGCCGTATTGCACATCAATCCGGAATTGACGAGAATGGTCGACATGGATAAGACATTTAAACTTCGTGCTTTTACCGACGCCGCCAAAAGCGATGTCGTGAAGGCCAATGTTGCGGATGAGAACAAAGCCCAGCAACTCGCCAGGAAAGATGCGCTGCTGGAAGAAGAGCGCAGCAAGTCGCTCGATCTTCTGAAAACCATCGTGCAGCTGCGCGAGAGCCTCAAGCAGGAGCAGGCAAAGTCGTCCGAACTGCAAGCCAGATTGAACAAGCTGGATGAGGTGGAAGAGAACCAGCTCGTCAAGAAGAACATCCAGCTTGAAGAAGAAAAGAAAAAATCGCTCGAATATATGAAGATGATCGAGCAGCTCAGGGAAAGCGCCAGGCAGGAGCAGGAAAAGAACGTCGAGATGGCCAGGAAGATGGCCGAGCAGCAGGCTCAACTGAGCAAATTGGCCACGGCAGAAGAGAACCAGCTCGCCAGAAAGAATGCGCAGCTTGAAGAAGAAAAGCAGAAACTAGTCGAATACATGAAGATGATCGAGCAGCTCAGGGAAAACGTCAGACAGGACCAGGAAAAAAAGATCGAGATGGCCAACAAGCTGGCCGTGCTGGAAGCAAAAGTGAAAGAACTTTCCGTCGTGCTGGCCAAGATATCAAGTCTTGCCACGGGCGGGAAGCTGGATAGCAACGGCTGATCCGGGCAAGTGCGCTGTCTTCGTCGGTTATTTGTTGCCGATCCAGAAATCGTATCCCGCACTCAAAAATTCATCGTGGGGAATGTAATGCGAACCGTCGCACGAAAAAGTCAGACCGACGATGCCGTTAAAGAGATTCAGGGTGCCTGAACGCAGGTAAAACATATCATCCATATATCGCAGCTTGCGAAACAGATCCAGTACGGCACTTATGCGGTCTCGCGGCACCAGCGCATCATCCGGATAAGGCGTTTTGGGGTAGGCGAGGCAGATATCCGGGTCGTTCAATGCATCGATGTCGAGCAGGCGGTAACGGTAGGGATCTTCCATCACCCAGATAACGGCACGGCTGCTGGAGAAGTGCAAGATCACATGGTAAATGCCGTGGTAGACCATCAACTCCTCGATCACCCCCAGCACGGTATCGATATGCTGGTCCATCACACTTTCTGCCCGGTTCTGGTGAAAGACCGTGTTGCGTATGGAGGGGTCGCCCTTGAGTTGTTGCCAGAATACCGGCTCGTCGTACAGCTTGCGCGTCAGCGGAAGGTCGCGCAGATCGAAATCGGTGCCGATGAATCCCAGCACCGTGCCCGACAGATCGCGCACGATCTGCACGGCAGTCAGCGAAGGGCGCCGCCCGAGCAGGCTGATGTAGGCTTCCGATAGCAGCGTGCCATCAATAGGCAACACTTCGCTCATGTAAGGCCGCCTCGAACGATCCCGCCCGAACGACGCCGGCATCAATCCTTCGGCACCCACGTTGCTGCTGATCTGGACCGCGTCGGTATCCAGCGCATAAAGCGACCTGCCGAAAGGCAATGTTTTCAACCCTTCGCTCAACACCAGATCGAGTCTTGTGCGGTCCGACCACACCGGATGACAACGCGCCGCAAGTAGCTTTAGCGGCTCCTGCATGATCTGTAAAAGCTCAGTGCGTTGCTGCGCAATGCTTTCCTGCAATGTATCTTTTGCCTGGGGCATTACAGCATCTCGACGACCCACTTCGTCACCGTTCCCGTTGCATGGGCGCACTGCTGACCGCGGGCCTTGTCGAACGCCTTGTATTCTTCGGCATTCCACATGTCATACGTGCGCCCCGTGAACTGCTGCTGCAACTGCTGGCAGGTGACGCCGCCGAACTCCTGGCGGAAACGCTCGGTGAGCTCCCTGGCCTTCATGAAATTGTTGATATGACGCCCGCTGTCCAGCTTGTCGCGGTCGCGGCCATACTTTGCGCTCAATGCCATCAATCCGCCCGTGAGTGCACCGCATACGCCTTCGCCGAGCAGGCCGCCGCCGCCCGAAAGGCCATGGCTGGCCTTCACCGTCTGATCGTCGACGATCCCGACAGTTTCCTGCACAGTCGCCAGAACGCACTGCGGGCAGCAGCCGTAGGCTAGCTCGTATTTGAGGGCTTTCGCGTAGGCCTGTTCGCCGGGTGTGCTTGTTTGTTCCGTATCCATGATCGACTCCTTTAATATTAGAAATTACTAATATTATGGTACGTCTAACCCGACCGATCCGCAATGGACTGGCTCAGGGATCGTGCAGTGCCGGAATATATTACGGCACACAAATGACGGGAATATGTCGAGCCCGACTTGTCAGTCGCGCTGACTTGCCGGATGTCCTGACAAGCGACAGGCAGGAAACTATAGAGCGTCCGTTCACGGGCATTGCGGGATGGTCGCGGATCGCAGGAACCTGACGCTCTCGATCGCTTCCTCCGGAGCATAATCGAGGATAACGCCGGGAACCGTGGTGCGTTCCTCATCGTTCGCGTGTTCCCCGATCTGCTCAATGGAGCTCGCATCCACCAGTGCGAGTTGCGGATTCCACCCCGCACTCATCACTTCCTCGCCGTACTCTTTGAGCATAAGCGCATCATGCTCGGTATCGCGTCCATCTACATTCATCACGATGCTAGCCATATCACACCTCCTGACGGGGCGCACCAACACACGCCCTGTATACAAGCTAGCCCATTATGTAAATGAAATATATACGTGCAAACCGGTATTCCGGCAGTAGCCGTTACGGTAGAAGCATTGATGTTGTGCGAGCCAATACGACGGGTGTTGCGGGGCGACTATTGGTCCACCAATCGCTAGGGGGTGCAGAAAGCGATCTTTTCACCCAAAGGCTGCGATCGTTTCTCTCCGGCAAGAACCCAGTCCGCGTCGAGCGATCGTATGGGCACCTCGATATCGGCAGGGATACGGCCGGACAATTGCAGCGCCAGGTAGCGAAGGCAACTGACGCGCAGGAATGAACTGAAGTTGGCGCAGTCGCCGCCGGTATCGGCCAATTCTTCGTACAAACGGGTGATGAGTTGCGCGATGCTCAGGCTATCGCGCCTGCCGATCTCCTCCAGCACCTGCCAGAACTGGTTCTCCAGCCGGATGCTCGTGGCAACGCCGGAAAGCCGCAATGATCTTGAACGACAACGATACAACTCCGGGTCTGCGCTGATGAAAATTTTGCACATTGCCTAATCTCCCTGTCAGGATCAGTGGGAATACCGCTGTATTCCCACGGGGCAATTTAGCACTGTTCCNGCCGCGAATGATAGCGTCAGAGTTCGATGCGGGTTCCCAGCACCTTGAGGAACTGGCCGATCCAGGCAGGATGCGCGGGCCAAGCCGGGGCGGTGACCAGGTTGCCGTCGGTCACTGCGGCGTCGATCGCGATCTCGGCGAACTTCCCCTCGGCCAGCACGACCTCGGGACTGCAGGCCGGATAGGCCGAGCAACGCTTGCCCTTGAGCACGCCCGCGGCCGCCAGGATCTGCGCGCCGTGGCAGATCGCCGCGACCGGTTTGTTGGCACTGAAGAAGTGGCGCACGATATCCAGCACCCGCGGATTCAGGCGCAGATACTCGGGTGCGCGGCCGCCGGGTATCACCAGCGCATCGTAGGATTCCGCCTTGATATCGGCGAACGTCGCGTTGAGCCCGAAGTTGTGCCCGCGCTTCTCCGAATAAGTCTGTTGGCCTTCAAAATCATGGATCGCGGTGGCGACGCTGTCGCCCGCCTTTTTGTCCGGACACACGGCGTGCACCGTGTGGCCGACCGCAAGCAGCGCCTGGAACGGAACCATCACCTCATAATCCTCGACGAAATCACCGACCAGCATCAATATCTTTTTGGCAGCCATGTTTCTCTCCTTGTTGTAGGGGCATGCACCTTCATGCCGAGGATTCATTCTTGCAGCAATCGGCAAAAAGCGGGTGGTAACCGGCTAACGCATGTTGAAAGATCAGGCATCCCGGCAGGGACAGGCGGATTCAGGTGGCACGAGGCCGGATCAATGGAACATCAAGGAAGGACGTTAGTAGCGGAGAGGCTCGCCGGCGTGATGAGGACGAGTTGTCCGGGGATATCTGGATGTTTGCGAGCGCCTGGAGTCCGGCGCCTCTGCTTCGAGGGATCGGGAAAGATCGCGTACGTGATCAAGACATACAAGTGCCGACCCGGAGCAAAGTCCCTTGCTCCGCTTTCGGGCCGCCAGCTATCAGCACGAGAACTCGTACATCTTTTTCAGAAAAGCATCGACATCAACGCTCGCCAGATCCGCTGTCAGGTTGACGTGCCTGTTCGTCTGCGCGACGGGGCTTTCGCCCACCAGCGTGAGTTGCGGGTTCCACCCCGCACACATCACCTCGTCGCCGTACTCTTCGATCGCGGGCGATGCATGCTCGATATCGCTTCCGTTCATATCCATCACGAGGGTACTCATTTCACTTCTCCTTGCCCGGGGCAGCAGTACCGCCCCTGTCTATAAGCTACCGGATCGTGCCGATGAAAGATATAAGTACTAGCTCGTAGGTCGTCAGCAGCCGAAACAGTAACTGCACCTGAACAAAATCGATCATGTGCACTTCACCTAACGTGCCTGGTTAGTATATGGATGACAATCAAAGGAAGAATGGCCCTAATGGGCTATCTGAAGCTGACTCTTTCAGTTCACTCCGCAAAAGTCATTGGGGTGGTTCTGCCTGGCGTCCGGGCGGGGGCAGCCCTGGCACCGGAAACTTTCAGGCAACCATCTCTGCCAACTTGCACACCGTGTTCCAGTTGCGACCACTGAC
>JGI20214J51088_10000795_pt1 | contig 21533 bp, 18 predicted proteins | sample WetSurMetagenome_FD_51088 | JGI IMG/M metagenome (IMG submission 51088) | reverse complement strand
TCAGGCGCAATCTGCAAGCCGATTGTTTTGCGTTTTGAGCGAATCAGTTTATCAATTTTCATCTTGTCGAAATTTAGTCATCCACCATTGCACTTTCAATANGCAAAATACCGGAAATGAAGCANCNTTTCAACAAGTATATAATCGAAGCGGATTATATCCCATTAATTATTNTATATTTAGCCTTGCTAACACTAAATTAACAGAAAAATCGGTGCGTATGGGGCTATCCTCATTTTATACACAGATAAGTACTGTTGACTTTTTTTGAGATTCGCGCAAAATATGGCAGTAATAGGGGGGGGAAATCCGGGCAATTATCGGTTGAGGATTGCCCGGTTATTTTTTGGGGGATAAAACACCTCAGGGCTCATTATTGACTTATTCTATCTGCATGGTATATTAACACGTGTGGCATACGTAATAAAATTGTATGGTATCGTTAATCAATTATTGGATCAGGATCAATGGTAAATAATATTTTCCAGCCATCAAGGTAACTACAGAACTATGGAACCAAACATAGCTTCAATAGGACGCAATGAATAAAAAGATTACAGTTATAGTAGGAGCCAGGCCAAATTTCATGAAAGCCGCCCCAGTGCTTAATGAGATCCAAAAGCATCCGGACTCACTTTCCGCATTTCTGATTCATACCGGGCAACATTACGATCATAACCTTTCCAAACTCTTTTTCGAGGAATTGGGGATGCCGAACCCAGATCTTTATTTAGGGGTCGGTTCTGGCAGCCATGCGGAGCAAACAGCTAAAATCATGGTAGAACTTGAAAAAGTTATGATGAAGGCCCGACCGGACCTGGTCATGGTTTTCGGGGATGTCAACTCTACACTGGCCGGCGCGCTGGTGGCGTCGAAATTGTGCGTTCCGTTGGCTCATGTAGAAGCGGGGCTGCGAAGTTTCGATAAAAAAATGCCGGAAGAAATCAACCGCATGGTCGCCGACTGCCTGGCGGATTTTCTTTTTGTCACTGAGAAATCGGGAACGGAAAACCTGCTAAGAGAAGGAGTTAGCCAAAAAAGGATATTATCCGTAGGTAACACGATGATAGACAGCCTGGTCGGCAACCTCGGGAAAGCTCAGAAATCCAAGATTCTTGACCAGCTTAGGTTTAAACCTCAGGGATATGCTGTTCTGACACTGCATCGGCCATCGAATGTTGATGATATAACAATACTCTCAGGGCTCCTGGAGGCGATTTCGACAATTGGCCGGAGGATTCCAGTAGTCTTTCCCTGTCATCCCAGAACGCGAAAAGAGCTGAATGAATTTGGCCTGCTGGATAAGATTGATAAAGATGCCATTAGAATTGTCGAACCGCTCGGCTATCTCGATTTCCTAAAGCTGCAATCAGAATCGAAATTTGTGCTTACTGACTCAGGAGGAATTCAAGAAGAGACCACATATCTGGGTATCCCCTGTATTACCCTGAGAGAATACACGGAGCGTCCAATTACCAGCGAAGTTGGCACCAATGTTATCACAGGAATAAATCCGGATAGAATCAAATCCGCTGCCAACTCCATTCTCGACGGCAAAATGAAGGAATCTCGAATTCCCGAATTATGGGATGGCAAGGCAGCCAGCCGGATCGTAGAATTTATTATGGGGAATCGGAATTGATTCAAAACGGGGCAATGAAAATTATCGGAAATTTCTATATTGCCTACAACATCTGGAACAAATCGGCCAAAGGCGGTGTTGAAGAAGCTCGTTTGTTGCGGAAACGAGCAATCTTGAGCCGGCCATCTTTATTCGGGATATTTACGGCCGGCAATCAGCAAGGAAAAAATAGCAGCGGGAATAATGGCTGAAAATATTAGATATCGTTTTGCCTCCCAGGGTGATTCACCGGCATGGGAATATTATGTAGATTGCCATCCGCGGAGAACAATTGCGCACAGGTGGGAATGGTGGTCGATTCTGGCAAATTCGTTTGGGGTTAAGCCCCGGTATGCGGTTGCCGAATGCGGCAACAAGCTCGTTGGTGTTCTGCCGACAGTGTTGATGAGTAGTATTCTATTCGGAAGATATATGATATCAATGCCATGGCTTGACTATGGAGGGCCATTGGCGGATAACGATGATATCGCTTGTAAGCTAATTGAATTTGCGGTTTCGCAGGCAGAGCGGGAGAAATGTAAATTTGTCGAGCTTCGGGCAGTACGTCAGGTAGCTCCCGGCCTGGTCAATAAAGATCAAAAGTATGCGTTTTGGCTGGATCTAAAGTCGGGAGAGGAAAACGTTTGGAAATCGATCGATGGTAAGGCCAAGAACCAGGTCCGTAAGGCGGCCAAGTCGGGGCTTGTAGTACAATTTGGGGGAATCGAACTTTTAGATGAATTTTATCGTATTTTCTCCTGCAATATGCGCGATTTGGGTACTCCGGTTTGGCCCAAGAAACTTTATTCCGAACAATTCCATTACTTTAAGAATGATATCGAAATCGGCTTGGTCAAGCTCGGCGATTTACCGGTGGCAGCCGCGATTCTCCTTCATTACAAGGATTGTTCAATTGTTCCCTCTGCATCATCGTATCGCAAATATCGAAACCTAAATCCGAATAATCTCCTTTATTGGGAGATCATCAGGCATTGCATCATGCGAGGCTCGGCCACGTTTGATTTTGGAAGAAGCTCGCTAAACGCCGGGACATATAATTTTAAAAAACAATGGGTTAATAACCCGATTCAGCAGATATGGCAATATAAGCTTTTAACAATAGACAGTTTGCCGGAACTCGATCCATCGAATCCAAAATTCCGATTGGCAATTAATATCTGGAAGCATCTCCCATTGTTTGTTGCCAATAAGTTTGGACCAATGATTGTAACGAAGCTACCTTAATATTGATGGAAAGCCCTAGGGCTTTTTTATGCGCTAATCATCTTTCAGATGCCTGATTAGGATTGATCGATTTATAAACATGAACAAGAAAATATCATTAATTTTCTCTGTACTGATTACCATCGGAATTGTATTAATCCCGATTTTTTTTACATTGCCGGGACAAAGTAAGCTTTGGGGAGAAATTCAAAATTTCGGGCATACACTGCTTACCGGAATTTTGGCATTACTGTTGCTCTGGATATCACGGATGCGCCTGAATTTAGCAAAGCCGATTACCTATTACTATGCTGCGTTTTCTTCAGCAAATTGCCTGGCCGGGGCTATCGAGATTGCGCAATTATTTGTCCCGGGGGATGCCGACTGGTTCGATTTTTTTCGCGATTTACTGGGAGCCGGGGCGTTTCTCTGTTTCAGAGCAGCATTCGATCACAGATTGAAATCATATTATCGCGGGAATTCAAAGCGCATTATAAAACTGCCGCTTCTCGTTTCCGGAGTGTTGATGATAATGGCCATCATTCCGGGGCTCCTCTGGGGCGAGGCTTATATTCACAAGAACAGTATCGTTCCCGTTATATGTGATTTCAACTCGGCCATTGAATTGAAATTTATCGAAGTTAAAGATGCCAAATTGAAAATGGCCGGAGCTCCGGCTCAATGGAATAAAATGGATGGAGATTTGGTTGGGCAGTTGGATCTCAGTCCAATCGGCAATCCCGGATTTTCAATTGTTGAACCAGGCAGCGATTGGAGCCGTTATACGAATTTGAATTTCCAAATATTTTCCACAGTAGATAGCTCAATTGAGCTTCATTTGGGGATTGAGGATTTTAACGGAAAAGATATAGACGAGGACCGGTTTAATAGAGCGTTCACGGTCAAAAAAGGGGTTAATGAAATTAAAATCCCAATATCGGAAATCGAAACCGGGCCGGTTTCCCGGAAGTTGGAATTGGATAATATCAGAGACATTTACCTTTTTATCACTAAACCCAAATTAAGCATCAGGTTATATATTGACAATATAAAATTGACACTATAAATTACATGAGGATGAAGAATTCTGGAATTTCATTGAAAAATAATCAGAAAAATTTCAGGTCGGACCTGGATAAATATTACATGATTGGCTACGGTACTTTAAAGCCATCAATTCGTCAAAAAACAATCATGTGGATTTATAATTTTGGATTACACTGTGTGGCCATCTACCGATTGGGACGGCTTTCTGAAAGATTATACATGCGTATCAGCCTGCTGGCGCTACCTGTAATATTACTTCATAGATTATTGGATTACGGCGCCAGGATAATTCATCACGTATATATCGATGACGCCAAGGTGGGCAAGGGGTTTTATATCGGCCACGCGGCTACAATCTATATCGGGCCGATTACAATCGGAGAAAATTGCAGCTTGACTCATAATGTCACCATTGGAGTCGGACACTCCGAGGGAAAAACCGGAATGCCTGAAATTGGAAATAATGTCTGGATCGGGACCGGCTCCACTATTTCAGGAGCCGTCAGGATTGGAAATAATGTCACAATAATGAATGGTAGCGTGGTATCGCGAGATGTCCCGGATGGCTGCTTGGCGGGAGGAAATCCGGCTCGGGTTATCATTCAAAATTACGATAATATCAAGTTATTGGGAATCGGTCATTAATCCGTTTCGGTTGGCGAAATTTAAATAAATAGATTGAGGGGCAATGAGAGTTTTAATAATTATAACAATTATATCCATTATGGGTAATTTGGTTGGTCTTTTTCTAGCCTATAAATATCTAAAGGCGGACCGCCGGCTTGACAGGGTAACCCAAAGCCTCATTCAGACCAGAATCGACTATAACAAACTCTATAATAAGCATCTTCTTTTCATACATCATTCGGTCGGTGAAAATATGCTATACGAAGGGGGCCTTAAGGACAGCCTCGAAGGATGCGGAATCGGGGTGCATAGCGGTACTTATGGCAGCGATATCGGACAGAATACCGATTTATGCGATTGGGTTTCTAAATTCGATACTTTTTTTTCGAAGATGATAAAATACGATATCAAACCCGATATCCTGTATCCTGATAACAGAGAAAATGAGATTATTCTATTCAAATCGTGTTATCCCAACAGCGATGTTATCGGCGAAGGAACAAGCCCAGGCGACCCCTTTAACAAAAATAAAACAATTTGGAACTACAAGGCGGTCTTTGAGAAACTGGGAGAAATATTTTCCGCGTCGCCGCGAAAGCTATTTATCTATTTGACTGCACCTCCAATTGTTGCCAGCCAAACATCGGCTGAAAATGCGGCCAGAGCCAGAGAATTTAATAACTGGGTAAAAACGAAGTTTGCAGCCAGCTATCGGGAAAGAAGCAATCTTTCAAATTTCTTGGTGTTTGATCTTTTTGATGTGCTAACGGACCAGAGCGGATTTCTCCGAATTGAATTTAAAAGATCAGATTCTGATTCGCATCCAAATATTCAGGGGAGCATTGAGGCAACCCGACGTTTTATGCAGTTTTTGCGCGATAACGAGATAATCGAACAAGCAAAATTATCTAATAAATAAATTCCATATTTTGGAGTATAAGCGCAGCTGTAGTAAATAGCTGAATACCTTAAGCGAATAAGTAATAATATGAAGCTTAAAAGCCTGGTCAAAAACGCAATCTATCAAAGTGGCATTTATAATATTCGATGTGCGGTTAAAACGAGCCGAAACAAACGACTATTGATCTTGATGTACCACGACTTTGAGGAAGGCATCAATCTTCCACGCAACAATAATATCGTTTTTCAAAAACCGACCAGGGATGATTTTGAAGCTCATTTAAAAGCTATCAAAAATCAGTTCCGGGCAATTTCGGTGGAAGAGGCCATGAAAGAGATTCGCTACGGCGGGGGGCTTCGGGAAAACTCGGTGGCGATAACATTTGACGATGGATATGCCTCGGCTTATCGGATCGCTTATCCCCTACTAAAAAAATACGGCCTGAGCGCGACTGTCTACTTACCAACGGACTGGATTAACGGCAAGATCACCCTCTGGTGGGAAAATCTGGCTGAACTAATAAATGAATTCGATGTTAATAATATCGATATTAAAAGGTTTGAAAAGGTTTTAATTCGATTGGCGGTTTCCCTTCCCGACAATTTGACCAATCAGCGGGAAACCAGAGAATTACTTCTCCAAGATGTATCGTTTGCGCTTATGAAAAGAAGTGACCAGGATAAAATAAGGATTATTTTGGAGTTAACATCCATTCTCTTCGGAGCGGCATCCAAAATACACGCTGATGTTAAGCCCCTGACCTGGGAGCAGATTAAGGAGATGGATGAATCCGGGATTAAATTCGGAGCCCATACACAGTCGCATCCTAATTTAAGCTTTGTCGATCTCAAAGTCGCTGAAGAGGAAATTGCCGGATCCAAACAGGAGATAGAGAATCATCTTGGCCATAATATAACCGGTTTTGCCTATCCTTACGGATATGATATCAACGGCTATGGTAGATTCTCGCCAATCCTTGAGGAATGCAAATTTGATTATGCCTGCACCAGCTGGTGGGGAAGTAACGTTAATCGGACAAATCCATACCTGCTCTATCGGGGCGCAATATCGCCAATTGATTCTCCATCACTTCTCGGACGAGAACTTTATATTGGGTTGTTACAGGAACAGTTAGCCAATATTCTTTAAAAGGCAACTCTATCGAAAGCACTCCACTTCGCAACTTTTCAACGGAATAAATATTGTCAATTATTATTTTAGGGCAAGCTTTTAGTCGATTCTGTGGATGCCATCAGCCTCATCAGCGGCAGAATATGGTTTTTCGCAAAAATGATTCCCCGTCCTTTAATATTCTTGTTCCCCACCAGAATATTGTGATGCTGCTTAATCAGATTGCAGAAATTCCTCTTATAAGCGGCATCAGGACCAAGATCATATTCGCAGGTCCTGCCGGAAGAATATAGCTCTTTGATTATGGCCAGATGCAAATTATTGCCGGGGGAAAATTCTTTAAAGCTATCGTCAAACTCCGCTCTGATGCCGACATATTTATCCTGGTAGCAAAGAAAATATACATAACCAACATACTCGCCGTTTATTATTAGATGAGGGATATAAACCCAGCCGTTACGTAACCCAATTGGGGTAAAACACGAATATAGCCGTCCAAGGGCAGAATTGGCAACAAGATGGCTTGCGATTTCGGCCTTCCAGCTTTTTTCCGATATTTTGAGCATCTCAGGCTCGAAAATCTGATATTCGCTTTCGGTTCTCAGGTGGCGGATTTCGTAGGACTGCACTTTTCCAGGCTTATCAAGTGAGTATCTCTTGAAATTTGTTCGCCAGTTACTTGAAAGGGATTTCCAATAAGAATCCCAGGTTCCTTCGCTCCTTAAATACAACGATTGGAATCCGGGTTCGATATAATGAGGCTGCATGTGATTAACAAGATAATCGAGATAATATTGAGTTACGGCTGAAGTTGATTCTACATTATCGGTCGAAAGCAGGTCCCATTTGGAAAGGGCAAATATGGCTGTGAAAAGATTATCTGCGCTCGGTTTGTCAATCGCAATAAAATTGCATCTCGGCGAAACACCCGATGATAAAAAGGATAAACTCCTAGCCGTTATTTTCTTAAATCTAAGAGGCTTTCTGTGAATGGGCGCCGCTGCTACAAGCAAGCCATCTTGCCAAATTGTCACGATAGCAAGCGAATCAGTTTCCTGGTAAGCCTTAATCCACTCGTAGAACCATTGATGCTTCATATAAATATGATCGACATCGGTTTGCATGACCAGGTCGTTCCAGGGTTGTTCAAGCTTCTTAAATTCGTCGAGATGTTCTATGATCTTCTGTTTAATCAAGTTCCCTCTATGCTACTACTTGCCGATCGTTGAGCGCAGCAAATTTCGGCCTGTAATAAGAAGACGCGCCAGTACACCGGGCAGGGTCGACATCAATCGAATTGGCCATGGAGTCCAATTGATCAGCCTTATTTCAGCCCTGGCCTCGGCTGTTCTTCCCAAAGCGATCAGTTCCTTAATTTTCCTGAGATGTTGTTCATCGAGAAACTGCTTGTAAATTTGACTGTGCTTTTTTTGGAATTCGAGGTCAACGCCCCAAATCCGCTCCATTATGGTTATTCGAGTAATTATCCCATTGATAATATCTGTATCGGTTAACCGACCACCCTCATGGCCGTGCTGCCAGGCGCTTTCGAAATCCAAATATGCCGCCATACCCTTTTTTGCCAATTGGCTGTAACAAAACCAGTCCTCGCCCCATTTCAGGTCTTCGGCGAAGTGCAACGCCTCACCTGCCTCTGCTCGACGGACAACAACGGTATCGGTATTGCAGTAAGAAATTCTAAGAAGTGATGGATAAAGATTACCGATATAGCAGTTGAAATCAGATACGCCATCAGGCAAGTGGCAGATACTCGAATAGGATTTTCCTGGATTTAGGATCTCATCCCAGGGGCGAGGGTCCTTATGCCAATTTATTAGAAAATTGTGAGCATCTCCTCCCTCTTTAAATGTAACGGCGAAATTAGTAAAGGAGAAGAGTACGTTAGGGCACGCCTCCATAAAAGCTCGTTGCAGCGAGAGCTTCCCAGGCATCCATTCGTCATCGGAATCAAGAAATGCTACCAAGGGATTTTTAGCTAATTTTATCCCCCAATTGCGAGCAGCACCCGCTCCGGAATTAGTAATTTTATGACATTTTACCGGTTCCTTATATGATGATAAAATCTGGTCTGTATTATCAGTGGATCCGTCATTAATAATAATTATTTCATCGCCCGGAAGAGATTCTCGTAAGGCTGAATCGATGGCCCTTCCGATTAAAGAAGCCCGATTGTATGTCGGAATGATAACCGAAATCGGTAAATTGTTTGCTGTCATGCTTGTTATTTCCAGAAACGTACCCGTTTATAAAGCGCTTTAACCACCGGTAAACTGCGTCCCCACTGCCTAATTATAGCCGGCATGACGCCATAGATGATCGGGATTGGCCGGCGAGGATAAATCCAAAAATCGTAGTAATCTTTTTTTATCATGGCCCAATTATTGTGCCAAGGCATATCGGTCAGACAGTTGATTTCATCAGTATCATCAGATTTGAATGCCCGTTGAATGGTCCTTTCGAGCAGGATATTTCCGGGCGCATATGAAGAGAATTCCTCGTCATACCCGATTTTATTCAAGACCAGCGTTCGGCCCATCTTGATGGCAAAATGAACCGCGATCGGCCTGTCATTGGTATAGAGTATATGCCATTCCAGCCAGCCCAATTCGGATAGCCTCTTTATCAGTACGGTATAAAATGCCTTTAGAACTTCAGACGATGAAATCGCAGTTCCCGCTTTTCCTTTCCAGCCAGCGGATTCGACAGCCATCAGAGTATCAATATGTTTTGGGTCTGCCTCTAAGCCCGAAAGAAATATTGTTCTGACATTAGGCAATTTCGCCAGTTTATTATTAGCCTTGGAAAGATTCCGATTGAAATTGTGGCTCAGCGAACCTTTATAATCGTCAAAGCTTCCAGTTGTATTGATAAATGAGCCTTTCCCGTTAAACTCCTTTATCACGATAGAATCGGAAATGGGTTGATAAAGTGCTTGCACGGTCGGAGATGCGGCCGGTATTCTCAATAATTCCAGCCCCATTCGTTCTGGAGCAACCCCTTGCAAGCCATCGAGGAGCGCGGGCAAAACCTCGTCTTCCATACCCGGTTTTATCAGAAAATCGACTGAGGCGGTATGCATATTAAATGGAGTCCTTAGGAGTGCGTGATTTCGTCCCTTTCCCCTTCTTGGAGTAACCAGAATCGGTAGTACCCCTACAAGTTGATCACCATTAAGCGCAAACAGGAAAAACCAGGATTCACCGAGCTCAAGAAAATACTCCAGGTATGTTACCAGCCAGGCATAGGATAGCATAGGCGTATGTTGTAAAGCCCCTAGGCAAAGATGATTCCAATCCGCCGCAAATGGTTTTAGGGCATCGAAATCTTTAACAGTTACAATTCGCATTTATGTCTGCCGCCTTTTTAGGTCATATTTAACTATCGGAATAAAAAGAGGTCCAATAATAACAGCCCAAGTTTTGAATATTTGAATTACCAAAGAGTAAAACTCCATATAAAATAGAAGAATATCGATCTAATTTCATGCCACTTTCACTTGAGCAGGCGCTATGTACCATTTGGGTATCATGGAAAGAGAATATAATTGGCGAAACCATTTTGCGCAAGATGGAGTTTGGCAGCGTGAGCCAATTGCATGAATCAAACCGTTTTTGCCGGCTTCTGGCAATAATAACTTGTTGTTGAAGGGGCAGGGAGGGCTAACTGATGTAATTATTTCAATAGGAGTTAATCACCCTTTACCTTGGGGAATAACTGTGATAAAATTGGAACGGATATAAAACCCATTTAATGGTAAGGTAATTTAAGCCATTTAGTTAAATAATGGGCAACAATTCCAATTAGCAAAAAGGACTTGGCAATATCATACAGCCAAATTAAATTGACATGTTGGATGAGGAAAGTTAGAATCGTATTTTGCAAAATCGTTCAGAACCAGAGGATAGACGGATTTGGGTATTAACAAATTTCCATTAATTAGCGTTATAATACCAACTTATAATTCGGCTGTATATATCGAGGAGGCCCTAAAAAGTATTTTTGAGCAAACCTATCAGGATTTTGAAATAATAATTGTCGACGATGGCTCAACCGATAATACAAGGCAAATTCTTAGAAAATATGGTGAGCGAATCCAATATATTTTCCAGGCTAACGGCGGCCCATCAAGCGCCAGGAATAATGGCATTCGAAAAGCGAGGGGTAAATATATCGCTTTTTTAGATGCCGATGATCGTTGGCTTCCAACAAAACTGCAAAAACAATTATCGATATTTGAACGTAATAATACAATTGGGATGGTGACAACAGGTGCATGCTCTTTTGATGAAAAGGGAGTATTCGGATACTCGACTAATAAAAGAGCCACTTTGATGCAAGGTAATATCGCCAGAAATATCTTTTTACACAGTAATATCGGGACCCCCACGGTTTTGGTGAAAAAGGAAGTATTTGACAAAATAGGCCTTTTCGAGGAAAATATCCGTCAGAGTGAAGACGATAACATGTGGATTCGCATAGCTGCCAACTACGATGTTGAGTTGATCGATGAGGCCCTAATTCAGGTCAGAAATCATCCGTCGCGAATGACCCTTAACAGAACGGAACTGTTAGAAAGCGTTCAAGCCAGTATCGATCTACTGAAAACAAAATATGGGGAAAAGGTCAGGAGGAGCATAGAAAGCGCAGTCCCAATAAAGTTAGCGCATCTTCAATTTGCGGTGGGATATGGCTTTTATGAAAACGGTTTTTACAAGGAAGCTAGGAAGGCTTTCGCCAAAGGGGCATATTATCGGTTTTGGTATTGGAAAAATCCCGTTTATCTTTTAATAACTTTTATCCCTAAAAGCGTTATCGGCTTGCTAAGATCGTTAAAAAGAAAACTCGCGCCTCCATTGGATAGTGGGGTATTGAGAAAAAGGTAGCGGATGAATAATCGAGAATACAATGTTTAGCGTAGTAAAAAGCATTGCCAAGCATTCGCTGATATATGGCGTGGCCGATGTATTAAGCAAGAGCATCGGTTTCCTGTTAATCCCCCTTTACACCCATTACCTGACACCATCGGATTACGGTACCCTAGAGCTTCTGGATTTGACAAGCTATATCGTGGGAATGCTATCGGCGATGGGAATAGCCAATTCAGTGGTTCGATATTATTATGAATATACAGAAAAGGAAAAAAAGGAACAGGTAATCAGCGTAGCCATGATCACTGTCTGGGTTGGATCGCTGATGATATTTGCTGTTTCGGTTTTATTTTCGAAGCAGATTTCTACGCTGGTATTCAAATCGCCCGATTATAATAGATTGTTTATGATCATTTTTGCCTCAATGGTATTCAATCTGAGCAATGAAATACCGCTGACGATTCTTAGAATCGAGCAGAAATCAGTTTTATTTGTAACTATCTCATTGATCAAGACTACGATGAGCCTGGTGGTTAATATCATATTAATCGTATATTTTGGAATGGGGGTTAGGGGAATACTGTTTAGCGGTTTGATTGTCACCGGCCTGTTAGGGGTCTTTTTGGTAATCTATCAACTTCGTAAAATCAAATTTTCCTATAACTTCGAGCTTTTATGGCCGATGCTGAAATATGGAATTCCGCTGGCCTGGAGCACGTTTGGGATGTTTATCGTGAGCTTTTCCAACAGGTTTTTCCTGCAAAGGCTTTCGAATTTATCAGAAGTTGGGATCTATTCTCTGGCGTATCGATTTGGTTTCATGCCCAGCGTAATTGTAATGGGCCCGTTTTTATTGGTTTGGGCCCCAAAAAGATTCGATCTTGTAAATGAGCCCAATGCCAAAGAAATATACTCAGTCATCTTCACCTATCTATCTTTTCTGCTTATTTACACCGGTCTGGGGATATGTATTCTTATTAAGGACATCATCACCATAGTTGCAGACCCTAAATTTTCTGAGGCCTACAAATATGTGGGCATAATTCTGATAGCCTACATTTTCAATGGGGCCGTAGTTTATGTTCAATTCGGCATTCACCTAGCTAAGAAAACAAAGTATCTTGCTTATGCTACTCTAATGGCAGCGGCGGTGGGCATTGCTGGGAATGTCCTACTTATCCCCCGACTCCAAGCTCTTGGAGCAGCGATAGCAACCCTGATCTCCTTCCTATTCCTATTAATCTACACTCATATCGTTTCGCAAAAATTATATTATGTCCCCTATGAGTATGGCAGAATAATAAAAATGAGCATCATCGCCCTGACAATGTACGGTATTGCCAGCTTGATTAACCTCTCGAACCTGGCGGCCTCGATAATCGTTAAATTCCTGATTGCCCTATCATTCCCCCTGGTTTTACATATTTTTAGATTTTTCAAACTGGAGGAATTAGCTAAAATTTCTGAAATCAGGGCGCGGTTGTTTAATCTGCTACGGGCTAAGGTAGGCGCAATAAAGGGATAATTCAATTGTAACAGGGGTTTAATTTCGGCAATAAGGCAAAGACGAATATAGAAAGTTAAGGAAAATGACGGAAAAAGATCACAGCATATCTCAGAGAATCGATTCTCCGATAAAACCATTTGTCAGGGAGCACTTCTCAAAGCAACTGCTGTATGTGGCATTCTCCCTGGTGTGCATTTTCATAGCACTAAGGCTTCCCTTTTTGGATTATAAGATACAAGTCGCGCTAATATTAGTGCCTATAGCCGCCCTGATTGGTTTCTATATAATAAAAAATCCTTTTTTGGGTGTATGCCTCTTCTATCTTTATGATTACAGCCGTCCTGAGGTATTTTTCCATGCCATGAGGCCCTTGAGGATTGCATTGTTAATTGAAATACTGACATTGGTTTCCTGGATATTGCATTTAATAAAAACTCGAAAGCTTATCCAATGGCCTACTTTCAATTGGATGTTTTTAGCCTACCTTGGGGTTATTGGCTCAACCGTTATTACAGCAATGAATAACCGTATGGCTTATAATGTTTTTCAAAGCACGGCAATTTACTTTTTAATGTACCTAATCGCAATCAATGTAGTAGATTCGCTTAAACGGCTAAATAAACTCATCTGGATCCTGTTTTTGATTCATGTCTTGTTTGCCTTTAAGGGCATTAAGGGGCACGGAATAGCGGGCGGGGCACTAATGGGAGATGAAAATGATTTTGCGCTAGCCATGAATATGATGATACCGTTCGCATTCTTTATGTTTTTTAATTTTAAGACCAATTTCAAGAAGTTTGCGGCACTATTGGTTTTGGTAGTTCTGGTTGTGGCGGTCGTAGTAAGTTTCTCGCGCGGTGGCTGGGTAGGGTTGATAGTTGCGCTGACTTATTCTATCATTAAATCAAGGAAAATCGCTATTAGTCTGGCCATTACCGGTGTACTGGCCCTGGCAATAGTTATAGCTGCGCCGCCCAGGTACTGGCACGAAGTCGAAAGTATCACCGATACACATGAATCAACGGCGGCCGATCGCCTCCATTTGTGGAAGGCGGCTATGCGAATGTTTGCCGATTATCCAATAAATGGAGTTGGGGCAAATAATGTCGGAATCCGAATGCCGGAATATATTATTTCCGATAGGGATAGTGCAACACAATGGGGACGAGCTGTGCATGGGACATTCCCGCAACTTATGTCCGAGCTGGGGTCTTTAGGTTTGATCTGTTATCTGCTGATGTTATTCACAGCATTTAAGCACCTACGAAAAATACAAAAACGCGAGGTTCATTCTCCGGGCGACAATTCAGTGGTATTAGCAAATTCAATAATGGGCAGCATCTTATCCTATTTAGCTTGCGCAACGTTCCTTTCAACCACATATTATCCGCAAATAACAACATTGTATACGCTGACCATGACACTCTTTCTTGTAACGCAATATGATAAAACGATAAATACTCCTATGAGCAGTCCAACGCTGCCTAAGGCTGCTTTCACCGGATAATGCGAATTGGAATACATTTCAGGATTAACCTAATTGTCAGGGATATTGGATAATTTATGTTTGCTTTAGTACCGCCTGCTGGTACTCCAACCTCAATTTTGGACTTAGTTTCGTTGTTTCGAGCACGATTTTCAATTGATGACCAATCCAAAGAGCTTTCTGAATGCATATTTGCATTTAGTGGCGCCCGACATTTCTATTGTACCAATTCGGGGCGGACTGCACTTGCGGTCATTTTGAGAGCATTCGCCAAAAATGCCAATTCCGATAAAAACGAAGTAGTTATCCCTGCGTATACTTGCTTTTCAGTGGCGTCGGCTGTTGCTAGTTCCAATCTGAAGATTAGACTCGTCGATATAGACCCGGCAACACTTGATTACAATTATGATAAACTTCAGGAAATCGCAACTGAAAAAGTACTGGCTATTATTGGATGCAATCTATTCGGAATTCCAAGTGCCTGGAAAAAGCTCAGTGCGTTTGCGAAGGCTAGAGATATTAAGTTGATTGATGATGCCGCCCAGTCTATGGGAAGCGTCTACAATGGGATTTCACTGGGATTAAACGGTATTGCCGGATTCTACAGTCTTGGCCGGGGGAAAAATCTTTCAACGTATTCCGGGGGAATTATAGTAACCGGCGACGAGGAGATAAACCGGGAAATTGCCAGGCAAATGGACTTAATAAAAGAACCTGGAGTTATTATTGAGGCTACTATATTTATTAAGATACTGCTCTACTCCCTATTTTTAAATCCATATCTCTATCGTCTGGCGACATCAATTCCGTTTTTGGGGATCGGCAAAACTGTGTTTGACATGAATCTCAACTCCTCCAGACTGTCAAAGTTCCAAATCTGTATGTGCGCGAAAATGCTTCCAAGATTAGGCGAACTTAATTCAATCCGTCAGATAAATGCGGGGCATTTGGCCAGGGCAATAGCTCAATCGAAAAAGCTAACGGTAATTGGATGGCACCCCGAATTTATTAACAACTACCTTCGTCTACCAGTGCTTTGCAGCGATGGCGTCAGCCGTAATAAGGCGATCGAACAACTCCGGAAAAATGGCATTTCAGCATCTGCAATGTACCCGTCAACAATTCGAAATATTACAAACATTGAGCATTATCTTGCCGAACCATCTGGTCGTTTTGAAGGGGCTGAGCAGGTAGTAAATCGTCTCCTAACGCTGCCGACGCATCCCAATTTAAAACCAACAGATATTCTAAAGATGATTTCCTGCCTAAATGAGCTGTAAATGAAATGAGTAGGATGAAACAAATCTTAAAATACTTCATTGTGGTATTATTGTATTATTCTGGATTGGCATTTGTCTTTCGATTTCTAAAAAGGCTTAGTAGATCCAATCAAAAGCCGCTCATTTTAATGTATCATCAGGTGTTTGACGATCCTAAAGCCGAACTTAAATATTCACAAGCCGGACTTTATGTTTCTACGCCTGTTTTTGATAAGCAAATGTCATATTTGGCAAAACATTATAAACCTATTTCGCTCGCTGATCTGGCCACATCAATTCGAAGTAATCAGACTCTTGATCCCAAGAACATAGTTATTACTTTCGACGATGGCTGGCGCGATAATTATCAGCATGCCTATCCGATCCTGAAAGAATATCAACTTCCGGCAATAATATTCCTAACCGCTAATTTTATCGGCACAAATGATATCTTTTGGTTTATGCGGGCAGCCACGCTGATGACAATAAATAAACTCGATAGGCAACAGCTTCGCGCGCTCTTTAAAAAAGTATGCCTATCAAGCGCAGAATCCGACTCGGCTGCCATCGAGACCATGGCAAGCGATACCGATTGGTTTATAGAAAAATTAAAAAAGCTGGATTTAATTGTAATTAATAGGGTCCTGGATGAACTTTCAAAATCGAATAAGAAGAGCGATAATACCGGTGACAATTCCAGGTGGACTATGAACTGGGATGAGGTCAAAGAAATGAGCCAACACGGTATTTCGTTCGGCTCTCATGGCTGTACACATAGAGTTATGACCACTCTTTCGTCGGATGAAAATATGAGAGAATTGCGGGATTCGAGGGAAGTGATTGAAGCTAAGCTTGGATTGAGGGTTGATATTTTCTCTTATCCCAATGGCGATTATAACATCGAGATTGAGAAATTAGTGGAGCAGGGGGGCTATCTCTGCGCAGTGACAACCAAAGGGATTGGAAAACCGGGTAATAAATCCGAGCTGTTTGCCCTGAGGAGAATCGGGGTTCATGAAGGTATCTCTGTAGGCCCACGCGGAAATTACTCGCGGGCAATGTTTGATTTCCATTTACTGAGGAATTCCTGATTGCAAGACGAAAAGATCAAAGGGGACTCCGCTAAAGGCAGAGTTCTCATCCTAGATGGGCGTCAGAGGTCTACCCTAGCAGCCGTGAGATCGCTGGGAAAGTTGGGGCTTGCCGTAACTGTTGGGGAAGATAGTCTCCCCTGCCTGGCATCGAAATCCAAATTTGTTGCCAATTCAATCAGGTACGCATCTGCTCTATCTGATCCAAAAGGCTTTATTAGTGATGTTGCCCACGAGCTAAGCCGATACAAATACGATATGATTTTGCCGATGACCGATATCACCATGTCATTGGTTATGAATGAATTTGAAAACCTTTCAAGATCCACCGATATTCCTGTCGCTGGAAAAGAATCATATTTGAAAGCTATCGATAAAGGAAAAATTATCGAACTTTCACAATCTCTTGATATCCCAACCCCCAAAACGTATTTTATCAACGATCTGTCCGAACTTAACAGAATTAGGAGCGAACTGAATTATCCGGTTGTGATTAAACCTCGCCAGTCCAAATACCTCACAAGTTCGGGCTGGATTGATGCCGGTGTTGATTATGCCTATAGTTTTGATGAACTGAATAGAAAGTTGGAAATTTATAAAAACTCGCCTTGTTTGCCCCTCATTCAGGAACGAGTTTCAGGGCCCGGTATCGGGGCATTTTTGTTATTTAACCGGGGGGAGGTCAAAGCCTGCTTTTTTCATAGAAGAATCCGTGAAAAACCTCCGTCGGGGGGAGTCAGTACGTTGAGGGATAGCATCGCCCCCGACCCAGTCGTCAAAGACTACAGTATCAGGCTCTTAAAAGCCTTGAACTGGCATGGGGTGGCTATGGTTGAATTCAAACAAGACAGCAGGGACGGTACACCAAGAATTATGGAAATCAATGCCCGGTTCTGGGGGTCTCTGCAATTAGCTATTGATTCAGGAATCGATTTCCCAGCGATGCTTTATCAGATGACCACAACAGGCGATGTGCCCTCTAAATTCGATTATGAAATCGGGGTCAAATCACGATGGCTGTTGGGAGATCTGGATCATCTTTTAGCCAGGCTCTTGAAATCCGATTCAAGTCTCAGGTTGCCGCTGAATTATCCCGGCAGAATTGCAACTCTTGTGGGATTTCTCAAGTTCTATCAGCCTAAGATGAAATACGAGGTGTTGAGATTTGACGATATTCGCCCGTTTCTTTTTGAGCTCAAAGAATGGTTGAAACAACTGACAAAATGAATTTAATAATAGCAAATAATCGAAAAAGGAATATCGCCAGCAACAGTTTATTATTGGTTTTAATGGGAGGGACGATTAAATGTTGAGAGGAGCGCTTCATCTTCATACAACTCTTTCTCATGACGGCATCATGAGCCTCGCTGAGTTATCAGATTTCTTGAAAGAACTAGGCTATAATTTTATCGCGATTACCGAACACTCGTATGATCTCAATCAAGACTCAATCAATAAACTCGTTGAGGAAGCGAGAAAGTTATCGGGTGATAATTTTCTGATTATTCCCGGCATCGAATTCCGCTGCCGGGATAAAATCGACATACTCGGGTACGGGACGACGGCAACGTGTGATAGCGAAGACCCCAAGAAAATAATAGAGCATATTAAATCACATGGTGGAGTCGCAGTTTGGGCCCATCCGACAATAAAGAATTACCCGGTCAGCGATGACTGGATAATCAAGCTCGATGGTTATGAGGTATGGAATAACAGCAACGACGGGAAATACCTTCCACAAAGAAAACCGCTGCGAATTTACCGAAAATACCGCTCCCTTAATCCGGAGCTGAAGGCATTTACCGGGTTGGATCTGCACAGCAAACGAAGTTTCGGGCCGATTGCAACATTAATCGATCTCCCGAAGCCGGATGTCAGCACAATTATCGCAGCGATGCGAAGCGGTTACTTTTGGACTGAAAGCCAGTTCTTTGATACCGATTCACGGGCGAATATTAATGCTCTCCGCCGGGGAGGAATATATTCTGCCAGAATTTTGCTGAATATCGCCCGTGTCATAAAGCATCAATTTTAATTATATTTATGCTTTTATTTTAGTATTGATATTTAATGCTTCACAAACTCAAAAATACAAAATGTATGGGCAGTATGCAATGAGCGATGAATGGAAAATTAGAAAACCACCAATAGTTATTAATTAAATAGCAATGCCGATAATCCTTAAGTGAGCCAAATGATGGCGATTTTCATTCTCGATTGCAGTAGCATAAAAACTTGAACATTACGGCCAAAAGTGATAGAATAAATGCCAGGGATCCGAAAAATGATAGAATCTGGCCAACAATAAAAAACGCCGCACTGCGAGAAGAAGACCATGATCGAGAATCTGAGTAAAGCGCTGGCCTATTTTAGAGGGCTGCTGTTGAAAAGGAAAGTGATTGCCTCGGGACCGATCAAGTCTTATGGGGGAATCGTGATCCGCAAGGATAATGGAATTATCAGGATAGGCGCGAAATCTACACTCTGGTTCAAAGTCAAGCTGGTGGCGAGATCATTTACCGATGGAAAACCTGCAGTTCTTGAAATTGGCAATCGAACCTCTGTAGGGGATGGAACTCAAATCCATTGCGGGGAATCGATCAAAATTGGTAATGACGTTCTAATTTCATGGGATGTCAATATTTTAGATCATGATTACCACTCGTCAGGCGGCGGTAAAGTAATGCCCAGGCCAGTTGTTATTGAAGATGAGGTTTGGATAGGAATTCGTTGCCTGATTCTTAAGGGAGTAACTATTGGCAAAGGAGCAATAATCGGTGCGGGATCAGTTGTAACCAGGGATGTACCGCCCTATACATTCGCCGCAGGAAATCCGGCGAAGGCGATAAAGAAAATGCCATCCTGGAAAGGGTCGTTTGACGAAGATTCTTAAAAGAGAAATACGAAGTAAGGCGCTGTTTAATTCCTAAATAAATGTCCAAGATTAATCTCATGCATGTCGTATTGAACCTGGGAGTGGCCGGGCTCGAACGAGTTGTCACCGAATTGTCACTCAGGATGAACCGCGATATTTTTAATGTCGAGGTTTGCTGCCTCAGTTTTCGCGGCCATTTTGCTGATGTTCTCGAAAGCAAGGGCATAAAAGTAACTTTGGTACAACAAAACCAGAAACGATTTGACCCGGCCCTTCCCTGGCGACTCCGGAGCTTTCTAAAAGAGAAGAACGTTCATATTCTTCATGCCCACACGGGGACCTATTTTTTCGGTGCAGTTTCGGCATTAATGGCAAGGGTTCCGGCTGTTTTTTACACCGAGCATGGCCGCTTTATCGTTGATCCGCTGGTACGAGTGATCGAGGACCGGATTGGAGTCCGTTTGACGGATAAGGTCATTGCTGTCTCCCCTGAGCTGAAAGAGCGATTAATTAAGAAGATTAAATTTCCCGCGAGCAAAGTTAGCGTAGTGGTTAATGGCGTTAACATGGACTTATTTTGTCCGCGGCCCAAATCAAAAGCAATCTTAAATGAACTCGGAATTCCAGTCGATAGCCGGATTATCGGGGCGGTGGGACGATTCGAACTGGTCAAGGACCACCTAACCTTGCTTAAAGCTTTTGAATTTATCAGCCAGAAGATACCGAATACGATGCTGCTTTTGGTCGGAGACGGTTCGCTGAGAGATAATCTTACACGATATGCCGATTCTCATGGTTTCAGAAATCGGGTGATTTTTGCCGGGGAGAGAAATAATGTTCCTGAGATGTTGAACCTGATGGATATATTCGTGCTTCCTTCTCTTTCCGAAGGCACTTCGGTCTCATTATTGGAAGCAATGGCCTCCGGGGTTGCGGCGGTAGTCACAAATGTGGGAGGGAATCCGTCAATTGTGGAACACGGTCAGAATGGTCTGCTGGTCGAACCGGATAACCCGCCAGAGATGGCTGAGGCTATCCGCACATTGGTAATTGACGATAAAACCCGCCGCCTCTATAGCGGAAATTCGCTTGAGATAATCAAGCGCAGCTACAGTCTCGATAAAACAATTGAAACCTATACCGGCATGTACCTGAATGTCTTGCAGAAAAAGCGAAAGTTCAAAAGTTTGTTGTCGGAGCTTCAGAAAGAATATCCACAGTATTTTCCGCCGCTCATCGGACGGGTCGAACACGGCGGTGATTTATCCCAAGCTGATGGGAATAGCAGATGATCGTAATTGAAATCATATTCTGGGCCGGCCTCGGACTTATTTTCTGGACATATTTCGGGTATTATATCCTGCTGAAACTATTATCATTCATTTTAATTGAAAGCAATCATAAACAAAAGAGCTTTCCTGATGTGAGCATTATTGTCACCGCGCATAACGAAGAAAAACGAATCGCCGATAAAATTATAAATACACTCAGTCTCGATTATCCCCCCGAGAAAGTTCAGCTTATTATTGTTTCGGACGGCTCAACCGATCGTACAGTGGAAATCGCGAGCGGTTATTGCGGTCGGGGCGTTGAACTATTGGTAATTCCCGGTCGTCATGGAAAACATTATGGACAAGGCGAAGCGCTCAAGATCGCCCGCAACGATATTGTGGTGCTTTCCGACGCAACTACCTTCCTCGATCCCGATTCTCTGAAGAATCTGGTTGGTAACTTTGTTGATCCGAAAATTGGATGCGTTTCGGGACTTGATAAGGTTCCAGGCACAAACAACGGTTTGTCAGGTGAGGGAGCCTATGTTGGATATGAAATGAAATTGCGCGATTTAGAGAGCAGGGTAGGATCATTAGTCGGAGC
>JGI20214J51088_10000793_pt1 | contig 21554 bp, 15 predicted proteins | sample WetSurMetagenome_FD_51088 | JGI IMG/M metagenome (IMG submission 51088) | reverse complement strand
CAGCGATATTGCGAGACTATCAAGCGACATTTTAATATTAATATACTTATCATTGAAATACATATAACTGTGGAGATGATCACTGATTAAATTCTGGAAAACAGGATCTTTAAGCATCCTACGATTGTCGGTACTGAAAAAAATGGTCGGTTTAAGTTCTTTAACATAAGTATATTTGGCTGATTTTCTGTCAATTTTAATAGCAGAGCCTTCATTGTAAATGTACCTCTCAAGGGCACTGAGAGTTGACTTCTGGTCGGAAATACTATAAGCCTTATAATAGTTGTTCCACTTGGTGATTAGAATTCTAAGCTTAATATCATTAATAATATTGCCATTACCCGAATTCAGTAACTCGTCAGTAATGCTATTGGTTAATTCAAAATTGGGTGAACTGAGGCTAAGTACCAGCAAAGAGTCAAATGATTCAGCAGAAATAGAATACCTGTCTGGCCCGGTCTGATCGAGTACCTTCTTCAAAACCTCAATCCGGTTATTATACTTGCTGATCATCTGATCTATAGTGATCTTGTTTTCGTTGACCTCCGTGGAAAGCAGCCCGAGATAGTTTTTTTCTATTATTCTCTCTTTTCGTTTTTCATTCCAGTTACCGAATGATACTGCAACAGTGACCCCGATAAAAATCAAAAGGATCTCTATAAANCCNGATTTCAGGGTATCAGGAGTGTTTCTGAATGTGCTCATGACTAACTTCTTTATGCATATATATCAAAGATAAAATTATCTGANATAAAATATGTTATGATTAATACAATGTCCGGATTTTCTTGATTATGTTCATAAATTTGTATTTTCGGCTTTTTACATCAAAAACTGTTAACTATGGCAACACTTGAAGAAAAATCAGCTTCGGGAAGTTCTTATTTTTTTCAGAAACACTCCGCCTTACTCAGGACCTGGCACTGGCTGACCTTCTTAGTAATATCGTGTTCCATAATTACAGTTCTNCTTACTTCAACNTTGCTGAACCAGAGGAAAAATATAAGTGTGGTTCAGAATAACCTTAAAGAAAAAGGATTAACNGTTTCGGAGGAACAGGCTTTTTCCGTTACCCGTGAATATGAAGATAAACTCTGGGATGTCCATAAAATTCTTGGCTATGGACTTGCTTTCCTTCTTATTTCAAGAATAGTTATTGANCTGGTTCAGCCGGGAGAAGAAAAAATCCGTACCCGGATCAGAACTGTTACAGGATTATATAAGCTCGATCCGGAGAATAAACAGGAATACCGGCATTTCATGGGGGTCAAAATAAGCTATCTGGCGTTTTATGTTCTTTTGCTTTGCATGGTTCTGACAGGACTGAGCATGGCTTTCGGACGTCAGCTTGGTATACCCCGGGAGATCAACCATGCCATAAGAGAAATACACAGTTTCATACAATATCTGATTTACCTCTTTGTAATAATTCATCTCTCAGGCGTCGTTATTGCTGAGAATATGAAACACAAAGGCATTGTTTCAGGAATGATCAATGGCGAATCGGCTAAAAACTGATAAAGCGGTATAGGATAGAACTCATTTCCTTTTAAAGCCAATCGGCCTTAATCTGTAATTTCCATATTTCTGACATGAATTATCTCTGATTCGTCTTTTTTTTTAAGGACATGATAATAACTTATTTAGATTCGTAAAAAGTCGAATTTTTAATTGATAAGTTATATGCGGAATTTGTATAGATTAATTTTCATTTTCATCTGTTTTTTATCACGCGCAATATCAGTTTACTCCCAGGACCAGCAGAAGCATCGGTCTCAATAACGGGGATCAGGTTCCAATCTATGGCGGTGCGCGTGTAACTGGTATGTTAGGGAAATGGGATCTTGGTTTCCTTGATATGCAGACTCATTCTATTAATCAGGGAGAAGGGGATGCAAATCCGCTTTCATCAGAAAACTTCGGAATTCTGAGATTCCGTCGACAGGTTTTTAATGAAAATAGCTATATAGGAGGAATATTAACTTCACGTGTTGGAACAGATGGCTCCTATAATACAGCCTATGGCGTTGATGGTATCTTTTAGGTCTCGGAAAATGACTACTTAAATGTTAAACTGGCATGGGTACTTGACAAAACTTCACCTAATAAGATTGCTTCACTTGATCCTACTGAATTGTATCTGAGCTGGAACAGATTTACTATGAAAGGGTTAAGTTATAATATTGATTACTCAAGAAGCGGCAAGTATTTTAATCCTGGTGTCGGTTTTTTCATGAGGAATAATTATACATACTATTCCGCCGGCGTAGGTTATGGTTGGATTTCCCCCGAGTCTTCTGCTATGCAGAGCCACGGGTTTATGGCTAATGTGATGAGCTATTTTGACAATGCTAACAATTCGGCCCAGTCAGTAAACTCGGGACTTATGTACGATTTTAATTTTAAGTCAGGCTACAGTGCAATGATCTCATTAAGCCATATGTTCGAAAACGTAGCCGATACATTCAGTTTTTCGAGTAAAGCATTTGTGCCTTCCGGGAAATATAACTTTATCCAGATTGAATCACATCTGAATACACCCAGGACTAATAAATTTGTACTGGGTCTTGACTTCTGGGGAGGATCATTCTACGATGGTACCAGGTACACTTTGGGAGCAGAACCCTCATGGAATATAGGGTCGAGTTTTCAGCTCGGATTGAAGTATACTCATAACTTTCTTTCATTTAACAGCCGTAACCAGACATTTAACGGCGGGGTCGCGGGATTTAAGGCTCTTGTGATGATCAACACAAAATTGTCGTTAAGTTCTTTTATCCAGTATAACAGTGCGGAGAACACGGTAATGACAAATTTCAGATTCAGGTATAATCCCAGGGAGGGCAATGACTTTTATTTAGTATGCGACGAAGGCAGAAGCACCTACAGGGATGTTGAGAACCCAAGAATGCCCCTATTCAATAACAGATCAGTTCTGTTTAAATATTCATACACTTTCAGGCTCTGAAAAGGAAATTAAAGTCATTTTTCTTACCTGTTTAATATTTTCGTTAATGGATATTTGCCCTGCATTTTCAAGATGTGGGGCAATTATTTTAAAACGTATTCATTGTCAATTTTCTAATTAACTTTATAGCTTATTTGAAAAAAGTATATAAAATTTAAAAACCTCAAACCTATGACAGTAATTATAATCGGGATTATCATTCTCGTAATCGGTTTTGTTGCAACAAAATCAGATGAACCAATACTCCGGAAGTACAAGTCAATTATCAAAACAGCCGGAGTCATCGTAATATTGATAGGAGTTTCAATAGCCTGTGTCATACAGGTTGAACCCGGGGAGGTCGGTGTACAAAAGCTGTTCGGGAAAGTGAACAATAATATTCTTGAAAGCGGCTTGAATATTATAAATCCTCTGGTTCAGGTAGTTATGTTTGATATTAAAACTGAAAACTACACTATGTCAGGAGTTCAGGATGAAGGATCAAAACAGGGAGATGATGCTATAAGGGTTTTGTCAGCTGACGGACTAGAAGTTGTTATCGACCTGACTGTTTTGTATAAAGTAATCCCGACAGAGGCTCCCAGGTTACTTAAAGAGGTAGGGACTGATTACAGGAATGTTCTTGTTCGGCCTATATGCAGAACCAAGATCAGGGATAACGCAGTCTATTATGATGCAGTGGCACTGTTCTCATCAAAGAGAGATGAGTTTCAGCAGAGGATATTTACAACTATAGAAGTCAATTTCAAAGAACGCGGGCTTTTGCTCGAGCAGCTTCTCGTGAGAAATATAACTCTTCCTGCTTCAGTGAAAGCAACTATTGAATCAAAAATTAATGCTGAACAGGATGCCCAGAAAATGACATTTGTTCTCCAGAAAGAAAGACAGGAAGCTGAGCGTAAAAGAGTAGAAGCACAGGGTATCGCAGATTATCAGAAAATACTGAGTACAGGCCTTAGTGAAAAGCTTCTGCAGTATGAAATGATCAAGGCAATCACCAATTCACCCAACGCAAAACTTATTTTCATGACCAATGGCAAGAGCCTGCCAATGCTGGTTGATACAAAATAGACTATCTTAAAACAAAATGGTATATGCATCTAATATGATGATGTGTATACCATTTTTTTCATTATTCCTTCTTTTCCTCAGTCACCTCCGAGCCATCATTGCTATCAAGACTTGCAAACTGCAGCGGCTTTCTGAAGAAATTGGTACGGTATGCCCCGTAAATAAGTCCGCATGTCAGCCAGCACACACCAACAATTTTTGCTTTCCAGTCAAGGCTCATCCAGAGATAGAAACATACTGAAAAGCCGAGCAGGGGAATTATAAAATGCCAGAAGGTCTTCTTATCACTCCTTATAAAATATCTGGTGAATGAAGACAAGTTCACTCCCATGAAGGCAATCAGGGCACCAAAATTAAGCAGCATTGCCCCAAGTTCGTAAGTAACAATAAATGCTCCTATGAGTACGATTCCGCCTATGAGCAAAATATTATAATTAGGAATAAGAGTGCGTTCATTGACATGTGCAAAGAATTTTTTCGGAATGGCATTGTCCCTGCCCATACCGTATAAGAGCCGGCCTGCACCAAGATGAGCGCCCGACCCCGATCCAATTGTAGCAATCAGCAGTGCAACATTTATAAGGTAGAAGAGCCATTGTCCGCCTGCCCTGCCTGCAACATAGCAGAATGCAGTATCCTGATCTGGAAATGTTGTTGCAGGCCAGACCATCTGTGCCAGATAAACCTGTACCGATGCAAATACACCTGTTATCAGGCACACCAGAACCGAAGCCCTGAGGATGTTTTTACGAGGGTTATGTACCTCCTCCGAAAGAGTTGATATCCCGTCGAATCCAATATATGTCAGAACAGCCAGTGATGCTCCTTTTGAAAGGTCCCTGAAAGAGAATGTTTCGGGATTATAAAATGGCTTTGTCCACTGGCCTGCCCCAACCGGATGAATAATCAGGTATCTTATAGCAGAGCCGAGGAAAAGAAGAATTATAACCCCAAGCCCTGCCGCAATTACCGCATTTGTTCTGTTACTTGATTCAATACCTCTCAGATTCATTACTGTGAAAAGGAGTGCATAGAATACAGCATATCCAGCAAAAGGGATTTCAGGAATAAAGTTCATCGATGCCTTGCTAGCCCAGATAACACAGATAATCGGATTCATAACATAGTCGAATATTATCCCCCATCCAACAAAGTACCCAAGAGATGGATGAATTTCCCTGCTTACATAGGAGTACGCAGAACCGGCGCTGGGATAAACATTTGCCATCATTCCATAGCTTATTGCCGTGAAGAGCATAGCCACCATGCCGATAATTATCGTAGTAACGACATGTCCGTTCGACAGATGGGCTGCCGCTCCAAAGAGCGGCATAGGAGCAGTAGGCTGAATAAGTATTATCCCGTAAATCACAAGAGAGGTGAGTCCCAGAACGCGTTTCAATGCCGGACCTGAGGATGCGGAAGTGGTTGTGTCGCTCATATTGTAAATTTATAAAAAGGTTTTCTGCTATAAACCTAATAATTATAAACCTGATTATGATAATGGAATCCAAGAAAATTAAAATAAAGAAACGGAAGCTTATTTTTACTAGCATTCCAGTTTATTTATTTCTTAACTTTAATTTCCTCAATTCTAATTTATCACTCCATATATTTAACTATACCATGAAAACATCACGATTCCTTTTTGTCATTCTGTTGGTTCTGTATTGGGTTACCTGCAATGCGCAGGTTCCTTCCAACGGACTGTTGCTGCTAAAAGATAACTGGACTATTCAGTCTTCGAAAGAGATCAAATCGGATGCGAAAGCCATTTCAACAACAGGTTTTAACACCGATGGCTGGTATCGTGCATCAGTACCAACTACTGTTCTGGCAGCCCTGGTTGCCAATAATGTTTATCCTGATCCTTACTTCGGGACTAACATTAAAAATATTCCAGGCCAGTTCGCTGACAGGAAATATGAGATTCCAAACGATAGTCCGTTTAAAACTGCATGGTGGTACCGGACTGAATTCAGGATTCCTGCAGAACATAAGAACAATCATACCTGGCTGCGGTTTCAGAGTATTAACTACAGGGCTAATATATGGCTCAACGGAAAACTGATAGCCGATACAACTGCCATAGAAGGTGCTTACCGTCTTTATAATCTTGATATCTCAAAAGCGGCAATTCCCGGTGAAAACAATTGCCTGGCAATTCAGATCTATCCTCCTAAAGGATTTGATCTTACCATAACATGGGTGGACTGGAATCCTACACCACCCGACAGAGGAATGGGGATCTGGTATGACGTTTCTGTCCATTCCACAGGAGATGTATCAATTGAGGACCCACATGTAGTAACTAAGTTGAATCTTCCCGCTGTTGATCAGGCTAAGCTAACCGTTTCCACTGAGGTAAGAAATGCTGAACCTAAAGAAGTAACAGGCATACTTAAAGGAACTATTGAGAATATCAGTTTTTCACAGGAAGTCACCCTGGGTCCCGGAGAGTCAAAACTGATATCTTTTACACCTGAGATATTTCCTCAGCTGGTTGTCAAAAATCCTCGTCTATGGTGGCCACATGCAGTTGGACCTCAGAACTTATATGATCTTAATCTGAGTTATGTGGTAGATAAGAAAGTCAGTGATTCCAAAAAGGTCAGATTCGGTATACGTGAGATCTCAGCCTGGATGAACGACTTTGATAAGCAGCATACCAGGGTCTTTCAGGTAAACGGAAAGAATATTGTGATAAGAGGAGGAGGCTATGTTCAGGACCTGTTACTAAGGCCATCTGATGAAAGAATTGACGCCGATATCCTTTATGCTAAGCATATGAACCTTAACTGCCTAAGAATGGAAGCGCCCCGGGGATCTGATTATCTCTTTGAAAAATGTGATGAAGAGGGAATTTTATTGATGGTAGGCTGGTGCTGCTGCAGTTCGTGGGAGCGGTGGAAAAACTGGACCCCTCATATCGCTGATATTGCTGAGATAAGCTGGAAGGACCAGATCGTTCATTTACGTAACCATCCTTCTGTCTTCTGCTGGCTATACGGCAGCGATAACTTCCCACCTGCTGATATTGAAAAGCGATATCTGAAAGTCCTCGATGATTATGACACTACGAGGCCATATGAATCATCGGCAACACAGGCGCCAAGCAGTATTCAGGGTAACACCGGGGTATATATGGGCCCATATCCGAAAGTATATGCATATGAAACTCCTTCGTACTGGTATTCAAAGATGGAATTCAATACTGAAGCAGGTCCGGCAGGTGAACAGATTCCACCGATTGAGACTTTAAAAAAAATGATGCCTGAGAAGGATCTATGGCCTATGAGCCCTTCATGGGATATCAGGCTTCATAAAGCATTCTTTCCAATCGCCAGGGCGGCATTCGAATCACGTTATGGGAAACCTGCAGGTCTTGAAGAATATTGTGTCAAAGCACAGATGTTTCAGAATGAGGCAGTAAAAGCAATGTTTGAAGCTTTTGCCGGTAATAAATACCGTTCAAGCGGAATAATCTACTGGATGTATAATTCAGCGTGGCCGAAAATGTACTGGCAGCTTTATGATTATTTCTTTATGCCGAATGGTGCATTCTACGGAGCAAAAACAGCCTGTGAACCACTTCATATACAATACTGCTACGATGACAAATCGGTTAAGGTAGTGAATTCATACTACCAGGATTTTAAAGGGCTTACAGCAACAATTGGTTTGTATGATTTTAACATGAAAGTTGTTGGTTCGGAGAAACTGGATTTAAATATAGAAGCTGACGGCAACAAGAAAATATCTTCTGTAGAAGTTCCAGCGGGCATCACTCCTGTGTATTTCCTCAAATTGAAACTGAATGATGCCGCTGGGAAGGAAGTATCTTCCAATTTTTACTGGCTCAGTTCTAACGGTGATGACAAAGCTGATTTTACTGATCTCAGTAAGTTGCCTGAGGCTGATGTGAATGTTTCTGTTTCCGGAGTTAAAAAGGAAGGAGGTAAATATAGTCTAAGTGTTACTATTGTGAATAATGGGAAAGGACTTGCATTTGCGGTTAATCCGAAAATACTGAAGCTCACTTCAAAAGATCCTGTGCTTCCGGTCTTCTGGCAGGATAATTATATTTCTCTTCTTCCTTCTGAAAAGAAAGTCATGAAGGTAGAATTTGAAACAAAGGATCTTGGCGGTGAAAAGCCTCTGCTGAAGGTTGATGGGTGGAATATAAAACCGGTTGAAAAGGAGATTAAATAACTGCTATATTTTGTAATTCTATTTTTCGCCATATAATATTAAGCATGAAAATTCATTTGCCAGCGGCTTGTAAGCTTCTGATCCTGACTTTATCGTTTTCGGTTTTGCAATTAACCTCCCACGCTCAGACGAATAGCTCATTCAAAGTACTTGTGGTAGCTTCTGCTGATCCTGACCATGACCCGATGATATCAGTGTCAAAAGCTTTCTTTGAAAAAATTGCCTCGCAGAATAATTTTACCTTGGATTTTACCAGGGATGCTACCTTAATAAATGAAGATAATCTTTCAAATTATAAGGTTCTTGTACAGCTTCACCTTGCACCTTTTGATATGACTCCTGATCAGCAAGTCGCGATGCAGAATTTTATATCGAGGGGCAGGGGTTGGGTGGGTGTCCACGCCGCCGGACTAACAGGAAAACAGTTCAACTCCCCGGAAACGCCTTATTGGCAGTGGTTTGAGAAACTCATGGGCGGTATAATTTATTCCCCGCATCCCGCAAAGCAGACCGGTAAGATAGTCATTGAAGATAGAACCCATCCTGTGATGAGAAATCTGCCTCCGGCATTTACTTTTTATGATGAGTGGTATGAGTGGGATAAAAGTCCACGGCCAAATGTTCACGTTCTGGCAACTGCGGATGAATCATCCTATAAGCCCGAAAAGCCAATGGGTGATCACCCTTTGATCTGGACTAATCCGGAATTTGCCAGAGCTGTGTATATCGGCATCGGACATGATATTAGTGCCTGTACCGATGTCAACTTTACGGTTTTGATGCGTGATGCAATTCTCTGGGCATCATCTCCGGTCAAGAATTACGGCCGGTCAGTTTCATCTGAAGGCATTGTAAATAATCATGATCAGACCCCTGAATTCAAAGCACTTGTGCTCACAGAAAGAGGAGGGCAGCATGAAGATTTTGTGGTTGCAGCATTAGCATGGCTGACAGATTTTGCCGCTAAAAGCAAATTTGAGTTCAAGGTGGTAAATAATGCAAATGAAATAGACGATGACCTTCTTTCACAGTACCAGGAGGTGATTCAGTTAAATTATGCACCTTATAACTGGGGGGAAAAAGCAATGGCAGCATTTGAGAAATATATAGAAGAAGGCAGAGGGGGCTGGGTGGGTTTCCATCATGCGTCATTACTTGGAGAATTTGATGGGTTTCCTATGTGGAACTGGTTTTCAGGATTCATGGGTAATATAAGGTTTAAAAATTATATATCATCCACTGTTGCCGGTACGGTTTTGGTAGAAGATAAGATCCATCCTGTGATGAATGGAGTCTCTTTATCTTTTATATTAAAGGACGAAGAATGGTATACCTTTGATAAGGATCCGAGACCAAATGTGCATGTTCTGGCTTCGGTTGATGAATCCTCATATGAGCCGTCATCAGATATTAAAATGGGGGATCATCCCGTAATATGGACAAATGAAAAAATGAAAGCCAGAAATGTCTATTTTCTTATGGGACATAACCCTTCGTTGCTGAAATCAGACGATTTTACAAAGATGTTTTCCAATGCTGTTATGTGGGCGGCTGGGGAATGAAAAATTATATACCGGAGTTGGTTTTGTTTAACTATTCCTGGATTGTTTTATGAAGAATTATTATAAAATGCATCGCAAATGGATAATTATAATCCAAATATCCATCACCGTAAGTCTATACGATTGAAAGGATACGATTATTCACAGTCAGGATTGTATTTTATAACAATTTGTGTTAAAGACCACAAATGTTTGTTCGGGAAAATTGTGAAGGAAAATAGTCTTGGCAAAATGGTATTGAATGACGCCGGAAAAATTGCAAATGTATGTTGGCAGGATATCCCGAAACATTTTCCAAATGCCGTTCTGCACGAACACATAATTATGCCAAATCATGTACATGGGATTATTGAATTGGTAAAAACCGGTGTTGACAGGCTTCAAAATGATGTGGTAGGGGTTCAAAATGATGTGATAAATGTAGGGGTTCAAAATGATGTGATAAATGTAGGGGTTCAAAATGATGTGATAAATGTAGGGGTTCAAAATTTTGAACCCCTACAAAAACCCGTCAACAAATATCAGAAAATCATCCCGCATTCCATCGGGTCAATTGTTCGGGGATATAAAATTGGGGTCACAAAATGGTTTAGAACCAATTCCACATTTGAATTTGGATGGCAACGAAATTATTACGAAATCATCATTAGGACAGAAAAATCCTATCAACGTATTTGTGAATACATTAAAAATAATCCAAAGAATTGGCGCGAAGACGATTTCTTCACCTAAGCGAACAGATTGTCCTGTTCGACCTTTTTGGAATACAGCAGACTAAGTAATTCGGGTCTTTTCAGGTGATTAGTGCCAGTATATTGCTTCTTAATACCTTAACTGATATTAATTACTGCTTAAAAAAAACAAACAGTCAAAAAACTCTTATTTTTGTATTACTACTTTGCTACAAAATAAACATAATAAACCAAAGGAAATGCCAGAAAAAGATAAAGGGTTCAGCTTCAGACAACTGTTCTTCAGAGATGTGGCATCAGGTTCCCAGGAAAAGACTGTTCAGAAATCAGCCCCTGCAGCAAATAGTAATCAGGATGATTTTCTGATGGAGAGGGCACAGCAATCTTCTTCCGGAGGTGAAGATCCATCTCTTGTTGATGATTTTGTAAAACGTCTTCAGAATTTAATTAACCAGAACAACCAGCCTGGCTTCGATTTTCTTGAGTTCACCGAATCTCTCTTTGAAGAGAAACAAAATCCCGGACCTGAAGTATATAAAACAGTTTTCAGGATTGCACAAAAAATAGATAAATCACTTACACCTTCGAGGCTGCTTGACAGCGCTATGTTCTATAAAGATCTTGTCCAACGGACTGCAGAGTCGGAAATATCAAAGGGCACATCTAAAAAGCAGGGTCTGCAGGGAGAGAAGGATAGTGAAAAAAACAGCCTTGACAGCGGCCTGCGTGATACAAGGACCAGGATTCAGCAGCTGACAAAGCAGATTCAGGATCTTCAGAACCAAGAGGTTTCATTGAATAATCAGCTTCTGGCAATCGATCAGAAATATGAAGGAAAATTTATTGATATCGACAGGAAGGTAAATGCCATTAGAAGCGCAAAAGAGCAGGTTATCGTCAGTATCGTCGATATTGAATCAGGAATAAAGTCAAATCTTTCTTAAAACAATAAAATCAAATGCTATGCAAACGGAAACAAAAACAGTTACACAGCTGCCTATCATGAAGTATTTCGATGATGCCAAGCTGGTTGAAAAAGGGAAAGAGACAATTGGAAAATGGCGGAAAGGCGAAAAGCCGATTGGCGCTGTTATTGCTTTAATATTGATAGGGGTTGTCGGTTATGGAGTTTTCAGATGGATCATCCCGGCAGTCTTTTCTGCCCTTAGCCAGGTCTTTGCTGTAATAGCTTCAATACTGGCGGTAGTTCTGGTTATTGTATTATTGCCTGCAATTTTCAAACTCTTCAGGAGGATAGTCCGCGCATTTCATAAAGCCATAATACGCTGGAACCCATTTGATGAACTTGATGAACAAAAACAAAAAATGTGGGAAACACATGACCTGTTCCTCAAGTACAAGGCTAAAATTAAGCAGCTTCGTACTGACTTTGAACAGATGTCGAATGAAACCCGGAATGTTGCTGAGAATTCTAAAGCTGAGGTGCAGCGCCAGACAAAAAAGGCAGGAGAAATAAAAGTGCAGATGGATAAGATGGTTGCCGAGAAGGGAGAGGAGATAAAGGAAACAGATGAATATGTGGAATTGCAGCAACAGTTCATTAATGCCACTTCAGCCGGTACACGTACCAATACCACTCTTGAAAAAAATATAGAATGGACCACCAAGTATTCTGCACGTTCCAATATTTTTGCGAACCTCGACCGCAAACTGGCAATTGGCGCCACACTTCTCGAAAACAAAATAAAAGACTTTGAGGAGAGTATCAGTATAATGAAAAAAGACTGGGAAATGGCTGCTGCATCAAGAGGAGCCACTGCAATACTCAAAGAAATTCTTGGTCCGGGCGGACAAAACTGGAAGCTTGAATATGCACTTGAGTTTGTTGCAGGCAGAATCTCTGAAGATCTGGCTATGACAGCTCAGAATCTTGAAGATCTTGAAAGAAATACCACTGCATTTAATTTCGACAGCGATGAAGCTTATGAAAAACTTCTTGCTATCGGGAATAAACTTGATGCCGGTCAGATAGATATCCCTGATCCTTCAAGAATATCAAATCCTAATCACAAGCTGACACGTGAGGAAAAAACGTCAGCCGGACCTTTAGGAGATATTTTTTAGATGTGCATTACCTGAATAAATAACCTATAAACAAAAACAATGGAAACTGATTATCAGAACAAACCTGGAGTATCGATTCCGGGATTCCCGAAAAAATGGACTTTTGGATTTCAGCTTATCGTTCTTATTATTATCCTCGGAGCGCTTGGCGCAGGAGTATATTATGGCTACCCATATATGAACAAGGCTTCAAAGGGGAATAAGGCTGATCTGCGTGCCGGATTCAACAACTTTGTAGGCTTCGCACCGGGGATTGATATGAACGGAGGTGCTGCACCTAATAAAACATCAAGGATGTATAAAGAGTTCGGACTTACGTTCGAAGCCGTCAGGATGGACGACATGCAGAAACTCAATGACGCATTGAAAAACGGAGATCTCGATTTTATATTTACCACTACCGATATTTCACCGATTGGGATGGATCGCAGCAGCGACCTCGCAAAAATGTCGGTTATGCAATTTCTGAAAATAGATGATTCAAGAGGCGCAGATGTCTTTATTGTAGACAGGTCTATTAATACAGTTGCTGATCTTAAAGGCAAAAAAATAGCATGTGCTCTGGGATGGCCAAGTAATACCCTCCTTCATGCGACACTTGAAGCCGGCGGACTTACTGAACAGGATGTGAAAATTCTTCCTATGGGAGATCCTTCAGCTGCCAAAACTGCTTTTACCACCGGAAATGCAGATGCGACTGTTGTATGGTCACCCGATGATGAAGAGTGTCTTAAATCAAGGGATGCTAAAGTTCTCACCAGCACTGATCTCCTTCCAAATATTATCATGGATGGATTTATTGCCAGAAAAGATGTCCTGGAAAAGAAAAAAGATCTCTTTATAAAACTTTCAAAAGCGTGGCTGGTAGCAAACTCAGAGATGAAAGATCCTGCAAAGATGGCTAAAGCCGCACAGACTTACAAAACTGCATTCCAGGTTCCTGATGATGCGACAGTTATCCTGGAAGGGATGAAAAAAATCCACTATGCAACTTACGGCGACAACGTAAACTTCTTTGGACTCAGCACCGATTTTACAGGCCTGACAGGTCAGCAGCTTTATACAAAAATGGCTAGAGTATACAAAACAGGCTATGGAAATAATCTGACTAATATTGTACCATGGGCAGAAGCATCTTATCCAGGCATCGTTCAGGCTATTACTGACCTTACTGGTGAGGCTAATGCAGCAGAAGGACAGATCCAGTTCAAAGCACCAACCACCGCCGATGTCAAGGCTCCTGCCGTTGCCATAAAACCAATTATAATCAACTTCGCAACAGGTTCATGGGCGCTTACACCTGATATGAAAGAGAAAATTGAAAATCAATTGGGACAGGTATCTGTTGAATTCGCAGGGATGAAAGTTCGAATTGAAGGAAACACTGATAATGTCGGAAGTGCCGATATGAACAGGGATCTTTCCAAAAAACGCGCTCAGTCAGTTGCAGATTATCTGGTTAAAACCTACAATTTTGATCCTAACAGATTCGTAATTGTTGGTAACGGACCCGACAAGCCGGTTGCAACCAATAATACCGAAGATGGCAGGGCTGCTAACCGCAGAACTGAGTTCCAGCTCTTAGGGAAGTAGAGAGACCCCATCGCGCTAAATCGGGATCCCTCTGAAGGGGGAATAATTTATGATATTAAATTAAAATTCAAGGATATAGAGATATTTACCCCCCTTTTGGGGGGCAGGGGGGCGTAATACTTAGAGAGGGGCAGGGGGGCAAATGTGCATAGGGATCCGGGGGCCAATTATACCTATGTTGTTAGTAGATTAGATACTGGATTTATTATGGAAATATTAAAAAAGCTTTTCAGGTTTGCAGGTGAGGTCGACAAAAAGACCTCAGTAGCTGTGAATATATTAGGATGGGTTTTACTGGTATTCTTCTGGTGGCTTATACCAACACTGGGATGGATCAAACCAACAATACTTCCTTCCCCTATAGATGTGGTTAAGTGCTATAAAACCCTTTTTGTAGAAAGAAGCCTTTTATATAATACCGGCTATTCAATATTCATAAACATGGGAGGTTATCTTCAGGCAATGGCTCTGGCTATACCGCTTGGATTTCTGGTTGGACTTATCCCGTTTTTCAGACACCTGGTAAGTAAACAGATCGAAGCAATACGTTTTACTCCACTGCCCGCCACAACGGGTATATTTATGGCACTTTTTGGTCTTGGCCTGGGTGTTAAAGTCGAATTTCTTGCCTTTGGTATATTTGTTTACCTCCTTCCCGCAATAGCTCAGAGAATTAAGGATATTGAAACTGACGACCATCTGAAAGCTCTGAAACAAACCATGTGGACCCTGAATGCCAGTCCGTGGATGACCATGAAGCATTTCTATATTCCCTCAGTCTTAAGCCGTTTTTCAATGGATGTGATAAACCTTGTTGCAGTGAGCTGGACATACATTGTAATAGCAGAAATGGTAAATGCTCAGGGCGGACTTGGATCGATGATTTACATGGCTACTTCGCGCGGGTCACATGTCGACCAGCTCTATGCAGTTCTGCTGCTTATTATATTCATTGGATTTATTCAGGATAAACTATTGAAACTACTCGACAAAAAGCTCTTTAAATTTAAATACGCCTGATTGTAATGAAGAAAAATATATTCCAGAAGCAGGACGACAGCGAAATCATTCAGCCGGTTGAGGACAAAAAGATTCCGGAGGCCAATGAGGATGTAAAGAAAAGCACTGCAGTGCATCAGCCTTCCGAAAGCCTTTCAACTGATATCATTAACCTTGTTAATATAAATCAGATTTATTCAGAGAGTACTCCACCTAATGTCGTCTTTAAAGATTTTAATCTCGACATCAGGGATATCAAGGACAAAGGGCAATTCATTACACTGATGGGTAAATCGGGGTGCGGAAAATCTACTTTGCTCCGATATATTTCAGGACTCCAGGAACCAACCTCAGGCGATGTTTACATCTATGGGAAAAAACGAACGAGCAAAGACAGAATTCCGATGGTTTTTCAGCAATATACTTCATTTGAATGGAAAACTGTCCTTCAAAATGTGGCCCTTCCTCTTATTCTGAAAGGGGTTTCTAAGGATGAAGCTAACGAGAAGGCCATGGATATGATTAAGGTTGTGGGGTTGGAAGGCCATGAATATAAATGGGCCAAATATCCTATCTTATCAGGAGGGCAGCTCCAGCGCGTTGCCATAGCCCGCAACCTGGTAGTGAATCCGCAGATCCTTCTGATGGACGAACCTTTTGGCGCCCTCGACACCATAACCAGGAAACAGATTCAGCTGTTTCTGCGTTCCATTTTTGAAAATGCAAAACTCGATCCTACTGTGGTATTTGTAACGCACTCAGAAAGCGAAGCAGTTTTTCTTTCCTCCGATATAATTATTCTGGGTTCAGGTCCTGCAACCATAAGGCACCAGTTTAAAATTGACCTGCCTGATATTCGCGATGATTCAGTCAGATATTCCACCCAGTTTACTGAATATGTGAACAAACTGGGCTCACTAATGGAGGACCTGAAGAAAGAAAAAAAATAGTCAGTTTTTTCAGCACAGGCTTTGAACCAAAAAACCTGCTTGTTGTTTAAGACAGTATCACGCTGCATTTGAGCGTGCCCTAAACCTGTGCCAAAAACTGCTTTATGAATAGATTATCCTGCCTGAATCAACTTAAAATTGCTGTAATTTTATTTCTGGGCTTTACAACTTCCTGCAAAAAGGAACAACCTCTTATGCAGGAGATTAATTCATCTGTTTCGGGTATTCATTTTGCGAATACTATCAATGAGAATGATACAATAAATCAGCTCGACAATGGCAATATATTCAATGGCGGGGGAGTTGGTATAGGCGATTTCAACAATGACGGATTACAGGATATTTATTTTACGTCAAGTCTTGGCTCCTGCAAATTATATCTCAACAGGGGAAACTTCAATTTTGTGGATGTTACCGAGGCAGCCGGTATAAAAGGTGAAGGGAAATGGTGCAGAGGTGTTGCAATTGTTGATATTAACAATGACGGGAACCCCGATATCTATTTGTCTGCTACAATAAAAAGCAATCCGGAAAAAAGGAAAAACATCCTTTATATAAATCAAGGACTGAACGGCAATAAAGTCCCTGTATTCAAAGATATGGCTGCCGAGTACGGCCTCGACGATGATTCCCACTCTACACAGGCTGCATTCTTCGATTATGATAATGATGGCGATCTTGATATGTATCTTACAGTCAATGAAATAAATGACCGTAATTCACCATATATTTTTCGTCCTGTTATGAGGAATGGAGAAAATACAAGCACAGGTAAACTTTACCGGAATGACTGGAATGACTCGCTGGGGCATCCTGTATTTACTGATGTTTCAAAAGAGGCCGGGATTCAAACCGAAGGTTACGGCAACCAGGCAACTATAACAGACATAAATATGGACGGATGGAAAGATATTTATGTGAGCAACGACTTCCTTTCCTGTGATCTTTTATGGATAAACAACCATAACGGGACATTTACTGAAAAGCTCTCCTCTTATTTTAAGCATACATCAAACAGCGCAATGGGTAATGATGCCGGTGATATTAACAACGACGGTCTTCTTGATTTTGTAACACTTGATATGAATCCAGAAGATAACTTCCGGAAAAAGATGATGCTTCTACCGGCCAGCTATCAGTTTTACCAGAACTCCGACCAGTTTGGTTACGTATACCAGTATGTGCGGAACACACTTCAGCTTAACCAGGGGATCGCGCCCGGTAATGATTCTGCCGACCATCCTGTTTTTGGCGATATATCATTCTATGCAGGCATCGAGGGTACTGACTGGAGCTGGACCCCCTTGTTTGCTGACTTCAATAACGATGGTTACAAGGATCTTTTTATAGCAAATGGCTTCCCAAGGGATATTACCGACCGCGATTTCGGTATGTTCAGGAGCAAAGCCTGGTTAACAACTCCTAAAGCGGATATACTGAAACAGATACCTGAAGTCAAACTTCATAACTATCTTTTCAAAAACGATGGCAACCTGAAATTTACTGATATGTCAGTTCCTTGGGGTTTGTCAACTCCAACTTTTTCGAATGGAGCAGCCTGGGCTGATCTCGACAATGATGGGGATCTCGATCTGATAATCAATAATATAAATGGAGAAGCCTCACTATATAAGAATAATTCCAGGGAACTGAACCCGGTCAGCAGTAATTACATCGAAGTGAGATTGAAGGGAGACTCGCAAAATGTTAAAGGGATAGGTACCTGGATTGAAATTTATTACGACAAAGGGAAAAAACAGGTTTGGGAAGATTCTCCTTTTCGCGGATATATCTCAACCTCGGACAATCTTGCCCATTTCGGACTTGGGAGGGTTACCTCGGTAGATTCTTTAGTGGTAAAATGGCAGAATGGAAAACTGGAAGCAATCAAAAATATAAAAGCAAATCAACTCCTTGAAATCGATATTAAGGATGCTACTGATCAATATTCCTGGAACTCAGGAATATCTTCAAAGACCGCGATTTTTAAAAATATTACCGCTGCTGCAGGTATAAGTTATGTCCATAAACAGAACGATTTTGTTGACTTCAACATACAGAAGCTGCTACCCCATAAGTTTTCTGAATACGGACCAGCTCTGGCAGCCGGAGATATCAATGGCGACGGATTAGATGATATAGTGACAGGAGGATCCACTGGAAACAGTGCTCAGATTTTTTTTCAAAAACATGATGGCACCTTCACTCAAAAGCCCTTGCTTCCTTCCTCAGCTATTACTGCAAAGAAATGTGATGACATGGGTATTCTGCTGTTTGATGCTGACGGCGATAAAGATCTGGATATGATCATTTTGTCGGGAGGTTTTGAAAATGAACCTAATTCAGCTTCTTACACTGACCACTTCTACGTAAATGATGGTCGGGGAAATTTCAAAGAGGATCCTTCAACCCTGCCTGCCAATTCTACCAGTAAAGCCTGCATAAGAGCTACTGATATTGATAAGGACGGCGACCTGGATCTCTTTATTTCCGGAAGAGTCGATCCATGGAATTATCCAAGACCGGTTTCAAGTTTTATTTACCGTAATGATTCAAAAAACGGGAAGGTGAAATTCACCGATGTCACTAATGAGAACGCCCCTGACCTGATACATTCAGGTATGGTATGCGACGCAGTTTTTTCTGACTACAACAATGACGGCTGGCCCGACCTTATACTTGCGGGAGAGTTTATGCCTGTCACCTTTCTTCAGAATGATAATGGAAAATTTAAAAATGCAACCAGTGGTACTGGTATCGGAAGCCTTACGGGGTGGTGGAATACTATTTGTCCGGGCGATTTTGACAATGACGGTGATATAGATTATATTGTGGGTAATCTTGGGTTCAATTCTTATTACAAGGCCAGTGCCAATTACCCCGTATCAGTTTATTCTTCCGATTTCGACAACAATGGCAGTTATGATGCTTTCCCGGCTCTATACCTGCCAACCAGTCAGCACGACACTACACGAAGGAATTTTCCGGCATATGGAAGGGACGATGCTGTTAAACAGATGATCTCATTGCGCTCCAGATTTCAGAATTATAAATCATTTGCTCAGACAACAATCGATAAGCTCTTCACTCCTGAACAATTGAAAGCTGCACACATTCTGAAGGCAAATGAGATGGGATCGTTTCTTATCAGGAATGACGGGAACAGTAAATTCACGCTTCTTCCCCTGCCTGCACAGGCTCAGTTATCTGCACTAAACGGTATGGTTACTGAGGACTTTGATGGTGATGGCAACCTTGATATTGTAATTAATACAAATGATTTTAGTCCGGATGTGCTCTCAGGAAGATATGATGCTTTGAATGGCTTATTTCTTAAGGGTGATGGGCATGGTGAGTTTACTGCTAAAACGATTGAGGAAAGCGGAATTTATATACCGGGCAATGGAAAGGCTCTCGTAAGGCTGAAAGGCGCAAAAGGCGGATTCCTTATTGCCTCTTCGGAAAACAGGGGTCCTTTACGGCTTTTCGGGCTCATGAGTAAAACTAATATTATAGAAACCAAACCTGATGAAACGAGCGCCGAGATAGAATTAAGCAATGGCACTCTACGGAAGGAGGAATTCTACTTTGGCTCATCCTTCCTTTCTCAGTCNGCNAGGTTNATAAACTACCNTGATAATGTAAAATCTGTCACAATTTTGAATGCAAAAGGACAAAAACGAAAAATTAAATTCTAACCGGAATATAACCTCTAAATCGTATACCTATGAAATTTCCAAGAATCCTGTACGCCACCGTTATTCTTCTTCTATTTGTCACCGGGTGTAAAAGCAAAGAAACCCGCAAGTTGAACGATCCCGACATTTTACGAGGTAATATGGACAAACTGACCCAGGTTATTATATATGATGTTTTCACTCCTCCTGTTGCAAGCAGGCTTTATGTTTATTCATCCCTTGCATCATACGAAGCAGTCAGATTCAAACAGGAAGGGGCGACATCAATAGCTGAAAGACTAAAGGGTTTCGGTTCTTTGCCAAAGCCGGAAGCCGGAAAGTCATATAACTACACACTTGCTGCCACGGAGGCTTTTTTTAATGTTGTCAGGCATGTAAAAGTCTTTTCAGTTGATTCTCTTACTTCATATGAACAATCAGTTTTTAACGCATTCAAGGCTGCCGTAGATGAGTCAACTTACAACAGATCAGTTGCTTTCGGAGACTCAGTGGCAAAAGCTGTTCTTAANAGGGCAAGCGNAGATGGATACATCAAATCACGTGGAAAGCCAAAGTATCTTGGCAGCAATCAGCAGGGGAAATGGAGGCCTACGCCTCCTGATTATCTCGATGGCGTGGAATGGTGCTGGAATACTATGCAGACAATGGTTATGGATTCATGTTCACAATTCAAACCTTCAGGACCTCCGGTTTTCAGTATGGATCCCGCTTCTTTTTACTATAAAAACCTCAGGGAAGTTTACGATATAAATAAGAATCTGACTAAGGAACAGAGAGATATTGCCCGCTATTGGGACGATAACCCGTTTGTCATTGAACACTCGGGGCATATGATGTTCGGAAATAAAAAAATCACTCCAGGTGGCCACTGGATGGGGATCAGTGCAATTGCCTCAAAATTATCAGGTGCCGATGAGGTCAAAACGGCAAAAGCATATGCTTTAACTGCGCTTGCTCTTTATGAGGGATTCATTTCCTGCTGGGATGAAAAGTACCGTAGCAGTTACATACGTCCGGTAACAGCAATAAATGAATCTTTTGATCATGTCTGGCTCCCATTGCTTCAAACACCGGCATTTCCTGAATATACAAGTGGTCACAGCGTTATTTCTGCCAGCGCTTCAACGGTTCTCTCATCGGTTTTCGGGAATAATTTTGCATTTCAGGATACAAGTGATATGAGATATATTGGGATGCAGCGTCATTTCAACTCATTTAATGAGGCAGCCGCTGAGGCGTCTATAAGCAGGGTATATGGTGGAATCCATTACAGGTTTACCGCTGATACGAGCTCAATGCAGGGGAAAAGACTTGGGGCATATATAGTGAGGAAACTTGCGGATTAAGCTTCAGATTAGGACACTAAATCTTCCCTTTGTGCAGATGTTTATATCTTAACTTTCCCCTCCTTTTGAAGGAGGGGTGCCGCGAAGAATGAGCAGCGGGGTGGTTGATTTCTTCAGGGGATTATTTTCAATGATCCCCGGGGGAGAACCTTGCAAAGACAATTTACTCCCATATTCGTTTCACTCATATGGGTTTTTATTTTTCAGATTGCCTCATTCAGGCGAGCCTGATTCTTCAATCTGAAAAATAAAAATCCCGCAGCAAGCTGCGGGAGTAAATTGTCTTTGCGGAGAGAGGGGGATTCGAACCCCCGGTACCCTTTTGAGGTACACACGCTTTCCAGGCGTGCCAATTAAACCACTCTTGCATCTCTCCCT
>JGI20214J51088_10000792_pt1 | contig 21572 bp, 18 predicted proteins | sample WetSurMetagenome_FD_51088 | JGI IMG/M metagenome (IMG submission 51088) | reverse complement strand
GCCATCCTCGGAGCGCCTTCTGAGAGTGGAGAGGCTGAAGATCTGGAACCCGCCGCTGTCCGTGAGGATGTTGCCTGTCCAGCCCATGAATCCGTGGAGCCCTCCGGCCTTCTCTATCACCCCGCAGCCGGGTCGCAGATAGAGGTGGTAGGTATTCGCGAGGATGAGCCCGTAGTCCGACTCTTCGAGGTCGCTGATGCGCGCCGTCTTGACGGTCGCCTGCGTTCCCACCGGCATGAATGCAGGGGTCTGGACATCCCCGTGGGCCAGGTGGAGCACGCCGCGCCTGGCGCCTCCGTCCGTCGAGAGCAGGGAGAATCCGGGGATGTCCCGGCCGCCGGCCCTCCTCATTCGGGCGCAGGCTCCGGCACGGGGAGGGAGGCGGGCGCCTCCTCCGGGGCTGCTTCCGAAGGAGTGGCGCCGGCCTCGGGCGCCGCACCTGCCGGGACCGGGCCGGGCTGGGAGGAATCGGCGGCCGCACCCTGCGTCGCGAGGCTGTCGGACGAGAGGCTGTCGGCCTCCTGGACGTCCTCGGGCGGGCCGAAGCCGAGCTCGCTCAGCTCGGGCATGCCTTCCGTCCCCGGCACTTCCGGGCCTTCCAGGTCCTGTCTCAGGAGCAGCATGGGATTCCCCGGATCGAGCCTTTCGATGTAGTCGAGCTCGGCCTCCAGATCACCCTTCATCTCGTTGCGGTAATAGAGGCTGGCGAGGCGTACATGGAACTCGATGCTGTCGGGGTACAGCGCCGACTGCTCGAGATAGGTGGCCATGAGGTCGCGGTCGTGCTCGTCCATCGCCTGCACGGGGCCTCCGGCCGCCCGGCCTCCGCCGCTGCGGCCGTCGAGGGGTATCAGGATGATGAGCGCTGCGATGGCGAGTGACAGGAATGTGTAGACCAGGACGGTTCTGCGGTTGCGACTCCTGATCGACATGATCCGGTCGATCCTCCTGGGGTCCAGCGAAGGATCGAGAGCGACCAGCCTGACCCCGGCGCACACTTCGGGCAGCGAGCGCCTGCCCGAGAGGACGGGCAGGAAGCCCGCCATCAGCAGGAGCAGCGCCGGAGGAGTGACGAGGAGCCTCAGGAGGGTCCTCCACCGTGGCGGCTTCCTGCCGTTCGAGTCGACCTCCGCGAGCCCCTTGGCAGTCATCGGATCGGCCATCCTCGAGACCCCGGGATCCTCCAGCCATGCGAGGATGTTGGCCGCCAGGATGAAGGTGAGCGGCAGGATGTGCAGGTAGGCGCTCGTGGCGAACCTGATCACGGAGTCCAGCATCAGCGCCCATGCGAGGAGGAGGGCGGTCTCCATGAGGGCCAGCCCCAGGTGCTGCCTGGAGGTCGGCTTGATGCTGTGGAGCCAGGCCAGGTATCTCGCGGTCACGGTCATGAGACGGCCTCCATCGTCACAGGATCAGCATTGCGTCGCCGTAGCTGTAGAACCGGTACCTCTCCGCGATGGCAGCCTCGTAGGCCTGCCGCATGAGCTCGAGACCGGCGAATGCGCCGACGAGGCAGAGGAGCGAGCTGCCCGGGAGATGGAAGTTCGTGATGAGAGCGTCGACGGCCCTGAATTCGTACGGCGGCCTTATGAACAGGGAGGTCCACCCCGCGGAAGGCCCTCCGTCTCCCGCAGTCTCCAGCACCCTGGCGGAGGTGGTCCCCACGGCGACGATCCTGCCGCCCGAAGCCCGGACCGACTGCACGGCGGAGGCGCACGGGCCCGGGAACACGTACCTCTCGGCCTCCAGCTCGTTCCTGTCTATCTCGTCGTGGCGGAGCGGCTCGAAGGTCCCGGGGCCGACATGGAGGGTCAGACAGGCCTCGCGAACCCCGCCGTCCTCGAGGGTGCGGAGCATCTCCCCGTCGAAGTGCAGGCCAGCCGTGGGGGCGGCTACCGCTCCGGGATGACTCGCGTAGACAGTCTGGTAGCGCACCTCGTCCAGAGGTCCCGCCTTCCTCCGGATGTACGGCGGGAGCGGCACCTCGCCGGCCTCTGCCAGGGCTTCCTCCAGCGCGCATCCAGAAGTCCCGAACCGCAGGAGAACCCTGCCCGGCGACAGGACCTCGGCCACGACTGCCTCGAGCCCGTGGCCGAAGTCCAGGGTCGCACCCTTCCTGGATCTCCTGCCCGGCTTCAGCATGGCCTTCCAGGTTCCGCCCCCCATCTCCTCGAGGAGAAGAGCCTCGGCCTTCCCCCCGGTGTCCGGGCGGATTCCCGTGAGCCTTGCCTTCCTGACTCCGGTGTCGTTCAGGACCAGGAGGTCCCCCGGCCGAAGGAAGGAGGGGAGGCTGGAGAAGATGGAATGGGTGATCGTGCGGGAGGCTCTCTCGATGACCATCAACCTGCTGTCACGCCTGGATGCCGGCGGCTCCTGGGCGATGAGCTCGACCGGGAGGTCATACATGATGTCCGACCTGGTCAGCCCCACGAGATCACCCGGACAGCGGGAATCGGAGCACGAACCTGGAGCCGCGCCCCTCCCTGCTGAAGACGGTGACCATCCCCCCGAGCCTCTCCACGAGCCTCCTGACGATGGTCAGCCCGATGCCCAGGCTCCTCGGATCGTCCCCCGAGCGGTAGAAGCGGTCGAAGATGTACGGCAGAGATCTCGACGGGATCCCGCGTCCCGAGTCCTCGACCTCGAGGGTCCACGACGATCCCTCCTGCCTCATCCTTATGGCCACGTCGCCCCCCGGCCTGTTGAACCTGATGGCGTTGTCGACGAGCTCGCGGAGTATCTCCTCCAGCCTCGACCTGTCGAAGAGCGCCGAGAATCCCTTCCCCGTCGTCTCCAGCCTGAAGTGCAGCCCGGCTTCCTCCACCGAGGCGCCGAGCACGGGCGCGAGCGACTGCACCACCGCCTCCGGATCTCCCCAGGAGCTGTCCGGCCTGTCCTCGCGCAGCATGAGCCTGACCAGCGACAGGAGGCGCTCCACCGACTCCGAGAGCGACCTGGCCGCGCCGGCGATCGACCTCACCGCCTCCATGGCGGCTTCATCGGGAGCCTGGATGCGCCCCGACTCGAGCAGGTCCACGAAGCCCCGGATGGCTGCCGCCGGCGCCTTCAATCTGTGCCCCAGGCTCAGCAGGATATCGTCCACCTCGCTCCTGGGGGACTCGCGGATGTCCTGTCCGCCCGCCGGCTCGTCCCTCGGGGTCGAGGCGGTCCTGGACTGCAGCCAGAGCGAGAGGATCATCGAATGCAGCTTCAGCAGGCCCGGGACGGGGCTTCCGAAGGCCCCCTGGCTGCCGTTGGTGGCCGAGAGCACTCCGCGGGCCCGGGTGCCCTGGAGCAGCGGAACGCTCACCTCGCTCCTGGAGCCGGGGGTGAGGGGCGTGAACCTGCTGTCCCTGAGAGTGTCGGCGACATAGACGGTCTCGTTGTGGGCATATGCCCATCCGGCAGAGGTCTCCGCCTGGAGGTTGAGAGACCCGATGTCCCTTCCCTCCCCCTGCGAGGAGAGGAGCTGCAGCTGGCCATCGCTGCCTGCCGGCCCCCAGAGATGGATGCCGGTGGCACCGATGCCCTCGGCGGACTTCTGGAGGAACGCATCGAGCCCGCCCTTCTCCGCCGAGAGGGTGTCCCAGGTGTCCATGACGGAGGTTATGCCGTCCGACATCCGCTTCGCAGTCTCCACGGAGTCGATGTAGTCGGCGAACATCGGCACCAGCGAGATAACCAGCCTCGGCACCCCCGCCGGCGAGTCGTAGGGCACGCCGAACGCGGTCATCCTGCAGGCGCCGCTGCGGAGCCTGGTGACCACGCTCACGTCGAACAGGCCGTCCGCGGTCTTCTGCCAGCGCTCGCCCGCGGGTTCCCTCAGGGGCTCGAGCGCATCCTGCCCCTGGTCGCCCAGGGGCACCTCTCCCGCTGTGGAGATGGCCCCTCCCCCGACGAGCGAAACGCCGCGCGCTCCGGTTCCGATGCGGAGTATGTCCAGGACCAGCCTGCGAAGGTCGGCGGGCGGACCGGGCTTGAGGAGAACGGTGAGGTTGCCGAGCGCAGCGGCCCTGGTCTGGCCGGGGGCGTCGGCCGGTGCGGAGGATCCTCCCGGAGGGGAGATGAAGACGAGCGTGTCTCCGCTCTCCGGCATGAGGAGCGCAGTGGCCTTGTAGGCCGGGGCTTCTCCGGCCATGGCGAGGTGCACGTCATAGCTGAACGGTGCGAATCCTCCTTCGGACCGCACCCGGTGCATCTCGACAACGCTCTCCCGGTCGGATTCGGCGATCCAGTCCGAGAAGTGAGAGTCGAGAGGGTTCCTCCCCGTGGCCGCGAGGGCGATCTCCGCTGCCGAGTCGTTGACCCTGACGATCAAGCCCTCCCTGCTCACGATGATCGCCGGGACGGGGATGCCGGCGAAGATCCTCGCCAGCATGCCGGTGCCGGTCCTCGAAAGGCCGGCGGGGCTCATGGAGGGGGGATCCAGGCACATCAGCACCGGACTCCCCGGGACCGGGAGCCGTCGGAGGGACATCACCCAGGAGGTCGTGCCGCCTCCCTGCTCGACCATCTCGCATGTGAAGGAGGCTGTATCGCGCCCGGAGAGGCATTCCTCGAGCGCCCCGGAGAACGAGGCCCGGGAAGCCTGGTCCGCCAGCGTGCTCGCGCGCATTCCGGGGGCGGCTTCGAAGCGGCCCGCGAATTCCGTGCCACAGGAGAGGATCCTGCCAGACCCGTCCAGGAGGGCCGCCGGCCTGGCGCCCTGCCAGGAGTCGAGCAGCGCAGATGCCGGATCGCCGTCCGGTCCTCTCAGGACCGCCACCCTGCCTCCACCTGCCTCCAGGATGTCCGCCACGACGGCGCCCTGGCCGAAGGGAACCGGCCATGCGCCGGGCGGAGTCGAGGCGAGACCCTCCACGAGGTCGGCNCAGCTCACGCCGAATGCCGCGCAAAGAGCCGCGAGCCTGCCGTTGGCTACGCCTGTCCCGCCCAGCTCCGCGGCTGGGACGCCCGCTTCGTCGAGGAACTGGACAATACCCTCGGAGCTTGTGTTACATTTCGACAACGGCACGCCGAACCCCGCGGAAGAAGGCCAGAGAGCTTTGCATCTTAGCGCCCATAATCTATATTCGGGGCCAAGCCGGTAAAGGAGACTCACTTGGACAGGTCATGCTACTGTTTGTGGGATCTTCAGTCAACGGACCGCTCCTCGACGCTTTCGGAAATGCTGTCCTGCGTTGCACAAACAGGTGAGCATTCCCGCGAGCTCCTGCTCCGGGCCCTCGAGGCCAGGGAGCTCGCAGGTGCCACGATCGTGGCACCCGGTACGGCCATGCCCCATTGCCGGAGCATTCTGGTCGACGACTTCGTGGTCGTCCTGGGCCGCTCCCGCGAGGGTGTGTCATGGCCTGAAGAGCGAGTCCGCCTGATCATCCTGTTCATCTCGCCAGTGAAGCCCAGCGGTCCGCAGGAGCACATGGAGCTGATCAAGCACCTCGCGGGCAAGATCGGAGAGAGCGGCCAGGAGAAACTCTTCAAGGCCTCCTCCAGCAAGCAGCTCGCGGATATGCTGGGTTTCCAGCTCATCGAAAGCTGAGGCGATGCATCCGGACCTCGAAAAACTCATTAGCCTGCACGACCTCGATGTGATGATCAAGGATCTGGGAAGGGCGGACATACTCCAGGAGGAGGTCAGGCTGGGCCTGTCCCCCGATGCCGCCGTCGGAGAGCTGAAGACCATCAGGGAGCAGCTCTCGTCTTCGATCGGGAAGCGCTGGCTCGCGCTCTACGGCCAGATCTGCGTCCGCTATGGCAACGCCGTGGTTCCCGTGGTGATGCAGAGGTGCACGGGCTGCCTCACGCGCCTCCCGACGGCGGTCTACTCCGCCGACGACAGGAACGAGCAGGTCAGGACCTGCCCCACCTGTGGCCGCATCATCTACTGGGCCGACTGACGGGCAGGCGCTCTCCGCAATGGACCCGCGCTGGCATGAGAGCTACACCTTCGACGATGTCCTGCTCCTCCCCGGCTACTCGGAGGTGCTGCCGTCCGAGGTGGATGTCTCGACCGTTCTAGCTCGCGACATAGTCCTCAACATCCCCATCATCAGCGCGGCGATGGACACCGTCACCGAGGCCGAGCTCGCCATTGCCCTCGCCCAGGAGGGCGGCATGGGGGTAGTCCACAAGAACCTGCCCGTGAAGGTCCAGTGCGAGCACGTGAAGAGGGTCAAGCGCTCCGAGAGCGGAGTCGTCACGGAGCCCATCACGCTTCCCCTGGATGCCACGATCTCGGACGCCAGGGATCTCGCGACCTCTTCCGGGGTCTCGGGCTTCCCGGTCCTGGAGGGGGGCGTCCTCGTGGGAATGCTGACCAACAGGGACTACCAGTTCGAGGAGGACCCCACCCGCCCCGTGCGCGAGCTCATGACCCCGGCGGAGAGGCTGGTGACGGCCCCCCAGGGAACCGGCCTGGAGGATGCGCGCAGGCTGCTGAGGGAGCACCGCCTCGAGAAATTGCCCCTTGTCGATACGCGGGGCAGGCTGGTCGGCCTCATAACGGTCAAGGACGTCCACAAGGCCAACCGCTATCCCACGGCATGCAAGGACTCCCGCGGCCGCCTCAGGGTTGCCGCAGCGGTGGGCGTGGGTCCGGAGGGGCTGCAGAGGGCCGAAGCCCTCGTGGAGGCTGGAGTCGACTGCCTCTTCGTCGATACGTCCCACGGGCACTCCCGCCGGGTGATCGATGCAGTGGCCGTCTACCGCGCCGCGTTCCCCTCGATGGTGATCGTCGCCGGCAACGTGGTCACGGCCGATGCCGTCAGGGCGCTTTCCGAAGCGGGCGCCGACGCGGTGAAGGTGGGCGTCGGCCCGGGCTCCATCTGCACCACCCGCATCGTCTCGGGCGTCGGGTGCCCCCAGATGAGCGCCGTGCTCGAATGCGCCACCGAGGCCTCGAGGCTCGGCAGGAGGATAGTTGCCGACGGAGGCATCAAGTACTCCGGCGACATCGTGAAGGCGCTCGCGGGAGGAGCCGGTTGCGTGATGATCGGAGGGCTGTTCGCCGGAACGACGGAGAGCCCGGGCGAAACCGTCATCTACAAGGGACGCAAGTTCAAGGTTTATCGTGGGATGGGCTCTCTGGGCGCGATGAGGGACGGCAGCGCCGACCGCTACTTCCAGGAGGGCTCGCCCGAGTCGAAGCTTGTCCCCGAAGGCATCGAGGGGATGGTGCCGTTCAAGGGTCCTCTCAGGGACTATCTATACCAGCTCATCGGAGGACTGAGGTCCGGCATGGGTCTGGTGGGCGCGCCTTCGGTCGCAGAGCTTCCCGGCAGGGCCCGTTTCGTGAGGATAACGGCGGCCGGCCTCAGGGAGAGCCACGCCCACGATGTGCTCATAACCAAGGAAGCCCCGAACTACTCCGCTGAATCAGATGCTTTCTGAGTTCCTGAGTTCCCTCTGCCACGTCACATCCTTCATCCTCCAGGAGCAGGACTACATACTGGCCCGCGTCGAGGTCAAGGGCTCGGCCTACATCGCCGAGGCCGCAGCCAGGGTCGATGATCCGACCTCCTCCCGCATCTGGCCCCCTGCGGCGGGCACGATGAGGCCGGCGCTCGACCGCAAGGAATCCGGCAGACGGCTTCTGCTGTACAAGGATACGGGCGGCCGGCTCCTGACCGAGAAGCTCGGTGCCGGAGCCCTCTCCGAGGACGAGGCGAAGTCGGTCACGGCAGCCCTCGCGGGAACTCTCAGGAACCTCCACACCAGAGGCTTCTTCATGGGCTACATCGGACCCGAGAACGTGTACCTCCAACCCGACGGCACGCCACTCATCCTGGCGGGGGCCCGGGGGATCCCATCCTCGCCGTTCTCCGCGCCCGAGGTGCTTTCATCGGCTCCGGTCGATCCCAGGTCGGACATCTTCGCGCTGGGCACGCTGATGTTCAGGCTGGTCTCGGGGAGCGACGACAGGGAGATGCAGCTCGAGGCCTGGCAGAAGCTCAGCACGCAGTTCACGGATCTGATGGAGAGGATGGTCGACGAGAACCCTTCACGGAGGCACGCGAACCTCGCATCGCTCATCCAGGACCTCACGAGGTCCTCACAGCCGGCCCCGCCCGCTTTCAGGAGCCCGGCGCGCAGGAAGGCGCCTGCGCCGGTGGAGACGGTCGAGCAGAGAGGGACGGAGAGGAGGGGGACCCGCAGGAGGTGGCTCCCCATCGCAGCCGTTGCCGGCCTGGGTCTGGTCGCAGCCCTGTTCGTCCTCTTCACGCCGAGCCCGGGGACGCCGTCGGACCAGGGTTCCGCGGTCGATTCGCTCCCGGCGCCACCCGGCGATTCCCTGCCCTCGGAGGATCCGTCCCTGGCCCCCGATTCGGAGGACGGCACGCCCTTCGCCGATCCTTCGCAGACGATCGTGTGGATCTCCAACTGCAGCGGCATCTCCGGAGCCGCATCGGACTTCAGGACAGGCCCGGCGAGGGACTTCCCTGTCGTGTACCCCTCCACCGGGAGCGGAACGCGGCGCAGCACCGTGTTCCTCCTGCGGCGGGACGACTTCTCGCTCCCGCTCACGAGCCAGTTCCACTGGCGGTCGGCCGTGGCGCTGCTGGCCTCTGACTCCACGCTGCCCGCAACCCCCGTGGACATGACCATCCTGCTGGGCAGGGACCTCTCCTACCCCGGGCTCGACAGAGGGGCCCTGTCGGCCGACACGACTGCCCCGGCGGAAACCGTATTCGTGGATGTGGTGAACCAGGGACTGCAATACACCCTCGAGGGATCGGGGCCCGCGACATGGGTTGCCGAGGCGCTCGAGGGCCGGCGGGTCTCTCTCGCCGAAACACGGTATATTATCCATGTGGTCGATGTCCGGGACGGAGATCGGATCCCGAACGAGGAGACAGGGCTGCCCGCTGTTCTGGACAGCACCGTCTTCCTCTACAGGAGCGACGAAGGAGCCCTTCCCGAGATGGAAGGGGTGCTGAGGTCGTACTTCCAGGCGATCCCCGATGAAATCTCCGGGCCGCCGCAAGGCGTTCCCATCCCCGATATCTGGGTTGTCCTCGGCCATCAAGAGGGCGATTCCGAATAATGCCCTCGGTTGGCGTCGTGTGCTGCAGGGGAGGATCAGATGCGGTTCTCAGTGAGTGACATGGTCGTCCATCCCATCCACGGGGCGGGGACCATCAGCGAAATCTCCGTGAAGAACATCTCCGGCGAATGCACCGAGTGCGTGGTGGTCGACCTGATGGTGGGGAACGCCGGAGTTCTCCTGCCAGTGGAGTCGCTCGACGACACGGGCCTCCGTCATATCGTCGACGAGCTGACGATCGACGACGCCCTCCATGTCCTCTCCGGAAACCCGGACGAGCTCCCGGGCGACTGGAGGAGGCGCATCGAGTCGCTCAGGGAGCGTGTCCACAGCGGCGATCCCCGCCGGGTGGCCACAGCTGTGCGCGACATCGTCGCCCGCGCAGGACACAGCAAGGTCAATCCCTCCGAGAAGAGGGTCCTCTCCGAGGCCATCGGCGTCCTCGCNGGCGAAGTGGCCCTTGTGAAGCGTCTCGACGTTCCCTCCGCGCGCAAGCTCGTCGAGCGCAGGGCCGGGGTCCGGGGCGACAACTAGGTGGCTCCGGCCCGGAGACCTTCCGCGGCACTGATTCCAGGCGGCGCGGCAGTTCCATCATGACAGCGGAAAGAGAAGAAAGGGTATCCTTTTCCCGCGGACGGGAGAAGGTGCTTGCCGTGCATGCCTCCTTCGGGAGATCGTCCGTTCAGCCCGGAGCGGCCGAGGAGATGGACGCCCTCGTACAGAGCGCCGGCGGCGCCGTCATCGCCAGGCTTTTCCAGCACAGGCACGCCCCCGATCCATCTAGTTTCGTGGGTTCGGGGAAGGTCGTGGAGATAAAGGCGGCGGCCGAGGCGAACGGGATCACGACCATCGTCTTCGACAGCGATCTGGGACCGGGGCAGGCTTCCCGCCTGGAGGAGGCCACGGGCTGCAAGGTCATCGACAGGACCGAGCTGATACTCACCATCTTCGCGCTTCATGCCAGGACCGCCGAGGCCCTGCTCCAGATCGAGCTGGCCCAGCTCCGATATGCCCTGCCCAGGCTCACCGGCATGTGGCACCACCTATCCAGGCTGGGCGGCGGCATCGGAACCAGGGGCCCCGGAGAGACGCAGCTCGAGGTGGACAGGCGGAAGGCCAGGCAGAGGATCAAGCTCCTNGAGACCCGGATAGATGAGGTGGAGGAGCGCAGGGTCCTTCGGAGCAGCGCGCGCCGGGGAGCTTTCCAGGTGGCCCTCACCGGCTATACGAACACCGGCAAGAGCTCTCTCCTCAATGCGCTCTGCGGTTCCGGAGTGCATGCGGAGGACAAGCTGTTCGCAACCCTCGACGCAGTGACGAGGCGCCTCCATTCAGACGGAGCGGGACAGATAGTCCTGTCCGACACCGTGGGCTTCATCGACAGGCTGCCGGAGGAACTGATCGCCAGCTTCAGGAGCACCCTCGGCGTCGTACGGGACGCCGACCTGCTCATCCTTGTGGGAGACCTCTCCAATCCCTGGCGCGAACGTCAGATGCAGCTCGTGAGAAGCACCCTCGACGACATCGGGGCGGGTTCCATCCCCCGGATACTGGTCTGGAACAAGAGCGATCTCGCCGATCCCGCGACCCCGATGGAGGGGATTGTCACGAGCGCCCTCACGGGCTNCGGCNTCGCCGGCCTCGCCGAAGCTGTCATCAAAGCCCGGAACGACTCCCTGTCGCGATTCGAGCTGCNCGTGGAGGGCGACGACGGGCTTCTCCAGAACTGGCTCTACGAGAACTGCGCCATCAGCAGCCGGACTGTCGCCGAAGGCGCCCAGACGATCTCGGGCGGGTGCATGCACGGATTGGACAGGCTGCGGGCAAGACTTGCAGAATCGACCGTCGCGTGGCAGCTTCATCCGCTGTCCGACACGAACGGGAATCCGGAATGGACGAAGGCACAAGAAACTCGATAACGACCCGNCTGGTGAGCAGGCTGAGCGGGATGGCCGACCTGTACGAGCGGGATATCATCTCGCTCGACATCCTCGGGAGGCAGCTCCTCCAGCTCGTCTGCACCATCGATGCCTGGTCGCTGGCCTGCTCGGTGACCGACGAGGAGCGCGAGGCGAGAAGGCTCCTCCTGAGGCTGCACGATCCCGAGCGTTGGAGGAAGGACTCGGCGGAGACCGAGGAGAAGCGCAGGCAGCTGCTCGAGGAAAGGCTCTCGGAGGCATTCCTGACGGGTGGCGAGGCTTCCTCCTCCGTGCTCGAGAGCATCATCGACACCGCCTGCCTTCCCCATTTCATGGGGTTCGTCAGGGAGAAGGCCGGCTTCAAGGAAGTGCCCCGCGCGAGCGGCGGACGAGTCAAGGTGCTGGACTGACCGCTGCATACGCTCCCCAGCCGGGATGTGCGCCGGCCGGCCGGTCCGGGTCCGCTTCCCGGAAGAGGCCGACAACCGCCAAGAGACTGGTCAATCTGGTGGGGATCCTCCTCGCGGCGGCCGCCATCTTCTACCTGGTCCGGACTCTGTCCAGAAGCCTGGAGCAGACGAGCCTGTCCGATCTCCTGAGCTTCGATCCCCTGCTCCTCGTGCTCTCGTTCCTGCTGCTCCAGGTGCACCTGGTCGCCGCGGCCTGGTCCTGGAAACGGGCGACGCGCGTGGCAGGAGCTTCGATAACGATGAAACAGGCCTACTCCATCCACTTCGTCGCCCTGGTGGGCAAGTACATCCCGGGCAAGGTCTGGGCGGTGGTCGGCAAGGTCGGGCTGTCGCGCAGGATCGGAGTCCCCGCCTCGGTGTCGGGCCAGGCCCTCGTGTTCGAATCCGTCCTCATCGTCAGCGGCTCGCTGCTCATGAGCCTGCCCCTGCTCCCCAGGCTCTCGCGCCAGACCCACATCGACGCCGTGCTCTGCCTCGTCGGCGTTGCCGCCGTGATAGCGCTGCTCCTGGTGGCTGCCCACACCTCGAACTACAGGAGGCTCCTCGACCTCATCGGGAGGGTGACGGGAAGGAGCTTCACATGCTCGGACAGCAGCTTCCCGGCCATCCTCAAGCTGCTCCCCATCTACCTTCTCGTATTCGCGCTCATGGGATTATCCTTCGTGATGCTCGCATGGAGCTTCGGGGTGCCGCTGCCCCTCTTCCCCGGGATAGCGGTATTCCCCACCGCAGCCGCGATCGGGTTCATAGTCCTCCTGGCGCCCGGCGGGCTGGGCGTGAGCGAATTCTCGGTGGCGTGGCTGATGTCCATGATCTGCCCCGGGGCGGATGCGGGGCAGCTCGCGCTCCTGGCCCTGGCGTCCCGCCTGTGGCTCACCCTGGGGGAGCTGGTCTCCTTCTCGCTGGCAGTGTCTTTCTGGGGCGGCCGCAAGGCCGTGCTGCGCGGGATGGGGGAGGCGCGCAGCGAGGACGGAGCCCTTCAGGCCCCCGATTCCAGCGATGCCGAGGGGATGAGCACCGAAGGCAGCCAGTCGGTCTCCACGCTGTAGAGAGCCGATTCCACCGCTTCGATGCTGCCGATCATCTCCAGCGCATTCCCGGTCATGGACAGGTTTTCTATCCTTCCCGCAGGCTCGCCGTGATCGAACAGCACGGCCAGAGCCACATCGAAGCAGAATTCGCCCGAGAGCGCATCACCGGAGCTGCCCGGCAGCAGCTCGCGTATCAGGACGCAGCTCTCGTGAGCCTGCAGCAGCTCGCCCAGCGAAGCCGTCCCCGGCTCCAGCACCAGGTTCGTGCAGGAAGGACGGGGCATCTCGCCGGGGCTCCTGGATGCGTTCCCGGTCGGCTCCACGCCCAGGGCGGCGGCCGTGGCCAGATCGTTGACGCTTCCGCACAGGATGCCCTCCCTGATGAGGTGCCTGTCGTGAGTCGGCACCCCTTCGGCGTCGAAGGGCGCCGAGGCCGCGCCGTAGGGCAGGCGGGGTCTGTCCAGGAGTGTCACCGCAGCCGGGGCCACCCTCGATCCCTGCAGGTCTGCGAGAGGGCTCGAGCGGTCGAGGAGCGCCCGCGCTCCCACTCCCGCCCTGAAGGACTGGAGGAGTGCGCAGAGCACCGCAGGAGAGAGGACGACGGGCATCGCGCCGCGGGGCACGGAGACCTTCCTCCCCGACTCCGAAGCCACCCTGACCGCGGCTTCGCATATGGTGCGGGGTGATGCGAGGGGAAGGCCCGAGGCGAAACGCAGCGACTGGACCAGCATCCCGTCCTTCTCGGGGAAGCTGAGCTCCAGGTCAAGGTCGATCACCGACTTTCCGTACGAGCCCTGGAATCCCGAAGTGTTGGCCAGGAAGATCTCGAGGTCCCTCCTGCATATGGTGCCGGTCACCGCCGCATGGGGGCTCTGCTCCCGTATGGCGTCCTCGATCCCCAGCAGGAGCCCGGCCAGGTCCTCGATGCCGATGACGGCGAGGGCCGGGTGCCGGGTTTCAATCTCTCCCGCATCCGCGGCTGGAGGGAAGCTCCATCCCACCGTCATGCCTGCGCGTGAGCCCGCTATGGCCATGTCCAGGATGGTCGGCAGATCGCCGGAGCCGGAAGCCGCTCCGAGCCCGAGCCGGCCGTTCCTGATCATCCTGACGCAAAGGTCGGATGATGTCGACTCCTCGATGGAGATGCCGCCGCCGGGCACGATCCTCACGCCCGAGGAGACGCCCTCCACGCCTGCGACCTCGGCCGCCTCGGAAACCGCCCCGGCCAGCTTGAGGAGCCTCTCGGCCTGGTGCATCTCAGACCCCGGGATGGATCGTGACAGGCCCGAGGAGCATGTACGGCCCGCCGTAGCTGACCGGGACCGTGGCATAGCCGGGCCGGGAGCATCCCCAGAGGCCGCTCGAGAGGGACAGGTCGCTCCCGGCGCCTGAGATCGTCCCGAGAGTGTCGAGGATCCTGCCGGCGATGGTGCACGGACCCGCAGGCCTGACGGGTTTTCCCGATCTGATCCGCCATGCCTTCCTGGCCGTCAGGCGGAAGCGGTCCATGTTCGTGGACCCCGACAGCGCGCCTTCCAGCAGCAGCCCGTCCGGCATCATCGAGAGCAGGCCCTCGAGGGACCTGTCCCCGGGGGCGAGATAGGTGCAGGTCATCCTCGCCGCCAGGGGGCTCCTGTGGCTTCCCGCCCTTCCGTTACCGGTGGGGGGCATCCCCGCCGCACCTGCGGTGGCGAGGCTGTGGAGCCTGGACTTCACCCTGCCGGAGGAAACGAGGACTTTCCGGCACCCCGGAATGCCCTCGTCGTCGTAGGCCATGCTGCCCGGCATGTCGTAGTGGGTTGCGTCGTCGACGATCGTGACGCAGGATGGCGCGATCTCCGTGCCGGGCGAGAGCATGCCGGAGAGCGCCGGAGAGAACGGATGGGCGCCTGCCTCCAGGATGTGCCCGAACACCTCGTGGACGAACATCCCTGTCAGCTCCGGGTCGAGGATCACCCGGGATCTGCCGCTCTCGACGGGAGATATGTCCGATGCGGAGGAATACTCGGCCGCCACCTCGTCGAGCAGCTTCTCGCGGCTCCTGAAGAACTCGTACCCCGAGCGCCCGGCCATGTCCCTGAAGACCGACAGGGGAGAGCCCGGGAGCTCGAATCGGAAGGCGCAGATGTTCTCCACCTCCGAGACATCCGTCCCGGCCGAGTTGACGATCTCCTTCTCGCGCCTCCTCTCGCTGTAGACGACGCGGCAGGGAGCCCCGTGCACGAGGGAGGAGAGGAGCTCCCCGTAGCGCTGGCACTGGAACGCCTTCTCCCTGTCCGGCACTTCATCGAAACGCTCGACGCAGGGCTTGTCGAAGAANCCGGCCGCCGGGACGAAGGGCGGGAGCACGGCGTTCCCCCGTCCTCCTGCCGAGGATGCGAGAGAGCCTGCTCTCGAGGCGACGGTTGCCGCCTCCTCGAACCCGTCCCTGGACGCCCATCCCCAGACGCCGTCCTTCAGGACCCTGGCGGCGAGGCCCTGACTCAGGACCGGGCCGTAGTCCACCAGCGACCCCGCGGAGCAGACCATCCGCTGCTGGCGGATTCGCTCGCCCCTGAGCTCGAGGAAGTCCCCCGGAGGGGATGCCACCAGTCTGCGCGCGGCCTCGGGGAGGATCGNCACGGCCTTCCGCGGTCCTCAGATGTCCTCTCCGGGAGGCATGAAGCCCTCCGCGGAGGAGAGGGAGTCGAGAAGCAGGGAGGCCTGGTCGCTGCACTCCCCTGAAGGATNGAGGCGGAGGCAGGCCGAAGCCTGCTCGAAGGCGCGGAGGTAGTCCCCCCAGGACAGGTAGAGCTCTGCCAGCCGGAGACAGGCCGGAGCGTATCCCGCAGCCGCACAGGGCTCGAGCAGCCTGCGGGCCTCGTCCTCGGATCCTCTTGCGATATCGATTGCGGCCATCCTGGTGGCGGATTCCATGGCCGCTTCACCTCCCGCCAGGGAGGCCATGTTGAGGGATCTCACGGATTGCGCGGTGTCACCGGAGGCGAGGCAGGCCTCGGCGGCGAGGAGCCATGCGCCGGGATCGCCCGAGGAGGCTTCGGCCGCCGCCGTGGCTGTCAGCGCGGCTTCGGAGGGCCTCGAGGTCCTGAGCATCACCGCCGCCAGCTCCGACAGCCCGGCGCAGTCGCCGGGCCTGAGCTCGAGATATCTCGTCAGGTAGTTCTCCGAGGCGTCCCAGGCCTCGCGCCTGGAATAGATCCTTCCCAGACCCAGCCAGGCCTCTGCGCACCGGTCATCCATTTCGAGCGCGGCGCGGTACTCCCCCTCGGCCTGCTCGAGCATGCCGGTCCCCAGATAGGCGTCGCCGGTCTCCCAGCGGAGCTGGAGCTCGAGCCGGTCGAACCCGTCGCCGGACGCAATCAAGAGGGCCATCAGGATGTGCATGGGCTATATGGAGAATACCTCCCGCGGCTATTATACGGCTCGGATCATCTCCCGTAAGCTCCAGCCCTGCGGAGGAGAAATGCCCGGTCCAGATCTCACTGTCCTCGGCGGAGGCCCCGCCGGGTATGTGCCCGCGATGCGGGCTGCGCGTTCCGGAATGAGCGTCGTCCTCGTGGAGGAGGCGCAGCTCGGCGGCACCTGCCTGAACCGCGGGTGCATCCCCACGAAGACGCTCGTGGCGACGGCAGAGCTGCTGCGCCAGTCCAGGGCTGCGGCCAGGCTCGGCCTGACCGGCTCGCTGCAGCTCGATTATCCCGCCGCGGCCAGGAGGCGCGACAGCGTGGTCGCGCGCCTGAGAAAAGGCGTCGAGGCCGGTCTGAAGCAGGCCGGCGTCGAGGTGGTGCAGGCCACGGGGCGGCTCCTCGGCCCCGGCGCCGTGATGGCGGGCGATCGGGAGATAAGGTCCCGCTTCGTCCTCCTCGCGCCCGGATCCGTCCCGGCCATGCCCGGCCCCTTCAGAAGCGGGGGCTTCGAGGACAGCGATGACGCATTGGCCTGGGGCACCCTGCCCGGCAGTCTCCTGATAGTGGGCGGCGGGGTCATAGGGTGCGAGTTCGCGGCCATCTTCAGCGCCTTCGGCGTTCCCGTCACCATCGTCGAGATGCTGCCCTCCATCCTCCCGGGAATCGATGCCGACCTCTCGTCCCTCGTCCACGCATCGCTGACCAAGTCGGGCGTCCGGGTGCTCACGGGAGTGACTGCGTCGTCAGCGGAGCGCTCGGATTCGGGGTGCAGGCTTTCGCTGGCCGACGGCCAGGTCCTCGAGGCCGGGCATATGCTGGTCGCGACAGGCAGGAGGCCCAGGCTCGACGGCATGGGTCTGGCCGAGGCAGGCATCGCTCTGGGTCCGAGCGGCATCGTCGTGGACGAGTATCTGCGGACCAGCCTCCCAGGCGTCTACGCGGCCGGCGACGCCACGGGGAAGTGGCAGCTTGCGCATGCCGGGAGCGCCCAGGGCATATGCGCGGTGCGCTCCATGTCGGGAGCCGGGGGCGCTCCCGTGAACCCTGATGCCATGCCGGCGTGCGTCTTCACGTTCCCGGAGCTGGCCACGGTCGGTCCCGGGGAGGAGGAGTGGAGGTCGAGAGGCATCCCGGTGAGGGCTTCACAGTCCCGGTACATCGCCAACGGGCGCGCGGTCGGGATGAACGAGACGGAAGGCTTCGTCAAGCTGATCGCGCGCGAGTCGGACGGAGTGCTGGTCGCAGCCCGGATCGCGGGAAGGGACGCCAGCAGCCTGATCGGCGAGGCGGTCCTCGCGATCTCGGCCGGAGTCGCGGCCTCGGATCTCGCGTCGGCGATCCATCCTCATCCGACCCTCTCCGAGCTGGTGCAGGAGGCTGCCGAAGGCTTCGAGGGCGGAGCCATCCATGCCTGATCCCCTGGAAGGGCTGGAGGAGCTCCTCCAGGTCGTGCGGAGGCTCCGGGGTCCCGGCGGCTGCGAATGGGACAGGAGCCAGACCGTGCAGTCCCTCAGGCCTTTCCTCCTGGAGGAGGCCTACGAGGCGGCCGACGCCGCCGAGGCGGGGGACTGGGATTCGCTGGGGAAGGAGCTGGGAGACCTCCTGCTCCATATCGTGATGTCCTCCCTCATCGCCGAGGAGGAAGGCAGGTTCGATCTCGGGACGGTGGCTTCGGGCATCGCGGCGAAGCTGAGGAGACGCCATCCGCACGTGTTCGGGCAGAGGGAGGCGCTGACGCCCGGAGAGGTGGAGAAGCAGTGGGAGAGCATCAAGGCGGTCGAGAAGTCCCGCGAGGGCTTCTTCGATTCCATACCCCGCTCCATGCCCGCCCTCCAGGCCTCGTGGCGGATACAGCAGAGGGCTTCGGAAGTGGGCCTGGACGCACTTCCCGCAGATGTTCCCGGGCGTCTCGAGAGCGACCTCCCGGAGGGCGCAGGCGAACTTGGCGACTGGCTGTTCGATTTCGTAAATTATACCCGGCTGCTAGGGCATGAGCCCGAGCAGCTGNTGAGAAGTGCAAATGCGAAGTTCGTGAAGCGCTTCTCCGCCATGGAGGCCCTTCTTTTGCGCAGCGGAACGCCCNTGGGCGTCGCTTCTCCAGAGGAAGTCTCGGAGGCTTGGCGGACAGTCGCTTCGGTGGTTTCAGGGGNATGCCCTGAAGTTACGAGATAGTTGCGGGAAGGAGTGCATGTGAGGNACCTGATTGTCTGTCTGGCGCTCATCGGCCTGTCTTCTGCGGGCGTGGTCACCCCCGATCTGGCGAGCTTCATGGCTGCATCCAGGTCGGATGAGCTCCTCCCCATCTTCATCCGCGTCGAGGGCGACATCGACGGAGGCTACATAGCCGCAGCCACCGCCGGACTCGACAGGGCATCCCGCCGCGAGTTCGCGGTCGACGTGATGCAGGATCTCGCGCTCGAGACCCAGGCCCCCATCCTCGAGGCCCTCAAGGCCTATCCGGTCGAGAGCGTCACCGGCCTCCACAAGAACTGGCTCGTCAACGTGATCAGCTGCGAGGCCACCCCCGAGGTCATCCGCGCGATCGCCCGCAGGGATGACGTCCAGTGGGTCAGCTACCGCTACGCCATGAGCCCGATGATCGAGGACATGTCGCAGGCGAGGCCCGCCGAGCCCACCGATGCCAACGCATGGGGAGTCGACAAGATCGGCGCCCCCGCCGTCTGGACCCTCGGCTACAACGGCACCGGCGTGACTGTCGCCGTAATCGACACCGGNGTGAACTACAACCATGTCGACCTTGCCACCCACATGTGGCACGACACGCCCGCGGGTCTCCACTACGGCTGGGACATGGAAAACGGCGACGGTGACCCGATGGATCAGGCCGGTCACGGCACCCATGTCGCCGGCTCGGTCGCCAGCAACGGCACCGCCGGAACCACCTGCGGCGTGGCCCCCGGCACGACCATCATGGCCGTCAGGGTCATGACCTCCGTCAGCGCCGAGGCCGAGGTAAACGTGATGGACGGCTTCGAGTGGGCGCTCGCCCATGGCGCCGACATCCTCACCACCTCGCTCGGCTTCATGTACTCCTGGAACCCCCAGAGGGCGCTGTGGCGCACCGCCGAGGTGAACATCCTCGCGGCCGGGGTCCCGCACTCCATAGCCGCCGGCAACGAGGGCCCCTCGGCACCGTCGATCCGCTGCCCCGGTGACTGCCCGCCGCCCTGGATCAACCTGCCCGAGCAGGTCGCCACCGGAGCTCTCGCTGCGGTCGTCACCGTCGGCGCCACCACCAGCTCCGACGGCATCGCCAGCTTCTCCAGCAGGGGTCCCGTGATGTGGGACACCATCGCCCCCTGGTACGACTGGAACGACACCCCGCCCAACGCGGGCCTGATCGAACCCGATGTCTGCGCCCCCGGTGACAACATCACGAGCTGCGACTACGCCAACATCGCCGGCTACACGGTCATGAGCGGCACTTCGATGGCCACCCCGCACAACGCAGGCCTGATGTCCCTCATGCTCGACGCCAATCCGAGCCTCTCGGTTGCCCAGGTCGATCAGATCCTCGAGGAAACCTCCCTCGACCTCGGCACCACCGGCAAGGAGAACATCTACGGCGCAGGCCGCATCCAGGCCCTCCAGGCCGTTCAGCAGGCACTCGTCGTAGGCATCGAGAGCTCGTCGGGCACGATCTCGGCCCCCGGCCTCGTCGTTTCCGCCGTGACCCCCAACCCGGTCTCCTCGGTGGGCTTCTTCGACGTCTTCACCGGTGAGCCCGGCAAGGTTATCGTGACCCTGTACGACATCGCCGGCCGCCAGGTCGCGCTCGTCTCCAGCGACGAGCTCGGTTCGGGCAGCAGCACGCTGTCCTTCCAGGTTCCCGCGAACCTGGGCAACGGCGTTTACTTCCTGCGCGCCACCTCGAACGGGATGTCGGCCTCCAGCCGTCTGACCGTCCTCAGGTAGCGTCGGGTCCTGTCATGTGTGGCGCCCGGCCCCCTGCGGCCGGGCGCCCTTCGTAAGGAGGCGGGGCATGGATCTCAGACTCTTCCTGACGGTCTTCGGCAGCGTGTTCCTCGCCGAGATCGGCGACAAGACGCAGCTTGCCACCATGCTGTACGCTTCCGGCGCCCAGAACAGCAGGCTGGTCGTCTTCCTCGCGTCCTCCCTCGCCCTCGTGCTCGCGAGCCTGATAGGCGTCATCGCGGGAGCAGCCCTCTCGAAGGTGCTCCAGGGGCGGGCCATCGGCATCGCGGCCGGCATCGGCTTCATCGCGGTCGGGATCTGGGTCATCGCCAAGGCCTGACAGGTCTCCGCACTTGTTCTCAAGCGTTGCGCCATTCATGTTTGCCCGTCCGCGGAGGCAGATCGGCCATCCGCGGCCGCGTGGGACCTCGGTCCGAGTCCTGTAGGAACAGGGGAGGGATATGATCAGCTACTTCTGGCTGGCGCCTGCCGGGTCTGTACTCGCTCTGCTGGTGGCCTACTTCTTCTACAAGGGAATGATGCGCCAGAGCGAGGGCACGCCCCGCATGGCCTCCATCGCCCTCGCGGTGCGCAAGGGCGCCATGGCCTACCTGCGGCAGCAGTACAAGGTCGTCACCGTCGTCTTCCTGTTCCTCACGCTGGTCTTCTCCCTGCTCGCCTATGTCCTCGAGGTCCAGAATCCATGGGTCCCGTTCGCCTTCATCACCGGGGGCTTCTTCTCCGGGCTCTCGGGCTACTTCGGGATGCGCACGGCCACCTTCGCCTCCGCTAGGACGGCCGAGGCCGCGCGCAGGTCACTGGACAAGGGGCTCCGCCTGGCATTCAGGAGCGGTGCGGTCATGGGCCTTGTCGTCGTGGGCCTGGCCCTGCTGGACATCTCCGTCTGGTTCCTGATACTCAACCATTTCTACCCGGCCTCCGCCGGTCCGCAGAGCCTCATCATCATCACCACCACCACCCTGACATTCGGCATGGGCGCATCGACCCAGGCCCTGTTCGCCAGGGTCGGCGGCGGGATCTTCACGAAGGCGGCCGACGTGGGTGCCGACCTCGTCGGCAAGGTCGAGGCGGGGATACCGGAGGACGATCCCAGGAATCCTGCGACGATAGCCGACAACGTGGGTGACAACGTGGGCGACGTGGCGGGCATGGGAGCCGACCTCTACGAGTCCTACTGCGGCGCTGTGCTGGCCACCGCTGCGCTGGGAGCCACGGCGTTCGCGACGACCGGATTCCAGATGAACGCCGTGATAGCGCCCATGGTGATCGCGGGTCTGGGCACGGTCCTCTCCGTCATAGGGATGTTCCTGGTCCGCACCTCGGAAGGCGCCGACCAGAAGGCCCTTCTGGGTTCCCTGTGGCGGGGCATCAACTCCAGCTCCATCCTGATAGTGATCCTCTCCGCCGTCATGCTCCACCTTCTGGAGATACCCAATGCTTGGGGCATCTGGGGGTCGGTGGTGACGGGCCTGGTGACGGGGATAATCATCGGCAAGGCGACGGAGTACTACACATCGCATGCGTATCAGCCGACCAGGAAGATAGCGGCCCAGGCCCAGACGGGTCCCGCCACCGTCATCATCTCGGGCATCGGCACCGGCATGATCTCGACGGCCATCCCCGTGGCCGCCGTCTCGGCGGGAACCATCCTCTCGTTCCTCTTCGCATCGGGCTTCGACTTCTCGAACCTCTCCATGGGGCTCTACGGAATCGGCATCGCGGCCGTGGGGATGCTCTCGACGCTC
>JGI20214J51088_10000791_pt1 | contig 21577 bp, 11 predicted proteins | sample WetSurMetagenome_FD_51088 | JGI IMG/M metagenome (IMG submission 51088) | reverse complement strand
CAGCATGAGACAACTAAAAATTACCAAATCCATAACTAACCGCGAGAGTGCCTCACTGGATAAGTACTTACAGGAGATTGGTAAGGAGGAGTTGATATCGGTTGAAGAAGAAGTTGAATTAGCCCAGAGGATAAAGAAAGGGGACAGGGCGGCATTGGAAAAGCTGACTAAGGCAAATCTCCGTTTTGTAGTATCTGTAGCTAAGCAATATCAGAATCAGGGACTAAGTCTCCCGGACCTTATCAATGAAGGCAACCTTGGGCTTATCAAGGCGGCAGAAAAGTTTGATGAAACCAGAGGTTTCAAATTTATTTCTTACGCGGTATGGTGGATTCGTCAGTCGATATTGCAGGCATTAGCCGAGCAGTCGAGGATTGTTCGTCTCCCGCTGAACCAGGTAGGGTCACTGAATAAAATCAATAAGGCATTTTCGAGGTTCGAGCAGGAGAACGAACGTACTCCTTCACCTGAAGAGCTGGCTGAGGTGCTTGATCTCCCGAAGGAAAAGGTGGCAGATACTCTCAAGGTATCAGGCCGTCATGTCTCTGTTGATGCACCATTTGTTGAAGGTGAAGACAATAGCCTGCTTGACGTTTTGCCAAATATTGACTCACCTGTAGCTGACAAGATGCTTCTTGATGAATCTTTGTCTAAAGAGATTGACAGGGCGCTTGCAACTCTTACCGAACGCGAACGCGACATCATTCGTTACTTCTTTGGCATAGGCTGCCAGGAGATGACCCTTGAAGAGATTGGTGAGAAGTTTGGGCTTACACGTGAGCGCGTACGCCAGATAAAAGAAAAAGCAATCAGACGTCTGCGTCATACATCACGCAGCCGCCTGTTGAAAGGATACTTAGGTTAGACTTTTTGTCTCGTATAGTTGGGATTGAGGGGCACCATATTGGTGTCCCTTTTTTACTGCTTATTTTCAAAGTGTGTATGCGTTTAGAGCACAACTACCTTTGTGCTTACACTCCTGGTTCCGTCTTTGATTTTAACAATACAAATACCCCTGACCGCCGATGGCAGTTCAATGGTGTTGTAGTTTGCGTCAGTAAGCATTTTCTCAGTAATAATGCGACCAGAGAGATCATATACTGTAGCAACAGTCTGGCTGCTTACTTCTCCTTCAATTATTACCTTGTGATCTGACGAACTGACTCTGAGATTTAGCAATTTAGTCTGGTCTGCCTCATCCTTTTTAGCCCTCCTGTCGGTATATGTTGTCCGTAGATAGAACCTTCCTGTTCCGTAAGTATCAGGTGCTATTTGTGCAGTATAGGTGTCAGTGTTAAGGTTGGTTATTATTCCTGTGAGGTTATCTTCAAGATAAAACTTATAGTGTTGTAATGGCACCACATCAGCTGAAAATGTGACTTCTCCGCCACCGTAACATGAAATGCCAACGGGGATGGCAGTGCTGTCAAGATCCGTCGGTGGAAGAGCCTGACGTGCGAAACTAAGTCCATTGTCCTGAACAAGAGTTGTATATACCTCTATTGGAGAACCAGAGGTTAATTGTCCAACGTCATAACCCGGATCAAGGCCAAAAGTCATGTCACTGTTATATACCAATCTGGTAGCATCCTTATTCTCTCCCTGTTTTACGATTAGCTCAATCCCTGGCCATGGATTATCTGATCTCGTTGATCTCGTTGATTTCAGCATTGGCGTTGAGATGCTGTGAACCTGCATGCTCCTGTTAAATGTAAATGTTGAATGATCATTCATCGCAAGAACAAAAAATCCCTGTCCGGCCTGTATGCTTGTGTAAGCCGACTGAGTAACGCCCCAGCCGTCTGAATTGCCTATATAGTAATATTTTCCATTTGGAAGGACAGTAGCATCGTATATGTATACAGCCACATAGTTGGGATCAAAATTGTTTGATGAAGGTGTCGCACTGTAATTTGCATTTATAAAAGCATTTACATCCAATGCAGATGTATATGGATTCCCAAGAAGATTCCATCCGCCACCGCCCCACTTTGTTGTGCTGTTCCTCGAAGTCATCGAATGACCTGATCCATCGGCATAAGCTCTGGTAGTATAGCTATCCAAAGGACCAATGGCATCATTATAGGGTGAAGTTGCATTAACGGTGAAAGATGTTGCCAGAGTGCCTGTAAAAGTTATTAATCCGGCACTTCCTGACACCTGAGAAAGATTATAGCCTTTCCCGCTATCCAATCCGACCAGGCCGCTGCTGACTGTTGCCCAACCACCATTGATTTCATTCCACAGCCATACCTGGCTCACAATTCCTGCGTCTGCAGCAGTATTTGATACCAAAGGTGACGAAAAATAGTGATAGTCGCCATTATCACCTGTGTGTAATTGCCGTTTGTATGTGACGTTACCCGTACTGTTACCGTATACAATAAGTGATCCGTTTGTTGTAAGGTCGGAGCCTGCTGAGGATACGACAAGGAGATCGTTGGTGGTAAGATCGTTTTTAACTGTAACAGCTGTGCCGGGTTGAATAGTTTTAATGCCTGTGCCGCTTGCAATAAGGTTGCCGTAACCGTCAGATATCTCGGTATTGATTGTCTGTATTCCGCCATTATATTCCACAGTACTTGTGGTTCCAAAAGAATGTGTGGCGTAATTCTGAGGTATGGAGTTGGTGCCGCCAATCTTCAGGGTGCCTCCGTTTGCAATAGTCAAAATCCCCCCTGACGTTGAACGGTTGCAGGTACGGCTGCCAAGGTCCAGGATGCCTGAAGTGATTGTCAGATTACCGTCTGGAGAAATATCCTGATTGGGGGTAAGTGTCTGCCCCGAATTTAAAGCAATGTTGATATTATTATATCCTGAACCTGACAGTTCGCCTGAAGTGGTCATTGAGTTACCGGTGTAATTAACATTATATACACCTGCGCCCTGTATCGTTCCTGTCATTGTACCACTGCTGCGGTTGATGGTTGATGTGGATGCCATTGTGAGATTTGTACCTGCTGCAAAGGTGCCATCTGTAATATTTAAGGCTCCGGTACTGGCAATAATACGTGCATTTTCAAGTGTTACAGTATGACCGGTGTTACTGATTACAAGCCAGCCTGTTATATTGTTTGGCAGGCCTGTACCCGTTATCTGGTTGTCTGCCCCGCTGTTATATACGTAATGAGCGCCTGCATTATATACCCTGCCTGTGGTGGTCTGGATATTGCCGGATGCTGTTCCGACCGGCGTTATTCCGTCTTTTGAGGTTATACCAAGCGTCGCTCCGCTCTGCAGAGTAAAGGTACCGGCACCGGTTATTGTGCCTGGATTTGCCCCGGTACCCATTTGCAGATATGCTCCGCTGTTTACAGTGTAGTTAATTGTGTTGCTGACTGTGCCTCCTGATGTGTAAGTCTGAGGGAACGAGCTGTTAAAGACAATCATGCCGCTTCCGCTCGAACTTTCTGTGATTGTACCTCCGGTATGGGTAAAATTCCCCGAAACATTCATTGTTCCGGTTGCACCTGAGTTGCTCATTTCAAATGTTCCCCCGGTGATATAAACATTGCTTTTTGCATTAAGTGTTGAAGCAGTGCTGTTATAAAATGAAAATTCAAATGTTCCGGAACTTGAAAAATTGCCATCCACCTCTAATGTTGCGGATCCTGAACTATACGAAATGAAAAAATAACCGTTCTGAAAATTCAGATTTTTTTCAACTGTCATCTTTCTTGTAACTGAACTTTCACCTGTAATAATGAAACAACCGCCTGACTGTATATAATCTCCTTCGACTGTAAGATCTCCTGATTCACCTTTTCCCAGTCTGAGATCATTATAATAATTGGAACCTGCAGAGACCATATAAAAATTACCAGCGATGGTATTGAGCGCTCCTCCCAGGCTTATAGATTCAGCCGTCTGTGACGTGCAGTTATAGGTGAAATTCCCAAAAGGTTGAGTGGCAGATGGTATGGTAGGAGCAGTACTGGTTAATCCCGTAATATTGCAGTTTGATGAAACGTCCCAGGTGGCAACAGGGATCGCACCTCCATCCCTGGCATGCTGATAAACACTTCCGCTGTTGAAATAAAGTTTCCCGGTGGCGGTTATTGTTCCTGAGTTTACCAAAGTACCGTTAACATCAAAGTCAATGTCATCTGATCCGTTAGCAATAGTAAGCGTATAACCTGAAGAAACTGTCACCTGTCCGCCGGTCATAACAGTCACCTGATCAACACTTATATTTGACGTAACTGTGACTGTGTGACCACTCTTAATTGTGATTTTACCGCTTCCACTTGTCGGGTAGGATGGTGGCGTTACCCAATTGGAACCATCGTAATATTTCCAGGTACTTACAGTGGTCCAGTTACCTGATGTGTTGGAGACGAATTCTCCGGTTACTGCAGGCGTAACTGTTACCTGAACTTCAACTGCAGTAACATTATCTGTCTCATTTGATTCATGTACTTTATGGTCGGTATCCGCTTCAAAAAGCAAATAGTAAGTTCCGCCTGTTTCCACGTCGACAGTGATGTTTGCTGATCTGTCTATGCTTTCATTTGTTGAGAGTGAAGGAACATCTATGGTAGTAAGGAGCACATCATTCTGATCAAGAGTCTGGTCAGTTGAAAGATAGCATGCAGCAGTTGATGATACAGCACCTCTTGTTCCGTTATTTAATATTGTGAAATCAATTGTATTGATTTCACGTGTGCGAATTGGATTGGTGGCTACGGAGGCAGAAGAAAATGACAAATTTGGCTGAACCGGAGGAGCAATGTTTATTATTGCTCCCTGGTCTGTAGGGAACAACATTGATGTCAAGGTGAAGTAACCGTCACTGTCACCACCCCAGCCCCAGTTAAACCAGAATTGATTTGTGCCTGCAACGGTCTTGTACCCCATGCAAACAAAAGAATGTCCTCCTGCCCCTCCTGTACCCCTGTAATGAACAGGTCTCTCATTGCGGATCTGGTTAATTATTATTGATTCCCAGGTAGAAGGGTAATCAGCTCTTGACAGAAATGTGGCTGAAGAGTTATAGCCAAAATAGGTTGAATATGCAGGTGCTGCCTGCCAGGTGTTAGTCCAGCTCTGGCAATAAGCAAAATCCATATCCACACTCACGGCACAATTGTACAGAAGTTTTGAAATATCCAAATTTACGCTCGAAGGCTGATCAACCATACCTCCCCAATTAATTGTGTGATCAGTCGTAAAGCTTAATGTTCCATAGCTTGGGTCTGAGCTGCCACAACTTGAGTTTGTGTTAGGGTTTGCCGCCTCAGTGTAGGAATGGCTTCCGGTAAGGTTATCAGGCCACTGATAATAATACATTACTTGTCCCATGGCGGTTGCAACACAACCGGTAGGGCATCTGTTGCCGTATGTGCTGCCGGATGCAGGGTGTCCATTACTGCCGTCGGCTATCGGTGAATTGGCGTTGAAATATGCTGTCTGATTCCATTTTGAAGTTAAATTCAGAAGCATTTCTTCAGAATCCATTTTGCCTTTTGCCAGGTAGGTGCTCCAGAGTTGCTCGTTTTCAGTGTTTTCAGCCTTACTCTTTATTGAAGATTCAATCTGGTCCGCGAATGCGTTTAACCAATCAGTGAAGGGAGTATTCAATGCTGCTTTTGCTGCATCATATGAGCCTTGCGGAACATAACCAAGAACGGGGGGCTGATCATTGGCGGCAGACATTATTATGTAACCGTCTCCGTTTCCATTATTCCCCTGATAATCAATGTCAAAAATATAATAAAGTACACCACTCCCTGATTTCCTGGAATCAACCAGGGTAAGGGTTATATCATTGGCACTCGCCTTTGCATATTTCTTTTCTGTCTTAAGACAATAGTTTTTAGCAACCGTTTTAACCGTTTCCAGGTCAACAGAGCCGGTGCTTCCTTGCGACAGCGCCGCATTGAATGGGATCATGCATAATATACCCAGTATGAATTTTATTGAGAAGTTTTTCATAAAATAATGATGCCGATCCTGGTTTTTACTTTGTATACTGTCCAACTATATTTTAAAAATCACCTGATTTTCTAAGGTAAAATTATACATTCATTAAAATAATAATCACATATATATTGTTTTTTTGACAAACATACCTTTTGTTTATGTAAATAAAAAGACTTGCTTATCTGAATATATGAATTTAACACATACTGTGTCTTAAATAGCTATTTTTGTACGTAATTTGCTTTAATGGATTTTAAACTAACATCAGAATTTTCACCTACAGGAGACCAGCCTGAAGCCATAAAACAGCTGACGGAGGGGTTGGATGCAGGCGTTCCTTTCCAGACTCTCCTTGGTGTCACCGGTTCAGGCAAGACATTCACCATTGCCAATGTCATTGAGCAACTCAACAGACCTGTGCTGGTGTTGAGCCATAACAAGACACTGGCTGCTCAGCTTTACGGAGAATTTAAACAGTTTTTTCCACAGAATGCCGTTGAGTATTTTGTCTCTTATTATGATTATTACCAGCCTGAGGCATACCTGCCTGTGACAGACACATACATTGAAAAAGATCTGTCAATAAACGATGAGATTGAAAAACTGCGGCTAAGTGCAACATCCTCACTCCTTTCAGGACGACGTGATGTGATTGTTGTCTCTTCTGTATCATGCCTTTATGGCATAGGAAATCCCGAAGATTTTCATTCAAATACAGTACATATTAAGAAGGGGCAGCTGATTTCACGTAACCTGTTTCTTCGCCGGCTTGTCGACAGCCTTTATGCACGCAATGAGATCGAATTTAAACATGGCACCTTCCGGGTCAGAGGTGATACTATTGACATCTTCCCGGCTTACGCTGACATTGCCCTTCGTGTCTCATTCTTTGGCGATGAAATAGAGGAGCTTTCTACTTTTGATCCGGTTAACGGAATGAAAATCGAGGACTTTGGAGAGTATGTCATTTATCCTGCAAATATTTTCGTTACCACCCGTGAGAGAATCAATATGGCTGTGAGCCAGATACAGGATGACATGGTGCTTCAGGCAAAATTCTTCCGCGAACATGGTCGTCATGAGGAGGCAAAACGAATTGAGCAGAGGGTACAATATGACCTTGAGATGATAAAAGAGCTTGGCTATTGCAGCGGTATTGAAAACTATTCAAGATATTTTGACGGGCGTCCCCCGGAGACAAGACCATTCTGCCTTCTTGACTATTTCCCAAAAGATTTCATTACAGTAATTGACGAGAGTCATGTTACCGTGCCACAGATACGTGCAATGTATGGAGGTGATCATTCAAGGAAGCAGACACTTGTTGATTACGGATTCAGGCTTCCTTCGGCACTTGACAACAGACCTTTACGCCTGGAAGAGTTTGAGTCACTCACAGGACAGACCATTTACATGAGCGCCACTCCGGCAGATTATGAGATGGAAAAGAGCGAAGGCGTTTTTGTTGACCAGGTAATCCGCCCGACAGGGCTTCTGGATCCTCCGATAGAAGTGAGACCCAGCAAAAACCAGGTTGATGACCTGATGGAGGAGATACGGAAAAGGACCGCCAAAAAGGAGAGGACACTGGTGACTACAATGACAAAGAGAATGGCCGAGGAGCTGAATACATACCTCGGACGCTACGACATTCAGTGCAGCTATATTCACTCTGACGTTGACACCCTCGAACGTGTTGAGATACTTGAAGGCCTTCGCTCAGGGACTTTTGATGTTCTTGTTGGAGTGAACCTTCTCAGGGAAGGACTTGATCTTCCGGAGGTCTCTCTTGTTGCAATACTTGATGCCGATAAAGAAGGATTCCTGCGCTCCGGCAGGGCACTGACACAGACGGCAGGACGTGCTGCACGTAATCTGAACGGTTTGGTCGTGATGTATGCCGACAAAATGACAAAAGCGATGCAGGACACCATTGACGAAACATATCGTCGCAGGGCAAAACAGGAGAGATACAACCAGGAGATGGGCATCACACCTACGCAGATATTCAGGAAAGGTGGTGCAATGCTTAGTGGCCTGAGCAAACAGGGAGTGAAAGTCAAAGCTTATGTTGAACCTGAGATTATTGATGTGGCTGCAGACCCGGTAATGAAATACATGTCGCCGGAACAGATTGACAAGACAATCAGAAAGACGCAGAAGGCAATGGAGAAGGCTGCGTCAGAACTCGATTTTATTGAGGCAGCCAGATTGAGAGATGAAATCGAAGGCTTAAAAAAGCTTATACGTTAATGTCTTTTTCCCCTATAATCTGTACTCATTTTTTTCATTCCAATTAAGATAATACTCTTTTCAGAAGAGATTCTTTTATAATTATATTTCTACTACAATTCAGGTAAAATTCTTTTTGTTAAATTTATCTGATAAACATAGCTCATGACCAGGAATGATAATATTTACGGAATTTGCACAGGATGTACCAACAGGATATATGACACAAATGGTAGAATTTCTTGTGCTGTGAACCAAATGGAGATTTATCATGTTGACAAATGTGAAAATTTTAAAGAAATAAAATTAGCGGATCAGGAAAAGGACTATTTGAATCTGGATATTGCAAACGTTTGGAAACGTTTAGCCAATGCATTAATCGATCAGATCTGCATGTATGTATTAGTAATAATAATAGCTTTTGTAGTGGTGATATATGCCATTTTGACAAATAGCGATCTTTCCTGGCTTGAACGTGATAGTGATCTTTCAGGCTTAATAATAGGAATCATTACAACCTTTACCTATTATGTTTTTTTCGAATCAATATTCTCTGCATCAATCGGAAAGTTCATTACAGGGACAAGAGTTGTTAATAAAGATGGAAGCAAACCTTCATTCAAATCTATTCTTGGCAGAACGTTGAGCAGGTGTATCCCTCTTGAATTTCTATCTTTTTTTAAGAATAATCCGATAGGTATCCATGATTCGCTTTCAGAAACCCTGGTTATTGATATCAGAAAAAAAGCAAAGAGAGACAATGGCCAGGATAAGATGTTTTTCGAATAGATACTAAATTCCGAACCTTCCCATAAAAACTGGAAAAATGAAAAAGAAAATATTTCTGTACAGCCTGACTATCCTGATATTGGCAATACTTGCAGGAACCTTTTTCTATCTTAACTCCCTGATACCCATTATCACCGGCTATGCGGCAAAGAATCTCTGTTCTGATGTGTTCGTATCCGGACGGCAACAAAAGGATGTCGAATCTCTGGATCTTAATTTTTCATTTATTAAGTATGCAAGGAACAAGGTCAACATAAAGGAAAAGAGCGTGACAAGTCACTTTCTGTGGGGTAAATCGGAAGCAATTTACAGGGACGGCTTTGGAGTAACCCTTGTTCGTGACGAAACTGAAAAAGAGCTCCGTGATAAAGAGTTTCCAACCTATGCCATTGGAAAATATATGCAGGACTCCATCCCATGGCCAATGGGGAATATTATTTCCGATACGGTTACAGGAATTAATAAACAAGCCCTTGAAAAGGTTGCTGAAAATCTCATCGTGAAAAATGCATACAAAGGCGATGCATTTGCTTTTATGGTTCTTTATAAGGGTAATCCTGTGGCAGAAGCATATAAACCGGAGTTTGACAGCAAAACCCGTTTTATAAGCTGGTCAATGGCAAAGAGCTTTACTAATGCCCTGATAGGTATCCTGGTAAAAGAGGGGAAGATAGATATATACAAACCTGCAAATATTGAGGAGTGGAAGAAGGATGAAAGAAACATGATAACTTTAAATGATCTTATGCAGATGCAGAGCGGGCTAAAGTGGAATGAAAATTATGGAAACAAATCGGATGTGACCGTTATGCTTCACTGCGAGGGTGATATGAGCAGATATGCTTTTGACATGCCTCTTGAATATCCTGTTGGATCCCACTGGTATTATTCATCAGGCACAACAAACATTGTCAACAGGATTATCCGTGAAGAATTCAGCAGTGATTCGGCATATTACTCATTTGCATACAGAGAACTGTTCAACAGGATTGGCTCGCCAGACGCTGTGTTTGAAACAGATGCCGCAGGTACTTTTGTCGGATCATCATATCTGTATGCCACGGCACGCGACTTTGCCCGCTTCGGACTTTTATTCCTCAACGACGGTGTTTTTAATGGCGAACGCATCCTTCCTGAAGGCTGGGTTGATTACTCACACACGCCGGCATCAGCAAGCAATGGCGGATACGGCTCTTTTTTCTGGCTGAACAGGTCAAAATCCTTACCCTCGGCACCTGAGGACATGTATATGTGCGTAGGACATGACGGACAACGGATATTTATTCTCCCGGCCCAGAAGATGGTAATAGTTGTGCTTGGCTATTCTCCGACATCAAAAGGAGGAATGGATTTTGATTCTTTACTTAAAGATGTTTTAAATACGTTACCTCCTCAATCGTAAAATCGCCCAAATTGGGCGATTCAATCATCGTAAAATCGCCCAAATTGGGCGATTCAACAATGCAAAATTTTACACATATGAAATCAATGATCCTCTCCGGGCTGCAACGCATTGAAATTGTGGAGAAGCCCGTTCCTGAATTAGAGAGACCTGATGATGTGCTTATCAGAATGAAATCTGTTGGTGTTTGCGGCTCGGATATTCATTATTATCTTAATGGCAGGATAGGAAGTCAGATCATTGAATATCCGTTTACCATTGGTCATGAGGGTGCAGGGATAGTTGAGATGACAGCCTCCGGGGTAACACTGGTTAAACCCGGCGACAGGGTAGCCATTGACCCTGCAATGGCATGCTTTAACTGTGATCAGTGTAACAACGGGAGATATCATACCTGCCGGAACCTCAAATTCTTGGGTTGCCCCGGTCAGGCAGATGGATGTCTCTCAGAATACATAGTCATGCCAGCTGCAAGTTGCTATTTATTACCTGAAAACATAACATTTGACCAGGCTGCACTATCGGAGCCGCTTTCCATAGGCCTTTATGCAGTAAGATCAGCAGGCGATATTACGGGTAAGTCAATTGGCATTCTTGGTGCCGGACCAATCGGGATAAGTGTTATGCTTTCGGCAATGGCAAAGGATGCCGGGCGGATTTTCATAACTGACAAGATTGATGAACGGCTGGCCCTTGCCTGCAAAATGGGCGCAGAATGGACAGGAAATGTAATTAAGAGCGACATTGTTAAAGATATCCTCATTGAGGAACCACATCAACTGGATGTGGTTTTTGAATGCTGTGGCAAACAGGAAGCTGCTGACCAGGCTGTTGAACTTCTGAAGCCGGGCGGTCACTTGATGATTATCGGGATACCGGCATTTGAAAGATGGAACTTTGGTGTTGACAACCTGAGAAGAAAGGAGATTACCATCCAAAATGTGAGACGACAGAATGAATGCGTAAGAGAAACACTTGAGATGATCTCTTATGGCAGATTAAAACCCGACTTAATGCAGACAAATAACTTCACCCTTGCTCAGACAGCCGAGGCTTTTGCTATGGTTGCCAATTATAGGGATGGAGTAATGAAAGCAATGATTCACCTGTGATTTTAAAGCATTTAATACTCACATATCCCCAAAAAATGTTTCTTTAATTCAGCTGATCTCTTTAGATTCTGCAGCTGATGCTTTTGACCGGTCAGAGAAAATGAAATATGGTTTTCAACGGAATTACTCCCTGTTGGGAAGACATATAGAAGAAACGGTTAACTTTATGATTGGTATTTTACGTGGAAAAACATCTTGCAATCCTCTTTAAAATCACCTGAATCATTTATAATTAAATAGTTATCTATGCATATTGCCAGACATCCCGGATTATTTAGTTTTTTTAAGAATTCCGGACGCATTTTCAGTGCTGGTTTTACCAGAAGTTTCAGAATATTTTTTTTACTGTTATTGGTTATTGCGGGCAATGAAGTAAATGCACAGATACAGTTCAATTTTAACTCAAATTATAAGTATCTCAAGGGGTCGGCTGCAGGCTCTCTCTCAGCAGGATGGATGACTGCCTCCTTTGATGACTCCGGGTGGAGTTCGGGCAGTGCACCCTTTCGTTATGGCGATGGCAGCGGAGGCACACTTATCTCAGATATGCCTTACAACTACAGTACGCTTTACCTGCGAACGACGTTTAATGCTTTTTCAGTAGACAGGATTAAGACGATATCTTTTTTAGTCAACTATGACGACGGATTTGTTATATGGATAAACGGTGTTATGGTACTGAGCCAGAATGCCCCGGCAACACTGTCAAACACGTCTCTGGCAACTGCTTCTTATGAATCAGGTACCGTTGTAACATTTGATGTCGACTCTGCAAATGTTCCTCTTGTTGAAGGAGAGAATCTTCTCTGCATTCAGGGATTAAATGTGTCATTGAGCAGTTCCGACTTTTACTTTGACATGGGGATCAAATCTGATTTGTCATTGCCTGAGGTGTCTGACTCACTTAAAATAGAGTTTGATCATGAAGCAGGCTTTTATAATGACCCCTTTGCACTGAAAATGACCTCGGGTAATGACGGGTACAAAATAGTCTATACCCTTGACGGGAGCAACCCCCAGACATCATCTACAGCTTTCACGGCGGGTTCATTGGCATCAGTCAATGTAGATCCTGAGAGCACTGCAGGGAGGGCAAAAACGCCGGCATTCATTATCCGCGCCTCCCTCGCCAGGAACGGATTCGCTCCATCAAAACCGGTAACACGATCATTTATTTTTATTGATAAGGTGCTGACTCAAAGTTATCCTGGCGGTGACTGGCCTTCATCATCAGTAAATGGTCAGGTAATTGACCTTGAAATGGACCCTGAAATAGTCGGGGATCCGAGATTCAGCGCCAGTATGAAAGAGAGCCTGATGGATATACCGTCAATTTCACTTGTAACTGATAATGCAAACATGTTCAGCGCCTCAAAAGGCATTTATGTCAATTCTTATTCACATGGAGAGCAATGGGAGAGAGAGTGTTCCGTGGAATTAATTAACCCTGATTCATCTCCGGGTTTTCAGGTAAATGCAGGTGTTCGTATCCGTGGCGGGGCCAGCCGTGAAGGAAGTAATCCAAAACATGCCTTCCGGTTGTTCTTCAGAAAGGAATATGGCCCGGGTAAACTTGACTTCCCTCTTTTTGGTGATGAGGGTGCTTCTGAATTTGACAAGATAGACCTGCGGACTGAACAGAATTATTCATGGAGCAAGGACGGGGATACGCATAACACCTTCCTCCGTGACATCTTTTCACGTGATTCACAACGCGATATGTCAGAGCCCTACACCCGTGGAAAGTACTATCATCTTTATCTTAACGGAATGTACTGGGGACTTTACCAGACTGATGAGCGCCCCGAGGCAGACTATGCCAGTACTTATTTTGGCGATGATAAAGAAGATTATGATGTGATTAAAGTATCAGTTGAAGGATGGCCCTATTATAACGAAGCTACCGATGGCACAATGGAATCATGGCAGGACCTGTGGAACAGGTGCACAACAGGATTTGTATCAAACACCAGCTATTTTGCCCTTGAAGGAAAGGACCAGTATGGCAAACCGGTAAAGAATACAAGGGTATATGTCGATATAGATAATCTCATTGACTATATGCTGACAATATTTTATACAGGCAATGTAGATGCTCCGGTGTCAGCGTTTTATTCAAACATGATGCCTAATAATTATTATGCAATACTGAACAGGAAAGATAAAGGAAAAGGTTTTGTCTTTATTGCCCACGACTCTGAGCATTCTATGTTCGTCAACCCTATTTATGTTACCAGCGGCCTGAATGAGAACAGGGTTACTATCAATGACCCGGCAATGACAGCAACAGGCATCAGGGATTTTCAACCGCAGTGGCTGCACGATAAACTTGCTAAGAACAGTGAGTATCGTCAGCGCTTTGCAGACAGAGCATATCTTCGCTTTGCAGAAGGAGGGGCTCTGACTCCCGTGGAGTGTCTTAAAAGATTTGATGCAAGGAGACAACAGGTTGATATGCCTGTCATTGCAGAGTCGGCACGATGGGGTGACTCGAAAACAACAGTTCCAAGGAACAAAACTGATGACTGGCTGCCTGAAATAAACAGCATTATAAGTAATTATATACCATTCCGCTCTTCAATAGTTATCAGCCAGTTAAAGGCTGCCGGCCTTTATGCCACTGTGCAGCCTGCAATAATAAAGAAAGCGGGTATAGCTGTTACAGGTGAAAATGTAATATCATCACCTGTGATTATTACTTTTGAAAACCCAAACCCAACCGGGATAATATATTATACTACTGACGGCAATGACCCAAGGGAAGTTGGAGGAGCACTATCTGTCAGCGCAATTGTGGCAGCGAATAACTCCACAATGTCAATCGCTGAAACCACTGTGATAAGATCCCGTGTACTCAGCGGCCAGACATGGAGCCCGCTAAAAGCTGTCACCTTCTCTTCAGAGGTTGAAGATTACTCATGGCTCAAGGTTACGGAGGTAAATTATAATCCTGTTGATTATATTAACGGCACAGACACTATTGACAGCAAAGACCTTGAATTCATTGAGTTAAAAAATACCGGTATAAACTCAGTAAACATATCAGGTGTGACCATTGATTCAGCGGTCTATTGCAGGGTGCCTGATGGTGTCATCCTTCCTCCAAAAGCATTCTTCGTGGTTGCATCAAAGCCTGAATCATTCTATGAATACTACGGCATGAATGCGAGTGGTAATTTTAAAGGGAACCTTTCAAACGGTGGTGAGTATATACTTATTTATGATAAATCCGGAGCCCCGATACTCTCATTTACCTATTCCGATAACTACCCGTGGCCCGCAGATGCTGACGGGCATGGTAAGTCACTGGTAGCTGGCGCCTGTTTGCCCATGGGCAACCCGGACAACTATAAGTACTGGAAAAACTCACTGAATAAAGGTGGATCTCCCTTTGCCGATGACGGCAACTCAGGCACTGTTGATCCCTCAGCTGATGACATGCTGAAAAACATGACAGTCTATCCAAATCCGACCCCAGAGACACTTTATGTCAACTTCGTGGATCTGACATCAGAACAGATAAAAGTTAAACTGACGGACATAAGCGGCAGAACAGTATTAATACGTGAGGTTGAAAATAACTCTGGCATCAATCTGAAGAGAGCCGGCCTGAGGGCAGGCGTGTACGTGGTGACTGCTGAATACAATGGTGTGAGAAACAGCTTGCTATTTGTTTATCAGCCAACGGAATAGGGACTCCTGAAAATATTGGTTTTGTAAGAAAAAACAACTATTTGCGATACATATTAAACCAAAAAATCCACATGTGGATTTGGATGTTATGTATCTTTGAGCCGGATTTATAACTTAAAATTTAGACAATGAGTATCGAACTTAAAAAAGACTTTTCATATTCTTTACTTGTGCCGACAAGCATGGGTGTACGCATAACTCCCGTTAACAGCCAGCCTGTTCATAGCAGTGATACTTTCTTTATGCAGGCAACAAGCGCAGAGACAAATGTTGCAAGTATCCCGGCTTATCTGGGACTTCCTGTTAAGGTGCTTACAACTTTTGTAAAGGATAGTCCGATTGCACAGTTCATAAAGAATAATCTGGCAAGCCGTCATATGACCTATGAGGGCAAAGAGCTGACACAGGACAACCCCTGGGGCTATCGCCATCAGTTTAATATTGCCGACAGCGGCTACGGATCACGGGGACCAAGGGTGCAGAACGACCGTGCAGGTGAAGTAGGCAGAACATTAAATGTAAAAGACTTTGATCTTGACCGTATCTTCGGAAAAGAGGGTGTTCAGATTGTGCATCTCTCGGGTTTGATAGCAGCATTATCATCAGAGACAAGTAACTTCTGTCTTGAGCTTGCCAGAGCAGCAAAGAAGCATGGAACACGTATCTCTTTCGACCTTAATTACCGCGCATCTTTCTGGAAGGGACGTGAGAAAGAGCTTTCTGCAATATTCAGGGAGATCGCGTCTGTATCAGATATACTTGTTGGTAACGAGGAGGACTTCCAGCTTTGTCTTGGCATCAAGGGTCCTGAAGCAGGAGGGAAGGATATCAAATCAAAGATTGAAAGTTTTAAGGAGATGATTACCCGTGTGAAGAAGGAGTATCCAAATGCTTCGGTATTTGCAACAACCCTTCGCCAGGTGGTAAATGCAAACCATCACCTCTGGGGCGCAATAATGCTTGAAGGAGACAACTGGCATGTGATTGAACCACGAGATATTACAGTTCTTGACCGCATCGGTGGCGGTGATGGTTTTGTAGGCGGATTGCTTTATGCCATACTCAGGGGCATGGAGCCGGCAAAATGGGTTCAGTTTGGCTGGGCCAGCGGCGCCATGGCAACCACATTCATTACAGATTATGCCCAGCCTGCCGATGAAGAGCAGGTATGGAGCATCTGGGAAGGCAATGCACGCGTGAAAAGATAGTTTTTAAATAGTTTTAGGTTAGTTGTGACAAAAGCCATCTGCTAAACAGCGATGGCTTTTATTTTGTGTCAACTATTGTTGCTATTATTAAGCAGGTCATATAACAAACCAACGCTATCACTAATTACATCGCGGCAGATAATAGTGTGATGCTTTCTTTCAGCAATCTCACTACCGGAAGCATATTTCCTTAATATAACTCCGCAACTGGTTGTCCCATAAATGGTTTTAAAAGACTTATTAAGATCACGCACCTTCTTATACGCGTCGAGCTTGGTATCCATGTCATCTGGCCTTGCATTTCCAAATGCCAGTCCTATTACCATAAATCCGGATGTCAGGGCACCGCATTTTTCTCTCAGGCGACCCATGCCGCCTCCAAATGTTGAAGATATCAGTTTGGCCGTTTCATAGTCAATATTACACTGACCTGCAAAAGTCAATAAGACTGATTGCGAGCAGGCGTATCCTTCATCGAAATATGAAAGAGCTTTTTCTATTGCCTCTTTTTTTGTCATTTTCCACAGATATAAAAGGAGGTTGCCGCAAGGATCAGATATCCTCTCCGGCAACCTCATCCGATGTCAATTTGAGTCAGATTGCCATGTCAGGTCGTTTCACGTGGCAGGAAGCATTGTTGTTTTTACGATGCCTGTGAAACAGCCACAGCTACAGCCACAGAGGCTCCTACCATAGGGTTGTTACCCATGCCAATTAATCCCATCATTTCAACGTGAGCCGGGACAGATGATGATCCTGCGAACTGTGCATCGGAATGCATGCGGCCCATGGTATCTGTCATACCATATGAAGCTGGTCCGGCAGCCATATTGTCGGGGTGAAGTGTACGACCTGTTCCGCCTCCCGAGGCAACTGAGAAATATTTTTTGCCCTGCTCAATGCACTCTTTCTTGTATGTGCCGGCCACGGGGTGCTGAAAACGGGTCGGATTGGTTGAGTTTCCTGTTATTGAAACGTCAACACCTTCTTTATGCATTATTGCCACGCCCTCGCGCACGTCATTGGCCCCATAACAGTTTACTTTTGCCTTTTCACCTGTTGAATAAGCCGTTCTTTTTACTTCTTTCAGCTCGCCTGTTGCATAATCAAACTGTGTCTGTACATATGTAAAACCATTTACCCGTGCAATGATTTTAGCAGCATCTTTACCCAGTCCGTTTAATATAACGCGCAACGGTTCCCTGCGCACCCTGTTTGCCGATTTGGCAATGCCAATAGCACCTTCGGCGGCGGCAAATGATTCGTGTCCGGCAAGGAACGCAAAACATTTGGTCTCTTCGCGCAATAACATTGCTGCCAGATTTCCGTGTCCAAGGCCAACCTTACGGTCGTCAGCAACAGATCCCGGAATGCAGAACGCCTGTAACCCTTCACCCAGGGTTGCGGCTATGTCAGCAGCGTTTTTCTGGCCCTTTTTTATTGCAATGGCAGCGCCGACTGTATAAGCCCACCCGGCATTTTCAAAGGCAATTGGCTGAATGTCTTTTACTATTTTGTTTACATCTACTCCCTTCTTGTCGCATATTGCTTTGGCTTCTTCAATTGAAGAGATGCCGTAGGAGCTGAGAACTTTATTTATCTGTTTTATACGTCTGTCATAACTTTCAAATAGTTGCATATCTTATTCCTCCTATTCTTTACGTGGGTCAATGATTTTAACGGCATCTTCAATGCGGCCGTATTTACCTGATGCCTTTTTAAGAGCCTCACCTGCATCAACACCTGATTTAATTGACTCCATCATCTTCCCAAGGTTCAGAAACTCATAACCTATTATCTCTCCGTCATTGTCGAGGCCTATTTTTATTACATATCCTTCTGCCATCTCAAGGTAACGCGGGCCTTTTGCCGATGTACCGTACATGGTGGCAGTAACGCTGCGTAATCCCTTGCCCAGGTCTTCAAGTCCGGCGCCTATCGGCAGTCCTCCTTCAGAGAAAGCTGTCTGTGAGCGGCCATATACTATCTGAAGGAACAGTTCCCTCATGGCAGTATTTATTGCGTCGCACACAAGGTCAGTATTTAATGCTTCAAGGATGGTTTTGTTTGGCAGGATCTCAGCTGCCATTGCTGCAGAGTGTGTCATACCGGAGCAGCCAATTGTTTCAACAAGTGCTTCCTGAATAATGCCTTCTTTTACATTCAGGGTCAGCTTACATGCCCCCTGCTGTGGGGCGCACCATCCGACACCATGTGTAAGGCCGGAGATGTCTTTTACTTCTTTTGCCAATACCCATTTGCCCTCTTCAGGTATGGGAGCCGGCCCATGATTTGCACCTTGTGCAACACAAATCATGCCTTCTACTTCATGTGTAAAACTCATGTTTTTTGATTTAATCTTTTAAAGTATTTGCATTTGATTGTTTATCAAGAATAATATTTTAGCTCAAATTTATAATTTTATCTTTCTATTAAGCACCTAAATATGAAAATGAAATTGCTTAATAATTTTGAATATACTTTCATGCCCGGCTTGTTTTTTTTGTCTTCATGGCTCTTCTCTTCAGAATGAATCTGCCGGGATTACACTCACCTCCTGACGTCGGTGAGCGTGATCCCTTTCAGGGTATGATCTGAGCAAAAAAGCTCTGCATTTCGCTACGCTAAATATACTTTTAGTTTTTTATGCTCTCCGAAAGCGATCCTTCTTGCCACTAATATTAATTGCCAGCCGGGATTACACTCACCTCCTGACGTCGGTGAGCGTGATCCCTTTTAGGGTATGATCTGAGCAAAAAAGCTCTGCCTCGCTGTACTAAATATGCTTTTTGTTTTATTATACTCTCTGATAGCGAACTTTATTGCTCCTGATAGTAATCGTTGGCCGGGATTACACTCACCTCCTGACGTCGGTGAGCGTGATCCCTTTTAGGGTATGATCTGAGCAAAAAAGCTCTGCCTCGCTTCGCTCAGCAGTTGGCTTTTTCATTTTCATAGCTCTTGCCAGCAAGCTGTCATCGCTATGAAAATGAAAAAGCCCCGTCACGTCTTTGACGTGCCGGAGCTTTTTTGCTCAGTCGGGATGCCGGGATTTGAACCCGGGGCCCCTTGCCCCCCAGACAAGTACTCTAACCGGGCTGAGCTACATCCCGTTGATTTGTAGTTTTATGGCTAAAGACAAGTACTCTGACCGGTCCCGATAGCCATCGGGAGAGCTACATCCCGTGAATTGGCTTTTTCAAGCCGTGCAAAAATAATCAACAAATCTGATAATACAAAAAAATCATCCCTCATCGCATATATATGATGGCATTATGCCATTTGCCAAAAAGATTATCTTTGCTTACTTGCAATACCAATTTAAGTGTCATGAAACAGGTAAACCGAAGAAACTTCTTACGCATTGCCGGGGCAGGCGCCGCAGCAGCAGCTGTGGCCCCGGTCTTAAAAGCAGCCGCTCCGGCTGAATATGCCTTCCAGCAAACTGAAAAACCAAAAACAAATGTGGAAGACTCATTCAAGGTACCCAGATCAGCCAGCTCAATGCCAGGCGTTTATCCCGGTAGAGTTGTATCGGTGACAGACAGCAGGGCTGTCGCTGATAATGTTATAGCTGAGCAGGTAGTTTATGACATGCTTGCCAGATCGATGATGGCACTCACGGGTGAGAAGAAACTGAAGAAAGCATGGCTTAGGTTCGTATCAAGGAAAGACCGCATAGGGCTTAAGGTGAACCCCGTTGCCGGCAAAAGCCTCAGCACAAGCATTGAGATCACAAAAGCAATAATAAGACAGCTTGAGGAAAGCGGCATAAAGAGATCACAACTGACCATATGGGACAGGCGCAACTTTGATCTTAAGGAAGCAGGATTCACCCCTGACAACTTTCCCGGGATAAACATTGCCGGGACAGAGTATATTGATGAAAAAGGCCTCTATTATGATGCTGACGGAATCCTGTACGGTGAAAAGAGAATTGATAAGAACTGGAGCTACCATGCAGATATTGAAGGCGAATATGATTCATATACTATTCCTTACATGATCAATGGCGGGAAAGACTCATACTTTTCACGCATAGTAACCCAGGATCTCGATAAGATTATTAATGTGCCCATCCTCAAGAATGCAGGAAACACTGTAACGCTGGCGCTGAAAAACCTGGCTTACGGAACAGTGTCAAACACAGGACGACTTCACCAGATATGGCATGAGAGCTGTGCCGAAGTGAATGCTTTTGCTCCTCTGCGCGACAAGGTTGTTTTAAATATTGTTGATGGTATCAAGGGTTGCTTCAACGGGGGTCCTGGTGCCAACCCGCAATTCTTCTTTAACTTCAATACAATAATTGCAGGCTCAGACCCTGTTGCCGTGGACCGCGTGGGATACGAAATGGTGCTTAATAAACGCATTGCTGAAGGAATACAGAAAGAAGGGAACCCTACGGCGCTGAACTTCATGCTGATGGCAGAAAAACTGCAGCTGGGTGTAGCTGATATAAAAAAGATAAATCACGAACAAATAACACTTGGCTAACTGACTCGTTTATGAAGAAAATGCGGAACTTTATTTTGCTGGCATGGGTATCACTTATGCCTCCCGGCATAGCCTCGGGCCAGACAACTGCTATGCCTGTGATCACAGCATCAGATGTGAGCGAAGCAGTGATAACTGATACCCGGACGTTTGGTAACGAATCACTTTTCGGATATATTGACGGCGGGGCAGAACTCTATCTTGAATACGGCTTTGACTCGCTGATTGTAACAAATCTCTCTTATAAGGGCGATGATATAAAAGCAGAGGTTTTCCGCATGAGTGATCCTGATGCGGCATTTGGCATATATTCGGTGTCGCATTTCAAATGCACAAACAGTACTGATATTACACGTTTCTATTGCAGCTCGGCCTACCAGGTGCAGTTTTGCAAAGGCTCGTTTTATGTAAGTATAATAAACAGCAGCGGAACGGTACCTGAACAAAAGCTGTCAGAGTCAATAGCCGCCCTCTTAATCGGAAGAATATCCGGCCAATCATTTAACCCTTCAGTGTACATCACCGATGACTTAAGTGAAGCAGAGGTTAAATCAGCGATCTTTGTCCGCGGAAGCCTGGGCCTGTTTAACGGTGCATATGGTCTGTCAAAGGAGCTTGAAGATTTTGCCGGCTATTCAGCCCTGATATTAAAAGGTGATGAATCACGGATAGCTGTTCGTTTTAATTCAGTGGAGCTGATGACAGCCTTCGTTGAAAAAGAG
>JGI20214J51088_10000790_pt1 | contig 21580 bp, 17 predicted proteins | sample WetSurMetagenome_FD_51088 | JGI IMG/M metagenome (IMG submission 51088) | reverse complement strand
TTGGAAAATATCGGGGTTCAGGATTATTTTAAGCAGATTGTTGGAAAAGTAATGACAATTTTTATTTTAATATTAATTTTAACACTTTTCCTGTATTATATTAGGTATGACATATATAATGATAATCTTAAACTTTCTTTAATATCATCGCTAATTATTTTGGTTGGTTTTGTTTCGTTTTTAAGTTTAAAGCTAACTATAAATGCACCCGTCGAGTTATTAATTTTTATTTCGGTTGCTTCAATCTTATTGACCATAATTTTCGATTCCCGGCTTGCTTTTTTTGCTATTGTGGTTGTCTGTTTGTTAGTGGCGGCAATACGTGGAGGAGATTTTACAGTAGCTTTTGTTTCTTTTAGCGGTTCTGTTCTTGCAATTTTTAGTGTAAGGGATATTAAAAACAGGTCGCAAATCTTCCGCTCGTTTTTCTTTATACTTGGTGGATATTCGATTGCTATTATTGCCATTGGATTTGACAGATTCGAAAGTGTTCAGAAAATAATGATTAATTTATTATATGGTGGAATAAATGCAATAATGTCACCAATAATTGCTTATGGTTTACTAATATTTTATGAAAAGGTTTTCAGAATTACTACGGATTTGACTTTACTTGAACTTGCTGATTTTAATCAACCGTTATTAAAAGAATTATCTACAAAAGCCCCGGGAACATTTCATCACAGCATAGTTATGGGAAACCTTGCCGAAGAAGCCGCTGCCGCAATAAAAGCGAATAGAATATTAGCGAGAGTAGGATGTTATTATCACGACATCGGAAAGACTATTCAACCGTCGTTTTTTGTCGAAAACCAGATAGAAAAATATAACAGGCATGAAAAATTAACTCCGGGTCTGAGTGCTAAAATTATTATTTCACACGTAAGAGAAGGAATCGAACTTGCTAAAAAATATAAATTGCCTCAGGAAATTATAGATTTTATTCCTATGCATCATGGAACAACATTGGTAAAATATTTTTACAGTAAAGCGAAAGGTTTAGCCGATGAAGATAAAGAAGAGCTTTCCGAATACATTTTCAGGTATCCCGGTCCAAAACCCCAAACGAAGGAAACCGGAATTGCAATGTTAGCGGATAACGTTGAAGCTTCAACAAAAGCAATTGAAGATCCTTCACCAAAAAAGCTTGAAGAAAAAATCGATGATGTGATTAAAAATAGATTTATGGAAGGTGAACTCGATGAGTGTGACCTGACTTTAAAGGAGTTGACTCAAATTAAAAAAAGTTTTCTTAAAATTCTTATTGGTATCCACCATCAAAGAATTAAATACCCTGAAGAGAGTAAACCGGCAGATTGATAAACGATTTAGAAAATAATATTAAATTATTTATAAATTACCTAAAATTAGAAAAATCTCTTTCCGAGAACACGTTAAATTCTTACCTGTTCGATTTGAAACTTTTTTCCAAATATTTGGATGGTATTGAAAATATTAAAAACACTAAAGATATTTCCGAAAGTGTACTTATCGATTTCATTTCTTATATAAGCGGTAAATTGAATAAAAGAGAAAGAAATTATTCGGAGAAATCCATATATAGAAAAATATCCGTTCTAAAATCTTTCTTTAAATACTTAATGATTGAAGATGTGATAACCGATAATCCTGCCGAGAATTTGGATTCTCCAAAAATATCGAGACTTCTACCTTCTGTTTTATCTGTAGATGAAGTAAATAAAATTCTCGATTCGGTGGATTTAAGTTCAAACACAGGATTAAGAGATAGAGCGATTTTAGAGACGATGTATGCTTCGGGATTAAGAGTGAGCGAAGTAATTAATCTTGAATTAAATAACATTTTTTTTAACGAAGGTTTTTTACGTATCTTAGGGAAAGGCTCAAAAGAAAGAATAGTCCCTATTGGTAAGTCCGCTTTACAGTGCATTGAAAAATATTGTAATGAAGAAAGAAACTTGATTAAAAATGAGTCATCCCATAACTTTGTTTTCTTGAATTTAAGAGGTAAAAAGATGACCCGTATGACTATATGGAATATAGTAAAAAAATATGCTTTATTAGCAGGAATTGAAAAAATAATCCATCCTCATACTTTAAGACACACTTTCGCAACACACCTTCTGGAAGGTGGAGCAGATATTAGAATTATACAGGAAATGCTCGGGCATTCGGATATATCTACAACTCAGATATATACTCATATCGATAAAGAATATTTAATTGAGGTACATAAAACTTTTCATCCCCGCGCCTGACTTTCGAATTAAAAAAAGATTTTTTATAATATTATTAAAAAGCTTATTTTCTAAAAAATTAGAATCTTGAATAAAAGATTACTTATTATTATCTTATACATTAAACATATGATATATTTATATAATAAAATAATAACTTATTTGTGAGTTAAAAGGCGGAGCTATATAAAAAAATCAATTTTTGAATTAAGTAAATTAAATTTTATGAAAAAACATATTTTTGTATTGTTTGCGTTTATTATAATAGGAATTTTATCTGTCAGCGATATCATCGGGCAGGATAAAAACGAAAGAATAGGAAATGATGAATTGATAAAAACGGGTATGAATTACTATAACTATGCTGATAAAGATAAAGTAAATTTTGAAGTAAGTGTTTGGGGGTATGTAAAGAGCCCGGGAAAATATCTAATTCCCGTCGGTACTTCTTTTGTAGATTTGATATCTTTATGCGGAGGACCTTTAATCGAGGCAAAATTAGAGGAGATAAGAATTGTAAGAATGAAAAACGACACACTGGATGTCAAAGAGGAAAAAATAATTAATTTGAATTATCATGATTATTTGTGGGAAGAAAAAATTAGTAATACAAAAAGACAAAATCCAGTTTTGTATCCCGGTGATATTGTTCTTATTCCCGGAGGACCAAAATTTACATTTAGAGAAAATATATCATTAGTTTTAACAGGAATTTCTACGTTAACTTCGATTATTGTTTTATTAGTGACAATTCTACGTAAATAAAAAAATAGTTTTATTAAGATTTAAAATCAATTTATAATGGATAAATTAGATCAAATAGATAAAGAAATATTGGAAATGGAATTCGAACCTGAATCAAAGAAACTGGCTGATTATTACAATCTATTCAGGACGAATTTACTACCGATAATTTTAATTTTTGCTATTTCGCTGATAGTTACAACTGTCTATATAAGAAATTATAGAACGGTATATCGTTCAGTATCGACATTGAAAATCGATAAACCTCAAAGTATTTTAGATAAATCGGAAAATATATTTTTTCAGGTAGCTATGTCGGAAAGAGTATTATCTAATCAGATTGAAATGATGAAAAGCTATTATATACGTGATGTTGTGGCGCGTTCCTTAATCGATTCAATTAAAGGTGTAAGTGATAAAAGAGATTATTATCATCTTGTAAGAAGAATATCCGATAACGAGATAATTCCAGTATCAGTGGAAGAATTAAGAAGAAAGTTGAATGCAATTGTTAAAATAGAAGTTAAGAAAAACGTAGACGCAGTTATAATTTCTGCCGATGGATTTTCTCCCATTGAAATTCTTTTAATTACAAATACATATTCTGAAGTATATGTGAATTATTCACGTGAGTTGAACAGACAGGATATTACAAATGTAAAGAAGTTTCTTGAAGATGAAAGAGAAAAGAAATTAAATGATTTAACTATTGCTGAGTCATCTTTGCAGGATTTTCAAAAAAAGGTAGGTTTTATAGTATTAGACGAACAGGCAAAACTTTTAATAGATAATACATCAAAATATGAATCGGAAAAAAACTCGGCTGAGATTGATTTAAGGATTAATGATAACACGCTTAATTCGTTAAAACAGGAATCGTTAAAGTATGATCCAAACCTTATTCAATACGTTGAAGGTGAAATTACACAACCGTATATACAGGAACTGCAAAAACAAATTGCAGAATTGGAAGTTAAACGTGATGTCGAAATTGCTAATGTGACTGATCAAAAAGTTAAAGATAAGATAGTAAGCAGCACTTCCGCAAAAGTCAATAATCTTAAAAAAAATCTCAATGAAAAAACAGAAATTATGAGAGCGGGTTTACTTTCCCAGACTCCGGAAGAAAAAAGAAATTTATCACAAAAGGTATTTGAAACTACATTGAATTCCGCAGCGCTAAAAAANAAAATAAAGATATTATCGGATTATTTAAAAACATTCGAAATAGAAATATCCAAATTACCTTCGGAGAATATGGAGCTTGCTAAGTTGGAAAGAACTATGAAGACTAATGAAAAATTATATATAACACTTGAAGAAAAATATCAGGAAGCAACAATTAACGAAAGAACAAGGTTTGGTAATGCAACAATGCTGGAACCAGGATTTGATACAGTTAGCAGGATAGCACCGAATAAAAATCTAATTTTTTTAACAGGCTCTATTATAGGGTTATTCTTAGGGCTTAGCTTTGCTTTTATTAGAAATTTTCTTGATAAATCAATTAAATCGCCCGAACAACTGGAAAATTCAGGTGCTCGTGTATTAACGTGGATTCCAAGTTTCAAGGAATTACTGGATGTTCATTCTCCCGAAACTGATTTTGTTGTCGAATTAAAACCAACATCTTCTGTTTCCGAAGCATTTAAAGCTTTAAGAACTAGAATTCAATATTCAAAACTTGAAGATGTACCTTTGCAGACTATTTTAGTAACAAGTACTATTCCAATCGAAGGTAAGACTATTGTTTCCGTAAATTTAGCTGGAAGTATTGCACAAGCAGGAAAAAAGACTTTGATTCTTGATTGTGATTTAAGAAAACCGAGAATTCATAATATTTTGAAAATGGAACGATATCCGGGATTAAGTGATTATTTATTTGCAAATGTTGAATTTAATGAAATAATAAGAAAAACAAAAATTGATTCTTTGGATTTTATTACAAGTGGAACAATTCCTCCAAATCCGTCAGAACTTTTAGGTTCTATTCAGTTTAAAAATTTTCTTGAAAAGTTGAAAGGATTATACGATATAATTGTTATAGATTCACCACCTTTTATCTCTGTTACAGATTCTGAAATATTGTATAACATTACTAACGGAACATTACTGGTTTGCCGAGCCAATATGACGCCAATCGAGACATTTATGAAAACCTATAAAAGACTCTATAAAATTAATCCACACAACTTGCTTGGATGTGTTCTTAATAATTTTTCATTTAAAAGTTCTTATGGTTATTATTACAATTATTATTATTATTATTCAAAACCAGATAATGCTAAAAAATCAGAAAAATCCATAAAATAAATTTGAGAATTCCTTATATATTTATATGAATTTGATGTTTTATCAAAAAGTAATTAATAAATTTCAGAATACTTCTGAGGGAAAAATAATTTTTTATAGATCGATTTCTATTTTTCTTTTGTTTGTATTAACTGTTTATATGGTATATGTTGCTCCTATTGGTATTGATAAACTATATTGCGCCATATTATTAATAATATTTTGGTATTCCAAAGCAGATTATTTTTGGTTTGCTTTTATTTTTATTATTACAGCTTATCCCGGTGGATTTTTTATGGATACAACTGCAGATGCCGTTAGGAGATTGCCAATATATTCGCCAATTTCTAAAATCTCATTTACGGTTATGGANCTTTTTCTGATTATTGCATTAGTTAAAGCAATAATTAAAGGAAAAAGATTTAAATTTAGAGATGTACTTAAACTAAAAAGCGTTACTTATATATTTCCGTTTATATTAGTAGTATCTCTTTTTTATGGTATAACTTTGAAGATGTTTTTAAATTCAGCCGTTCGGGGATTGTTTTTCTATACTTTAATTTATTCATTTCCATCTCTTATAAATAATAAAAGAGATGTTTATAAATTTATGGTAATGTTTTTCCCTTTTGTTTTTTTAGAATTATTTTCACAGATATTTACTATTAATACAGGATTTGTTTTGTATAATTTGTTAATTACCGGTTCATCAACAATCGGAATTTCAAATTCAATAACAGGGGATATCAGGGTTTTACCAAACGGGTATATATCTATGCGTTTAGCTTATGTTTTTGCTTTTGTATTGTTGGATAATAAGGATAAGGTTGTTCCAAAAATATATTCTTTATTAGTGATTATGGCTGTAATATCATCCGTAGTTATTTCAGCAACACGGTCAGCTATCGTTATGATGATATTTATATTTATAATGTATTTTATATTCGTTATAAGAAAAAAACCAAATGTTTTTCTACAAATATTTATAATGGGTGTTGCTATTATTTTTATTTTGGATTTGGTACAAGTTTTTAATTTGAACGATGTATTTGGATCAACATATAAGAGATTTACGGGAGCCGTTAGTGTTGAAGAAGGTAGTATAAGAGCGGAAGATACATTTGACCACAGAATTAATGTCCGTTTACCTTTGCTTATAGATGCAATAAATAAAAGTCTGTTTGTGGGATATGGTTTTTCCGATAAATATTATGAAAATTTCGATGGGCACCTGGGAGGTGTGCTTATTGGCATTTTGCAAGCCGGTGTTTTCGGGTACATTTTATATTTAATTTTTATATTCAATATATTTAAGACTTGTTTTATCTATATAAAAAAACTTCCGAAAAATAATCCTTATATTGATATAATTAAAGTTTTTTTAATTAGTTTTTTTGGATATTTTATTGTGAATTTTTCTGTTGATCCGGTTTTTGTTCTTAATACTTCCACTCAGCCTCAAGATATTTTTATACATTTTATTATTACTTCATTGTTTATTTATTTTGCTTTAAGAGAACAAGCAATAAAAAGAATAGAGGAGAGGAATAAAACAATGAAAATTGCTTAAATGTAAAATTAATTTAAAATAATTATATATTTGATGATTATATAATTTATAAAAATAAAATATTTTGTATGTCTAAACATATTATATTATTTGTAATTAGCCTGATTTTTGGATTTACTGTTTTAATATTAAGAAATTATTATGAAAATAAAACAGGAGAAATTAAATCACATTGGAATGTTGCGCAATTAGAAGAAGGAGATTCTAAAAATTTTTTTGACCGAGGATTAGCTCTTTCGCAGGGAAAAAGTTTTTCTTATGGATATGAAAGCGCACCTGTTGTTGCATACGCACGAACACCCGTTTATTCTATTTTTTTAGCTTTTTCTTTTCTTGTGTTTGGTACTTCGCTAAAAGCTGTAATCTTAATGCAGATAATTATTGCTTCAATTATTGTTTGTTTGATTTCAACTATAACTAAACTAATATTTGAAAATAATATTATTTGTTGGATTTCGGGGTTTTTAGCAATTTTATATTATCCAATGTGGAATAATGCTGTACAAATAAACTGTGAATTGATAGCTACATTAATAGGGTTATTCGCATTATATTATATTTTGAAATTTTACATTACACAGGAGAATATTTTAAGAAATCTTTTACTAAGTGGTATCTATGTTGGATTAGCGGCTTTAACAAGAGGCCAGTTTTTTTATTATTCTTTTTTGTATCTTATTTTTATTTTCAGTATCTCAAATTACTCCCGCAAAACTAAAGTAAAATATTCCTTATTTTGGTTTAGTTTTGTAATTATACCTATTTTATTATGGTCGGTCTACGCTTATTTTAGTTCAGATATATTTATATTTATTTCTTCTCAAGGGGCATTTATGGTTTGGTGGGGATGGTCTCCTGCAGTGGTGATACAGGAAAAATACCCCATGTGGAATCCGTTATGGGATAGTGATAAAAATGTTAAAAGTAATGATTTACATGCTTTATATATTTCTTCAAAATCATCATTCTGGTTTTTAAAAGAGGCAATAAAATTTATCTATATGTACCCCGTAGATTCATTTAAAATTGCATGTTTTAAATTGCTTGAAAGCTGGGGTTTACAGGAGTTTTATTTAGGACAAAATTTTCTTGTGAAAATATTTAAAGCATTTAAATATAATTGGGATTTCCTGTTTGCAATTTATGGATGGATAATTCTGTGGAAACANAAAATTAATAAAGTATTTTGCCAGTACACATTTTATGCTTTATTAATATATATATTTGTTAGTCTTGTGACCGGTGGAGTGATAAGATACAGGGTGCCTTTTTTAGACCCGCTATTTATTATACTTGCCTCGTATAGTATATTTAAAATTTACTCACGTTTTATTTTAAAAAAATCAAATTAATAAAAATGAAAGTTATTATTTTATGCGGAGGTCAGGGAACCCGTCTTAAAGAAGAAACAGAATTCAAACCTAAACCAATGGTTGAAATCGGTGGTAAACCAATATTATGGCATATTATGAAGTTATATTCATATTACGGTTATAAAGATTTTATTCTTGCACTTGGATATAAAGGAGATGTTATCCGCAACTATTTTATTAATTATAAATTGTATAATAATGATTTTACGATAAAACTTGAAAATGATAACAATATCATCTTTCATACGAGTAACGAAGAGAAAGATTGGGTGGTTACTCTGGTAGAAACNGGTGGGGATTCTATGACAGGATTCCGAACAAAATTATGCGANAAATATATTTATGAAGACGATTTTATGCTTACTTATGGTGATGCAGTGAGTAATGTGGATATAAAAAAATTAGTAGATTTTCATAAAAAACAAAATACTTTAGGTACGGTTACAGGCGTTTTTCCTCCTTCAAGATTTGGTGATTTAAATGTTGAAGGTGATTATGTAATAAAATTTAAAGAGAAAAAACTCGATATTGAAAATCAAACACCAATAAATGGTGGTTTTTTTGTCTTTAAAAAAGAATTTTTTAATTATCTGGAAAATAATAATAACCTTGTTCTGGAAACCGAACCAATGGATAAACTGGTTCAGAAAAAACAATTGTCAGTATTCAGACATAAAGGTTTCTGGCAATGTATGGATACATACAGAGATTATGAATTATTAAATAATTTATGGAAAACAAACCCATTGTGGAAAATATGGTAGATATTAAAAAATCATTCGAAGGATTTTATAAAAACAAAAGAGTTCTTGTTACCGGGCATACCGGTTTTAAAGGTTCCTGGCTTGTAATTTGGTTAATCGAACTGGGAGCTAAAGTATCGGGTTATTCTCTTAAACCAAATACTAACCCAAATAATTTTGATTTGTGTTTACTTAAAGATAAAATAAATAATAATTTTGAAGATATACGGAATAAAGAGAAGCTAAAAAAAGTTATTATAAATTTCAAACCTGAGATTATTTTTCATCTTGCCGCTCAACCTCTAGTGATTCCTTCATATAAAAATCCATATTATAATTATGATGTAAATATTATGGGATTGGTCAATCTTTTTGAAATTGTTCGTTCCGTAAGTTTCGTAAAAAATGTAATTGTTGTGACGAGTGATAAATGTTACAAAAATAAAGAGATAAAACGTGGATATAAAGAAACTGATGAACTTGGTGGCTCCGACCCATACAGTTCAAGTAAGTCCTGTGCCGAAATTATATCTGCATCTTATTACAATTCCTTTTTGAAAGTAAAAAAAATAAATTTAGCGACTGCAAGAGCCGGGAATGTAATTGGAGGGGGAGACTGGGCTGATTATAGGTTAGTTCCGGATTTCATAAAATCCCTTATTAAAAATAAAAAATTGTTGATTAGAAATCCTGAATCTGTTAGACCCTGGCAATTTGTTCTTGAACCTCTTTCCGGATATCTGAAGCTGGGACAAAAACTTTCATCGGGTAATGATTTAATTTTTTCTTCATGGAATTTTGGTCCTTCTAATCGCTCTGTAAATGTATCCACTTTAATACGTAAAATATCTGCTTTATGGGGTTCTAATGAAAGTATAAAATTATCTGAAGTAAAAAATAATTATAAAGAAACAAATAATTTAAAACTTAATATAAATAATTCCAGGAAATACTTGAAATGGAAGCCGGTATATAAACTTCAGGATACGTTGAAAAAAACAATTGAATGGTATAAGCTTGTTTACGAAGGTGAAAAAGACGTATATAAATTATGCAAAAACCAAATTATAGACTATACAAATAAAGCTCAATCAAACAAAAACTAACCTAAGAAATTTTTTGATTATAGTTAGAAATATTTTATATAATGCAATTTAATACAATTATATTCTATTTATCTTTAGCTGTATTTATATTTATTTATTTTGTCTTAAGAAATAAACAGAGAAAATTACTATTACTATTCGGTAATTTACTCTTTTATTTGAGTTTTGGGGTGCAAGGATTGGTAGTCTTAATCTCGATTCTATTTATTATATATATATTTGGAATTGTCATTGAGAAATCGAGTAATAATAAATATTCGCTTGTATCGGGTATAATTTTTGTTTTAATATTCTTAGTTTTATTTAAATATTATAATTTTTTTATATCCGTTTTTTATAATTCAGATAATTTATTACCCGTTTCAAAATTATCTTCTCCAATCGGATTATCATTTTATACATTTTCAAGTCTAAGTTATTTAATCGAAATCTATAGGAAGAGAATTAAAGCTGAAAAAAGTATATTTTCGTTAGCTCAATTTATAACTTTTTTTCCTTTAATTATTTCAGGTCCTATAGAAAAATCGTATAACCTTTTACCGCAATTTAGTGAAAATAAAGAATTTGATTATGAGAGAATAAAAAGCGGGTTGATAATAATTACATTAGGAATCTTTAAAAAAATTGTAATAGCCGATAGGTTAGCCGATTTGGTTAATAAAGTTTTTAATAATCCTGTTGAATATAGAGGAATTGCTTTATTAGTAGGAGTAATACTTTTTTCAATACAAATCTATTGTGATTTTTCCGGATATACAGATATTGCTATCGGCATAGCAAAAATTTTAGGATTTAAAATTTCTGATAATTTTAACCAGCCTTATTATTCAAAAAGCATAAAAGAATTTTGGTCTCGTTGGCATATTACACTTTCAATTTGGTTAAGGGATTACATCTTTTTACCTTTAGCATATACCTTAACAAGAAGACTAAAAAACAAACCGTTTATTGGGATAAAAGCAGAAAGCTGGTCTTACTTTATTGGAATATGGGTAACAATGTTATTTTGCGGTTTATGGCATGGCGCAAATTGGACATTCCTAGTATGGGGTGGTTTACATGCGTTTTTTCTTTCATTTGCTTTTGCAACTATAAAGTATCGTCGAAGAATTACTAAATCGGTAGGAATAGAGAAATCAACCTTAGATAAATATACAAAAATTTTTCTAACATTTATTTTTATATCGTTCGCTTGGATTTTTTTTAGAGCAAATAATTTAAATGATGCAGGGTATATAGTAATGAATTTATTTAGTAATTTTAATACTGTCAGTGTTATGAGGATATTCTCTTCGAGTACAAATTTATATATCGTTATATTATTGATAATTATACTTGAAATGATTCATTTTATCCAACGAAAAGAAGGATTATTAGTATTTTTAAATAAAAGACCGTTATGGCAGAGGTGGGGAATTTACTATTCTTTTGTATTCATGATTTTAATTTTTGGAAAGTTTGATAGCGCCACATTTATTTATACTAAATTTTAATGAAAGAAAGAATTAAATTATTTAAAAAACTAATTTACATTATTATTCCGGTTATTGTACTGGTTATATTATTCGAAGTTAAAGCAAGAAATATTGAAAATGGATTTGAGCTAAAAAAAAGTTTATTCGAGGAAAATATTGATAATATAGAAGTATTGATATTGGGTTCTTCACATGCATATATTAACTTAAATCCGGAAATTATCAACGAAAAATCATTTGATATTGCAAATAATAGTCAGGATTTATATTACGACTATATGCTGTTCGATAAGTACAAAGATAAACTAAAAAATCTTAAGTGCATAATATTGTCTATATCTTGCTTTTCTTTATGGTATGATTTGAATGAGACACCCGAAAAATGGAGAAAGTTTTTTTTTAAGAAATATTTTGATATTAATCCAAGAAATAATTTGTCTTTATCAGAAATAACCGATGCTAAAAGTTATAGCTATGCTTTTTTTTATAGATTAGAAAATGTTTTCCTTCGTTCTTTAAGTACTAAAACATTTTCCTTTGGATGTGATATGAATTCTTACGGTTGGAATACGGATACGGATAATTGTGCGATTGATTCGACTGAATTTTCCATTGAAAAAGGAAAAGAAAGAGTTAATTTTATCAATAGCTTGGTAAATAAATATAATTATCTTATTAATAAAAGATTTATAGATGAGCTGAAAAAATACGCAAATAATAATAATATAAATTAATATTTGTTACTACACCCGTTTCCTATCCGTATATTTTATATATGAATAAAAATGACTGTGAAGAATTTCAGAAAATAATAAATGAAAATGCAGACAATAAAAATATATTTTATCTTAATTATTTCTCCGATAAAAGATTCACAATGAGTGATTATTATGACTATGATCATTTAAACGGAAGAGGAAGCATAAAATTCAGCAGGATATTGAAAGATACAATCGAATCATTAAAAATACTTAATTAAAAATATTGAATTTTAATAAGGGGAAATTAGCAGACACTTATATAATCGAATTGGAACCTAATATCGATTCCAGGGGATTTTTTATGAGAGTATATGATAAAAATTTATATACTCAAAATAATCTCGATATGAATTGGGTACAGGAAAATCATTCTCATTCGGAACAAAAAGGAACGATTAGAGGCTTGCATTTACAATTACCTCCGCATAGCGAAACAAAATTAATAAGGTGTATACGCGGTGCGGTACTCGATGTGTTTGTTGATTTACGACTAAATTCTAAAACATTCGGGCAGTGGGATTCTGTTGAGTTGACGGAGGATAACAAAAAAATGGTCTATATTCCTAAAGGATTTGCGCACGGTTTTTGTACTTTGACGGATGTATCGGATGTTTTGTATAAAGTAGATAGTATATATCAAGCTGAATCTGAACTCGGGATAATTTGGAATGATAAGGATATTAATATTGATTGGAAAATCAGGAATCCCATTTTATCCGAAAAAGACAAAAGAAATATTACTTTAAAAGAATTTATAAAAAAGTTCGAAGGAATACAAATATGAATATAAGGTTATTTAAACCCTGTCTTGGTGAAGAAGAATTAAATAACATTAAAGATGCTTTTAAAAGGTCTTGGATAGGTTTAGGTCCCAAGGTATCTGAATTTGAAACTGAATGGAGTAAGTATATCGGTTGCAAATCCTCGATAGGATTGAATTCCGCTACTGCGGCATTGCATTTGGCAATTACATCTTTTAAATTTCCTGCAGGGAAAAAGGTTCTTGTTCCGGCAATAACATTTGCTTCGACTGCTTTTGCCCCGATATATAACGGACTCAAACCGGTTTTTGTAGATGTTGACGAAGATACAATATCGATTTCAGTTGAAGATATAAGAAAAAAATTTACAAAAGATTGCGTGGCAATTATGCCGGTGCATTTTGGTGGTCATCCTGCCCAAATGGATTTGATTGTCGAATTTGCTAAAGAAAAAAATTTAAAAATTATTGAGGATTGTGCTCATACTGTAGGTAGTAGTTATAAAGGAAAGAAACTTGGATTGTGGGGAGATATTGGTTGTTTTAGTTTTGAAGAAAAAAAAGCAATGACAACGGGAGATGGTGGGATGATGTGTTCGGATGACGAAGAATTGATTGCTCCAATGAAAGCCTGCAGATGGGTGGGTATCGATAAAGATACTTGGAAAAGAGTGGAAGGATATACAGATAAACAAGCAAATGATGCGAAACATTGGTATTATGAAATTGCATCGCTTGGATTTAAATATAATATGAATGATTTGTCCGCTTCAATCGGTCTGGCACAGCTGAAAAAATTGGACTGGATGAATTCGGAAAGAAGTAAACATATAAAAAGATATATTGACGGAACAAAAAATTTAAAGCACATCAAATTACTTATGCCGTTTGAACCTGATAATAATAATTATTGGTTGTTTGGTGTGAGGTGTAAAAAACGAGATGAGTTAATAATGCATTTGAAATCGAAAGGTATCGCAACAAGTGTACATTACGTTCCTCTGATGCTTTTCCCGTACTTTAAAAAATGGGATAATGGTTGTGCTACATCAAAAAGAATCTGGAATACTTTTATTACGTTACCGCTTTTTGTTGAATTGACCGAAAAAGAAATTGATTATATTATCGATGCTTTAGTAGAGTTTGATAAAAAAATCTAAGTTGATATTTTGATGAAATTAATTATAAAGATTTTAAAAGGTAAAAAATTCAATAGTGAATTTTCCTAAAGTTATAGTTTTAATTCTAAGTTATAATGGTAAACATTTACTTGATGATTCGATTAGTTCATATTTAAAAAATGATTACCCGAATTTTAGTGTTTGCGTTATAGATAATGGTTCAAGCGATAACACACGGGAATATGTAATTGAGAAATATCCCAAAGTAAATTTAATAAGACTCGATAAGAATCTTGGCTATTCCGGTGGATTTAATGAGGGTCTAAAATATGCATTCTCAAAGCAGGCGGCGGACTATGTACTTATTACAAATAATGATGTTTTAGTCGATGAAAAAGTAATTAGTTCACTTGTGGATACCGCAGAAACGAATAGCGAAGTTGGTTTTGTAACCGGGAAGGTATTTTACTTTGATAAACCTGATATACTGCAAACCGTAGGAAAATACGAACATCCGATATTATGGAATGGAAATCATATTGGTAACGGTGAAACTGATAAAGGACAGTATGATGAAATTATAGAAAGATTTTTTATCGATGATATTTTTACACTTGTAAAAAAAACATTGTATGATAAAATAGGTGGATACGATACTCTGTTTCAATTTCAATGCGAGGAGTATGACTGGCAGGCTAGAGCTAAAGAAAACGGATTTAAAATTTATTATACGCCTTTAGCAAAAATATGGCATAAAGACAGTATGACAATAGGCAAGGTTTCTGCATTTAAAGCATACTATGATGCAAGGAATCCTATACTTGTTATTCTTCGCCATAAATCCCCGGATTTTTTTAAAATATTTTTCCGGTGGCATTTAAAGACCAGAATCATAAGAACATCATTAATATATATTAAACAATTAAAAATAAAAATAAGCTTTAAAACGTGGCAGGGTTTTTTCTCTGCTTTGATTTGGGGAATTAAAAATAAAAAAATTACTTTTAAACATATATTTTAATGAATAGAAAGATTATTCGCTTATATAAAAATGATTTTAATAAAATTGATGATTTTTTATCGAATAATTTTTCAAGTCCCACACATTGGCAGGACTGGAATAATATTGTAAGTAAATATTATAATACCGAATTCTTTTATTTTGCACTTATTAACGATAACAAAATCACTGGCATTTGTCCTGTCCACAAGACAAAAAATAAATATAATTATAGATTGATATCCGGTCCTAAAGGATTCAATATTCCATTTGGTGGTTGGATATTTAGTGAAAACGTAAATTTTGATTTTACTAACCTGAAATTAAATTATAATGAAAGCTTGGAAATATTTTCCCTTCCTTTAATTAAAGAATTTAATGCTACATATAATGAATGTAAATTATTAAAATTATATCAAACAGCAATAATTAATCTTGAAAAAACTGAAGAAGAAATATTAAACAGCTTTTCTACGGGGAAAAAATATAAAATTAGAAAAGCCGAAAAGAATGAGGTCGAAATATTAGAAATTGACGAAATCGGGATAGATAATTACTATAAATTTTATGTTGAAACTAATAAGCAATATGGTTTGGAAAATTTACCTAAAAGTTTTTTTCTGGAATTAATTAATAATGTAAAGAATATTAAAATCGATTTTTTAGTGGCTAAAAAAGATTCGGAAATACTTGGACAGCTAATATTAGTTTCAGATAAAAACTATTCGATTATCTGGTTAGGTTCGAGACTTGAAAAGGGACCAAACTTCGGGTATTTTGATTTGTTGCATTGGGAAATGATTAAGAAAGCAAAATCGTACGGATGTAAATATTACGATGCCTGTTATCTGGAAAAAGATAGATTACCAAATATTTATAAATTCAAAATTGGTTATACGGATAATATTTATCCGGTTGTAAATATAATCAAGAAATCGGCTTTTTATAGAGTTATCAATAGAGTACAGAAAATTATCGATTAATCATTAATGAAGAAATTTGTTCTATTTATTAATAAAGGTACAGGAATTGAATTATTAAAGCATCTTATAAAAAACAGAATTCATCCTGAATTAGTATTAACACAAACTCCTTATGATTCCTATTGTATTAATAAAAATAAATTTATTAAAATTAAATATTTTTTATCGAGGATAATACATCGGAAAAACTATTTGGAATTATATGATGTATATTTTCTTTGCAGGAAGAATAAAATTGAAGTAATTTCGGAAAAATACACAAATGATGCATTTTTAATTGAAAAATGTAAACAACTTAATGTTAATCTTGGAATAATTTTTACTTACGGAACAATAATTAAAAAAAAGATTATTGATTCATTTTCACAAGGAATAATAAATTATCATCCGTCATTGTTACCAAGTCATCGCGGGATTGACCCTCTTTTCTGGACAATTTATAACGAAGAAGAGTATTCAGGAATTACTTTTCATTTTATAGATGAGAGTATTGATAAAGGAGTAATTCTTTTTCAAAAGCAATATAAATTAAGGGAAAGTGAAAGCGTTGCATCATTAGGTACGACACTTTCCAAAATTGGTGCGGATGAGCTTTTATACTATTTGCAAAAAGAAAAATTCAGAGAATTCGATTTACAAGGAATAAACTTCAAAATAGAAGAATCTTATGAATCGGGTGTTACTGAAAATTTCTTTTGCATTGATGAAAATTCAAGTTCGGAAAAAATCAGAAAACTTTTTAAAGCATGCTTTTCAACGTATAAACCTTATATCCAAATGGGAAGCGAGAAAATTGAATTTAGTAGATACGAAATAATTTCCGAAAATTCCAGCAATATTTCCGATAAAAATTTCGTAATAAACCGGAGTGATAAATATTTTGATGTTAATACTTCTGATAATAGAATTATCAAATTATACATATAATTGTTTAAACAAAAATTAATATTAGGATATTCCTCAAAAATCGCAACTCAAATTCTCCAGATGTTAGGTATGCTTGTTGTTGCACGTCTATTGGGACCTAAAGTTGTTGGTACCGTTGCTTTTGGCTTAGCTTTTGTTTCAATGTTTTTATTTATTGCAGATTTCGGACTTGGGTCTGCACATATTAAGCTTATTTCAGAAGGACAGGATGAGGCAAAATGTAATGGTACTTTTGCCAGGTTAAAATTATTATTAATTGGTTGTTATTTTGTAATTGTTCTTTCGTTTTATCTTGCTCAGAAATTTATTTTTAATGTTACTTTTGAAAGTTCTGTACATGAATATGTTATTTTGGTTTATCTTGTTTTGACTTCATTAAGTCAATTTACAACAATTTCGACTACAACTTTTGCCGCTAAAACAGAACAAGCTAAACAGGATATCCCAAATTTATTACAGGTATTTGTTTATCAGGTCTTAAGAGTCATTGTGGCTTTTCTCGGGTATAAAGCATTAGCTCAATCATTATCAAATTTAGCTTCTGTAATAATAGTATTACCAATTTATTTTTTTCTGTTTAAAAGTAATCCAATCGGTAAATTCGATAAAGCACTTGCAAAGTTATATTTCGGTATTTCAATTCCTGTTTTCGTAGCACTGATTTCGCGGACAATAATTTATTCAACGGACAGAGTTATTTTACAATATTTAACAAATTCGGAAGAAGTAGGATTCTATTCGGCAGGATTTAGCATAAGTCAGTTTATATATTTAATTGAAGCTTCCGCAGGAATTTTATTCTTTCCTTTTTTCTCTAAAAATATTGCCGAAAATGAAATTGAAAAAATTAACGTAAGTGTAAAAAAATTTGAAAGATTTAATCTTTCTTTTGTATTACCTATAGTTTTTTATATTGTTATTTTTTCCGGTTTCGTTGTTTCTATTGCTTTAGGAAATAAATTTTATAAAACACCGCCAATATTATCGATTATTTCTATTGCTATGTTTGTACCTATTATAAGTTTACCGTATGTCGATACTATTTCCGGGAAAGGTTTATTCAAATTATCTGCAATTATTAGTGTAATAGGTATGTTAGTTTTTCTATTAACATCGTTTTTCTTTGTTTCCCCGTATTTTTTTAATTTAAAAGGAATTGGTATTACTTTATCCCTGTTAATTACAAATATATTTACGGGAATTGTTTATATATATTTCTCAAAGAAAGAATTAGGTTACATTAAAATACTTCAGGGAAGATATTTGTTTATATATGGAGTAATATATTCGGCAATTGCATATTTTATTTACAATGAATTTTCCTTTAATATAATTGGTAATATAATTGCAAGTATAGTATTTTTTGCGGGATTTTTTGGTTTTGCAATGTTATTGAAAATAATAACAGTGGCAGATTGGAAAGCAATGCTGGAGATTGTTAATATTCAAAAGATGTATAATTATATTAACTCTGAACTTAAAAATAAAAAATAGAAAAATTCATTTTTATTATGTTTGAGAAATATCAAAAATATAAAAGAGGTAAGTTTTGAAAATTCCAATAGCTAAAACTGAATTTGTAAAAGAGGATCTCGATAATATACTGAAACCGTTGGAATCCGGCTGGATTGTCCAGGGTAAGTATGTAAAAGAATTNGAAAATAAATGGTGTTTATTTACGGGTGCAATAAATTCTATTGCGGTTACAAGTTGCACGACAGCATTGCATCTATCGTTAGCCGCATTAGGCATAAAACCGGGAGATGAAGTAATTCTTCCTTCATTTACGTGGGTAGCAACAGCTAATGCNGTTGAATATTTAAATGCAAAGCCGGTATTCTGTGATATTAATCTGGATACTTTCAATATCGACGTAAAAAAAATCGAATCATTAATAACAAAAAAGACTAAAGCTATTATTCCGGTTCATCTTTTTGGCTTACCCGCAGATATGGATGAAATTAATTCAATAGCCGGGAAATATAATCTTTATGTAATAGAAGATGCTGCCTGTGGATTTGCATCAAAATATAAAAATATCCACGTGGGAAATTTTGGTAATACCGGATGTTTTAGCTTCCACCCGAGAAAAGCAATAACTACGGGGGAAGGAGGAATGATTACAACAAAAGATGAAAATCTTGCCGGTAAAATTCGCTCTATGCGAGACCATGGTGCGGTAATAAAGGATTTTAATATCAATAAACCTTATCTGTTACCGGAGTATCCTTATTTAGGATATAATTACAGGATGACGGATATTCAAGCTTCAATTGGTTCATCACAAATGAACAGAGCTAATGATATATATGATAGACGAAATTACTTTGCCAAAAAATATATTAAAGCTTTAAAAGATATTGAATGGCTCGATAAGCCGTTTACAAACGACATATACACTAATGGATTTCAGGCATTCGTATGTTTATTCCAAAATAAAAAAATTAATGCTAATAATATCGATGAAGTAAATAAAAGCAGAAACGAATTTATGAATTTTCTGTTTGAAAAAGGAATATCGACAAGACCGGGAACGCACGCTGTACATAATTTACAGTATTATAAACAGAAATATAATATTAAACCGGTAGGTTTTTTAAATTCATACATAGCTGATAAATGCAGTATAGCAATTCCGATTTTCCCATCCTTGACTGAAGAAGAATCGGATTATATTATTGATTGTATAAAAAATTACAAAGTTTAAAAAGGAATTTCATAATGAAGATAGCAATAGTTAGTTTCGGATATGCAGATACTATAGTACATTATGCCAAAACCATATCTTCATTACACGTAGTTGATTTAATATTCGTTTATGCTTTAAATAAACGGGTAGACAGTATACTAAATTTTGAGAATGAAAAAATAAATACGGGTTTTCTCGACGATAAACAGGTTGATGGAATACTGGGAAATACTATTAAGAGATTTATTAATGGGACTTATAAAGTAAAAGTATTTATTAATCATAATTTAAAAATTCGTTCTTTTAGAAATTTAGTTTTGTCAGCAAGGTTAGCCGGGATATTGGATAATTATGATATCATTCATTTTAATGGTTTGGATGCGACAATACTTCCTATAAACTATTTCCTAAGAAATAAGAAAAGAGTATTTACGATTCACGATATTAAATTGCATTCCGGTGAAAAAGGAAGAAAGTTTTTTAATATAGCTGAGTCAATTTGCAGATGGATTATTAAATCGAAATATCCTGTAATAGTTCAAAATAAATTCGATTACAATGAAATTATCGAACAATATCCGGGTAAAAAAGAAAAAATTTATTTTATTCCCTTTAAAAATTTAAATATATTTAAACAATTCCTAAGTGATAATTCTCCCGCAGTAAAAAGCGATTTATTATTTTTTGGAAGAATATCTCCTTATAAAGGATTAAATTACCTGGTGGATGCAGTAAAGATAGTGAAGAAAGTGTTCCCCGGTGTTAAAGTTATAATAGCCGGAAGTGGAAATATTGAAAAAAAAACGATGGATAAATTGAATGATAACTTTATTGTACGCAACAGATATATTTCCAATGAAGAATTAGCCGGTTTAATAACATATACGAAAATGGTAGTTTGCCCATATACAGATGCCACACAGAGCGGAGTCGTTATGACTTCATTTGCTTTTGGGAAACCTGTGATAGCAACAACTGTAGGGGGATTTACAGATGTTATAAAAAATGGAGTAACTGGTTTTTTAGTTCCTCCTCGTAATTCCGAAAAATTAGCAGGTGCAATTATTAATATGTTATCTGATGAAAATATGATTTCGGATATGTCGAAAAATATATCGGCTGAATGCATTGATGGTGCATATTCATGGGATTCAATTCTTACAGATGCTTCGATAATTTACAAATAAACGTTAGAAAATATTTGATATGAATGTTTTCTAATAATTCTTAAGCATAAAATGCATATTTAATTGTTTGATTATACAAATATCGACGAATTTAAATCTGCTTTAAGTGAGGAAACGCTTAAAGAATACTATGAATTTTGGGGTAGTTATAATGGATTAAATAGATTCCTGAAAAACTCTTATGTCAATAAAAGCTTAATAGATTATTTGGAATCAAGAAAAATTAATGTTAAAGGAAAAAGTGTACTGGAATTTGGATGCCGAGAAGGTTCTTCTTTTATCTCATTCCTTTCTTTAGATGCAAATAAAATAGTCGGAATAGATATTGATGAAAAAGTACTGGATTTATCGAAAAAAATTTATACAGATATTGGATGTAATAATATTGAATATAGAAGGAATTATAAGAATAAAAGTTTACCTGCTGATGACGAAGAGTTTGATATTGTTTCATGTAATGCAATTCTCGAACACATTCATCCGAAAGTAAGGATTGAATATGTTAAAGAATTGCAAAAAAAAGTAAAGGTGGGAGGATATTTTATTGTTTCAGATACTCCGAATAAATTGTGGCTAATTGAAGGACATACTACGGGTTTATGGCTTTTGAATTATTTTCCTTTTAAAATTAAG
>JGI20214J51088_10000788_pt1 | contig 21608 bp, 18 predicted proteins | sample WetSurMetagenome_FD_51088 | JGI IMG/M metagenome (IMG submission 51088) | reverse complement strand
TTCCCTGATTATTGGAAGACCCCTGATATAACGTTTCTTGAAAAAATCTATGATGAACGGGTAACAAGAAGAAGCGAAAAAAAGTGAGCAGAAACAGAGTTGTTGCTACTACATCCTGCCGCTGACGGTCAATGCACTTTTGATGGCCGCTTCCCATTTCTCTGCGTTTGCAACAAAGAACATTGTCGGCTCAACACTACCATCAAACTGGATCCGGAGCTGTTTTCCTCCGGGAGCTGAAACCTCTTTTATAGATCCCAGTGCTTTATCGAGTTTGATCTCTGTAGTTTTTGACAGGAACCCCCCGGTTTTTATATCGAGAAGGATCCTGATATTGGTCATGTAGAGTATTCCCTTGCCAAAAAAGTCTGATTTGGCATCATCCTGCATGATAATCTTTTCATCCGGAAGTAATTCCATTACATTTTCACCAAACTATACTCATGTCCGGGTGGCTGATAAATATGTCGCGCTTTCACTCCATTGCATGGGGAGAATATTACCGGAATTGCAGACGATATTAAAGGATTTGATATCAGGGAGTTCCGCATACCTTGTGGAATCGGTTATATTGGTATTCCGATGTAAATGTTGTGTTTAACTGCAACGATCTTTACCCGTACCTGTCCGGACTCTTTCGGGCAGTTGTATACGGACACTACCCGGTCGCGGGCAACGCCAAGCATCTCCCCATGTATCCACCCCGGTGCACGTATCCCGACTGTTACTTTCTCCCCTTTGGAGAAGACCAGGGGGATAAATGGTCGTCGAACCATGCCGAAGTCTCTCACGGAGTCGAGTTTGAGTTTAATCCCACACTCCTTTTCCCATGGGCGGATGCTCTGGTTGTAAAACTGCCACCAGCTCTGGGCTTTCACTCCTTTTGGCGATCTGCCGTACCGGTAATGCTCAAACTTCTGGATGCCGAGTGGCGGGAAATGTTTGCCGGCACCTATCTCCTGTGCAAAGCGGATCAGTTTTGGGATCTCTGCGTCGTTGATTCCCGGTACATACACCGGTGCAATGAGCAGATCGATTGTGCTCCTGGCAACGGCTTTTGCTGAATCAGTGACAGCATTGATATCAAACCAGTCTACACCTGCAAGCAGTGTCGCGAGTTTCGGGTCGAGAGCATGGATCGAGAGGTTGATCCGGTCAAGTCCTGCCTTTTCAAGTGCCGCGATCTTTTCCGTTGTGAGCAGGGTGCCATTCGTCTGGAGGGAGACTATGTTAACCTCCTCAATCTGCCTGAGCGATGCGATGAATTCTGGCAGATACCGGTACATCACCGGCTCACCCGGTGAATCTATATGGCATTCTACACCAGGTCCCTTGAACTGTGCTATCTCTTCTACCGCTTCTGCCAGGTATTCCATCTCGACTTCATAGCTGGTGGCACGTGTGGTCGATAAAGGTCCGGCATCCACTGAACAAAAGGGGCAGTTCAGGTTGCAGCCGCAACTCGGGCGTACCTGCAAAAGACTGGTACCTCGATCTATAACACCAAAGTAGAGCGACCCGACAAGGGGTATTTCGGATTTGCGGGTAATTCTGAAGTGCGTCATGAAAACAGGATACTTTCAGACTGCGGACTTGTTTTAACGTTCTTTTATCCAGAAGCCTTTCCATTCTCCCCGGGTGAACAGGGGAGGCGGATGAGTTATCCGGGCAAATACAAATTCAAAAGTTTCCTGATCTATGCGGTATTGTGATGTCTCTGCAGTGCACTGCACAAATGCATTATACATCTCTTCACGCGAGATGTGCCCGGCAGGATCGGCGATTAGCCGCTCCTGGAAAAAACTCCAGATCCTGTCGGATTCCCGGTCTTCTTCATCCTGAGGTTTTACTATTTCCTGTTTAATACCTTCTGCTGCTTCCTGTTTTTCCGAGACGTGCAGAAGATCATAATAAAAATCCTGCACGGTTGCAAGTCCCTGTCGGAGGTCATTCAGCTCCAGTTCGAGTTTTTTGATCTTCGTTTCCCGGGCGATGATCTGGTCAGACAAATCCATGGCAGTGGTTTCCTTTTTTATGTTTTATCCTGATAAAGTGCTCGTTCTTTTTTTCCCCGGCCAACAATTTTCCGTCATTTTTGTTCCCGTAATCTCCCCGCATATACGCACTGCCCGAACGAGACACAACCATCTCCGAGTGGATAATCCGGATTGATGATGCATTCACAGGAATGTGATATCAGCTCTTCGCGGATGGTTTCCCGGATTGCATGGTTATAGGCAACACCCCCGCTCAGGGCGATCTTTTTTATTCCTTCATGGTCAGACGCATGAATAGCGAGATGTGCGATGCCCCGGGCAAGGTTATACTGGAAGGAAGCGGCAATATTACGGATTACGTTCATATCCCCTTCCCGCCCTTCCATCATCCGCCCAAACGCAGTCTTTATGAGAGTACGGCTTGAAAGCATCTCGCGGCCGTTCAGCGTGGTAAAACAGAGATCCCACTCTTCTGTATTCCCCCCTGCTGCCGTGGCTTCAAGTTTCATGGCAGGTTCCCCGTCATAGGTACGTTTTCGGCAGATGCCCAGCAGAGCAGCAGCAGCATCGAGAACCCGTCCCGTACTGGTGGTGCTCACAACATTGAAATTACGCTCTACCTGTTTTTGGAGTACACCCAGCTCTACCCCAGACCAGCCGCGAGCGCCGAGGAGTGACAGGATGGTGTCCTCGGGCAGAATTCCATAGAGCATCCGTTCGGGAAACCGGGTAGCAAGATCTCCTCCCGGCATGGCATAGGGTTCCAGGTGAGCAACGCGCCGGAGATCCGGGACCTGCCCGGAAAAGATCTCGCCTCCCCAGACCGACCCGTCATCACCATACCCGACCCCATCGATCGCAATACCGATGCAGGGTTCGGTGGTTGTTGCTGCTATATGTGCCCGGTGATGTTGTACCGGGACGAGTTCAAGCCCCTGGTCCGAGGCAATCTCGCGGGCGAACCGCGTGGAAAGGAACTGGGGGTGTAGATCATGGGCAACCAGATCAAATTTAGCCCCAAGGAGTCGCTGAAGGTTCCTGACGGTATCCTGCAGGTATTCCAGAGTTGGTGGATTCCGAACATTTCCAACATGGGGGGAAGTGACCGAAAAACCGTTTTTGTATACTGTTGCATTCGCATTCAGTTCCGGGCCAACCCCGAGGATGCAATACTTTCCAAGATCTATTGGTGTCCGTTTCGGAGCAATCCCCCGGGAAAGCCGGATAATGTAATCATCCCTGATCACCGAATCATCACAACGGTTCAGGATCTTCCGGTTATGGGTGAGGAAGAAGTCTGCATCCCGGTTAAGTTTTGCCATAGCCTGATCAATTTCCGTGATCATTGGGTAGCCGGGTATGTTGGCACTGGTCATGATGAGCAGCGGGTGTTTCAGGCAGGAAAAGAGCAGGTGGTGAAGTCCTGTATAGGGCAGCATGCAGCCAATGGTGTGGAGATTGCTGATTGCTGCATGGGCGGTCGGATCACGTTTTTTTACGATAACAATCGGATGAACGGGGCTTTCCATGCACAGTCTCTCCTTTCGGGAGATTGTTGCGAGCCTCTCGATATAATCCGGGCGTACCATGACGGCAAATGGCTGTTCGATCCTTCCGAGACGGCGTTTTAATTCATCAGCAGATTCTTCGATGCATGCAAGGTGAAAACCCCCCACACCCCGAATTGCAAGAATTCGTCCGGCATCGAGAAGTTCTGCTGCCTCCCGGATCGGGTCCAGTCCTCCCGCCTTGTTTCCGAGGGTATCGGACAGAACAATTTCCGGGCCGCAGGCATGGCAGGCTATTGTCTGTGCATGATGGCGCCGGCAGCCGGAATCGATGTATTCCTGTCCACAGGCCGGACACGGGGGGAACTCTGCCATGGATGTCCGTTCACGGTCATACGGAATCTCTCTGATAATACTATACCGGGGTCCGCAGTTCACACAGGAAGTAGCCCAGTAATTATCGTATCTCCCGTTTTTCTGGAAAATATCGCTAATACACTCATCGCAGATTGCGACATCGGGAGGGATCATGCCGGTCAGCGAACCGGTACCACTGGGTAGTATATGAAACCCTTCAGGGATTTCCTGTCGGACAGCGATTACGTCAATAGAATCGATCCGGGAGAGGGGGGGACCATGGGAGACTGCAGCGAGAAACGCTTCAAACCGTTCGCCGCGTGCAAAAATCTCTACCTCACTGCCGAGATTTTTGACCGTTCCGGCGATTCCCAGGGCATGTGCCTGCGCATAGACAAACGGGCGAAACCCGACACCCTGGACAATTCCGCGAACCGTGATTTTACCCGTTTTTTGCATGGATGTGCCGCAAAAATTTATTGATTCAGGGAACCATATAATTATAGGGTTTTTACTGTGCCGGGCCATATTCGAATTGTAAACGATCCCGTTGAGCTTGTTCCTCTCCTGATGACGTTCAACGACCCGTCTTTTAAGAAGGTCTATGAACTATTGAACAAATCATGGATGACTGAGGACGAGATCAGGGGTCACGTCAATAATGATAGTATTCCGCTCTGTCTCCAGATATTAAAGAAGGGAAACCTTGTGGAGGAACAGTGGCGGATGCCAAAACCCGGCGCCAAACCACAAAAAGAGTTCCGTGCAACGTATAACAAATTCCGGGCGAATTTTCAGTGCAACCTTTCGGATCTCTCCGATATTCTGTACATCTCGCTTTCCAATGATGAGAATCTCCGTCAGGTTGTCGAGAATATAGAAGAAGAACTTGGCAAGGGTAACAGCTCCATCAACGATCTCTCCCGGAAGTTTAATGTGAGTCCCATCTTTATCAAAGGGCTGGCCAAAAGGATCATTCACATGGATGTCAAGGGACAGGGACTGGTGCTTCTTGACACTGGGCGCTAAGGATCCTCTTTATTCTATTTTACGAAGTAAACGCGAGGTTTCGCGACTGCAGATTCTTGTCGAAATTGCAGAACATCAGCCTGCAGTCCGCCAGCAGGAGATTGCCGAAAAGCTCGGCGTAACCCCTCAGGCGATTTCAGAGTATATCCGTGAACTTGTAGATGAAGGGAAGGTCTCTGCAAGCGGCAGGGGAAACTATGAGGTGACCCGGGCGGGTGTCGAATGGGTGCTTGAAAATGCAGAGTCGCTTGAATCATATGCCCGTCACATCAGGCGCGATATTATCCAGCAGGTCTCGGTCTGGACCGCCATTGCTTCAGAAGACGTATCAAAGGGAGAACTGGTTGGCGTATTCATGAAAGACGGATTCCTGTATGCCGGAAAAAACCCCCTTGCGGCGACCGGAACGATCGTTGCGGATGCAAAAAAGGACGATGATGTGGGTGTTGCACGCCTGAACGGGATCATCGATCACAAGGAAGGGATGGTTCATGTCTGTAAGGTCCCGCGAATCCTGCATGGGGGTTCGCGGAAGGTACGGCGGGACAAGCTGCTGGAAGTCATCAGCGGGGCAGGCATAGTCGCGGCAGTGGGTCTTGAAGCCTATATAGCCCTCACAAAAGCGGGGAGGAAACCCGACATGTTTTTTGGTGCCAGGGAAGGTGTTATTGAGGCAGCTTTTCACGGGATTGATGGTGCAATCGTTATCGTTGACGAAGAGTTCACGGACTTTTTGAAGAGACTGGAGAGCGTGGAACTCGCGTATGTAATCCATGACCTGATCTCGCCATGAAGATCCTTGTCCAGCCCCAGAAAGGGGGCAGTTACAAACTTCTCTTTTATGATGGCAGGCATGTCCTGGCTGCCGGATTTGTCGAACTGACCGAGACACCCCGTGGACCCCGCCCTACAAAGTACCGCCTCAAATGGGGTGGGAAGAAAGAGTACCGCCATACGCCTTCAAAGGAGCTTATTGCCCGGCTCAGGGAGGCAGATGTCCGCCTTATCAAACCAGACCAGGAGTTCGAGGCATTTCTTGGAGATTTCCAGATAAAAACCGGTTTTGCTGAGGCCTGCCGCATGTGTCTGCTGGACGAGCGGTACACCCCGCTGACTGAGGAAAATTCGGTCACATTTGGCAAAGGGGAGAAGATCTGCTTAGCGTGCGGGAAGCGCGAGCTGCGGCGTGAAGTCTCCCATATTGGAAGACTGGGCCTGGAGGGGTATGCACATCTTGAGAGCCTGCTGATGACGTTCCGTAATCTCGACAGGGTTCTGGCTACGCTGCAGCCCGATAAGCTTACCATAAAGGCGGCCCTGTATGACCGGCTCGAACCGCACCCGGTTATGACAACAGCGGCGATCGGGGAACTGCCCCTGCCATGGCAGTTTCTGGAATCGAGCGGGGTTGCCCAGCTTATGCCTGCCCAGCAGCTTGCAGTTGAGGCAGGTCTCCTGCACGGTAAGGATTTGCTGGTGGTTGCTGCGACGGCAAGCGGCAAAACCTTCATCGGTGAGATGGCGGGGATCAAGAATTTTCTTGAAGGGCGGGGAAGGATGCTTTTCCTTGTTCCGCTGGTTGCGCTTGCCAACCAGAAATATGAACGGTTTACGGAAAGGTACGGTAAGTTTGCAAAAACCGGGCTGCTTACCGGTGTGAGCCGCCTCAACCTCCCCGAGACCCGGAAGATTGGGGACCGGAATCCTCAGTCCCCGATCATTGTCGGCACGTATGAAGGGGTGGACAATATGATCCGCTGCGGTCAGAAAATGGCCAATATTGCGACCGTGGTGATCGATGAAGTGCAGATGCTCGAGGATGCAGATCGCGGACACCGCCTCGATGGCATGATCGCACGGTTAAAATATCTCGCCCCTCAGGCACAGTTCCTGTACCTTTCCGCAACAATCGGGTCTCCAAAGACGCTGGCAAAAAAATTAAACTGCAGTCTCGTCCAATACTCGGAACGCCCGGTAGGACTGGAGCGATATCTTCTCTTTCTTGAACGGAAACAGAAAATTCCGACTATCAAGCAGATGACGACCGAGGAGTACAAGCATACATCGTCAAAGGGTTTTCGGGGACAGACCATCATCTTTACCAACGCCCGTGCCCGCTGCCATACCATTGCCGATGCTCTTGGGATGAGGGCTGCAGCATACCATGCGGGTCTTACATCCCAGGAGCGACGGGAGGTAGAGGCAAAGTTCCTCGGTGGGAAACTGATGGCAGTGGTCACGACGGCCGCGCTTGGCGCAGGGGTTGATTTTCCGGCATCGCAGGTGATCTTTGATGCGCTCGCGATGGGCAGGGACTGGCTTTCGGTGCAGGAATTCAACCAGATGGCGGGCAGGGCGGGAAGACCAGATTTCCATGACCTCGGGCGGGTAGTGCTTCTTGCCGAGCCGGGAGGTACCTATTCACGGGAGAACCCGTTTACCGAAGAAGAAGTTGCAATCGGCCTCCTGAAAGGTGAAATGGAGGAGGTTGCCCCAGAGCATGATTTCGAGAAAAGCTCTGAAGAGTACGTGGCAAACGCAGTGGCCTGCAATGGTGAGGAAGCTGATCTCAACCGGATCAACGGCATGATGGTCGGCAGTATGGAACCGGTTCTCCCTGAACTGATTGCCCACCGGCTGGTTGAGGAACGGGACACCCGGCTTGTCATGACCCCGCTCGCAAAGGTGATGGCGGAGCATTTCATTGGTATGGAACGGCTCCTTGAGATCATCAGGCTGACAAAATTCATGGATGATCCTATCGACGTGATCGCGGAACTGGAGAGTGAGGATGTGCATAAAGAGAAGAAGGCAGAGGGAAAAAAGATCACGGCAAAGAATCACGCCCCCCATGGGCAAAAACGGCGTTGAATCATTTTTTCAAATAAAAAATCTTTCGGGAGTTAGTTCAGATGAACCCATTCGTTCTCATTCCTCGTCATCTTATCAGGTACCGGTCAAGCCAGAGAGTTGCATGGGCGACGGNAATGCTCACGTAGNGATCCTGATCATAGAGCTCGATATGGTTATGGGTCTNGATCCAGACGAGTTCCTTGGGTCCAAGCGNTTCATCGTACNCCTGCTGGGCATACTCCGGCAGGAGGAAGAGGTCTTTTGTCCCATGGATGATCTGGAGAGTGCCGGGGCGATAAGCGGGACGTGAACGATCGCATTGTACCTGAAGAAGTCTTCGGGCGATGCGACAGTCATCTTCTCCGACCATGTCAGGGCATCCGATTTGTGGGTGCGGTTGTAATAGCTGTACGCCTCCGGGATCCTCGGAAAATCCCTGAGCAATAGCGGTGACGTACTGGACTTTTCCGGTCCGGTACTGCCCCTTATAACCGTGTTGATTTTTGCTGAGTACGCGGCGAATACCTCGAATCCCGTGAACTGCTGGAACGATTCGCCGACATTAAATCCACCCGCAATACTGGTGACAGACCCCGACAGCCGCAATATTGTCCGGATCTACATCTACACGTATCATCATGTACCGGGCAGCATTCACGTGGTCCTCTATAATCCGGGTCGGATCATGGTAGCCCCGAAGCTCGTTCTCGCTCTCGCCATAGCTCCGCACGTCAAAGGTGAGCACAGTATGCCCGGCATTCGCAAAACGTTCTGCAAAGTGTGGGGAAGGTTTGTTCAATGACGCTGCTGAACGGACCGCACCTAAAATAGAAGGTGAACGATGTTATTTGGCCTACCATGGCGGATATAGAGATGGCCTGCGAGCGTGTGCCTGTCACTCCTGAACTTCACGGATTCGGCGCTTCGGATCGACCTTGAGAAGGAGCGCCGGCTCAGCAGGCAGGTAATAATTGTCATCCACCGGTTCAGGTGCTGCTGCCATTGTTGGACGGATACGGATGATATTGACTGGCTGAGGTGCTGGTGCCATCGGGTATCAGACTACATGATCCCAATGCTGAAATTAATAGGTTTTCCGGAATGGTATTACCTGAAATCCTGGCGATCAATGGCGTGAATTTAACAGGTATCAGGTATTATTCAACCAATATTTTTTGTTGGGATCCACCGTTTTGCCAACAACCACAGCTTGCTATGCGCTATTCAATTTGTCCTTTTCCAGAATCCTTATTACGTAAGATAAAAGAGATTTTTGCTATTTATTTTATAAAATTCTAATTTAAATCAAATTAATCAAATTAGAAAAATTAATATATTATAGTTGTATACTAATTTTTAATAGTTTTTTAACGGGGATTGTTATGCACTACTGGCATTTTATTATAACCGGCATGCTTCTTCTCGCACTTGTTATGACAGGTGGTTGTGCAGGTCTTTTTATGGGAGACCTGAAAACGGAAATTCGAGACACCTCTTCTCTAGCGATACCTCTTCCCGTTTCCAGCGTTCTTTCGGTTCTCCTCGGCCAGAACAGTACTGAAGTGGCATCGGCACAATTTCTGACAGAAGAGAAGGCAGATCCCGTTCCGGGAACACATCCTGGGGAGAGCTCAGCATTCAGGGTAAAACCGGCATTGACTGATTTCCCGGGAACGGGACCCTCCCAGCCATCCGAAGAACCCATGGTCTCATCTCTTTCCGGGTCGGGAGCTACGGGAATTCCGAAAGGAGGGATTGCGTCCTGTAACCCTGTCGCTGGGGCAAATATTGTGGTTACACGTGTGGGAATTTCCAATAAAACACATATTGCCGATAGCGTAACCGAAGAAAATGGAGATTTCTCTTTTGAACTGCCCGCTTCACCTGATGACTTCCCCATCAACCAGTATATTCTTAATTTTGAAATTTCAGCGCCCAGGTACACACTGCCGGCAGTGTCTTCGACGGTCGTTACCGATATGGTAAATGCCTCGGATGGCCCACAGTACACATTCAATGTGTGTTTACAACAGCCAAGCGAGCCAAATGCCATAGCTTTCACCCGCGGGGGTATTGCGGTCATTGGAAAATTAAGATCATAACCGGCTTTTTCTGTTGTTGATTTTTTTAGTTAGCAAAAATTTTTAAGGAATTTTTGAACTGACTCTTGGGAGCCGCCTCTGCATTTTGGTAATTACTATATACTAATATATGGAAGTATTCTTCCAGCATCAAAGTGAAATCTTGTTGGATATTTATTAATCTGCCCAGATTATCATGACAACATGTTGCAGTAAAACGTGAGCCTTACTCTGCCGGAAGAGTGAAAAAACATGATGGAGATTGTCCATTGACATCCGAAACTCTTGGCTCAATGATCCGAAAGCAGGTGAGACCCGCATTTATTGTCTTTTTGCTTATCACTCTTATTACCGGAATCCTTTACCCGCTTGTCATAACCGGAATTGCACAGGCAGTCTTCCCGGTCCAGGCAAACGGGAACCTTATCATACGTGACGGCAAGGCAGTCGGATCGGCCCTTATCGGCCAGCCTTTCACATCACCGGGATACTTCTGGGGCCGTCTCTCTGTAACAAGTATCGTGCCCTATAATTCCGATGTTTCCTCGGGTTCGAATCTCGGCCCGACCAACCAGGCTCTCATAGATGAAGTAAAAACCCGGGTTGATGCCCTCCATACAACAGATCCAGGCAATACCCGAGAGATTCCCGTCGATCTCGTCACCTCATCAGGGAGCGGACTCGATCCTGATATCAGTATTGCTGCAGCGAATTACCAGGTACCCCGCATCGCAAGGGAGAGAAACCTGAGCGAGAGTGAGGTTATGGCACTTGTAGCAATGCAGACCCAAACCCAGCAGTTCGATCTATTGGGTGAACCAAAGGTGAATGTCCTGAAACTCAACCTCGCGTTGGACGACATGAGTTCACACCTTTTAACGGTAACACCGTCTGCCGAGCTGCAGGAATCTTCCCCGCCACTGGTTTTTGGTCTTAGAATGACGGACTGGATCCAGCTTCTCCTCTTCTTTATCGTTCTCGCTGCCCTCATCGTCCCGGTCGGCGGGTTCATGGCTAAAGTATACTCGGGTGAGCGTACATTCCTCTCATGGATCAATGATCCGGTCGAGAAATGGATACTTTCAGCTTCAGGAGTTAACGGTAGCGAAGAAATGGACTGGAAAATGTTCGCAGTCGCAATGATGGTCTTCTCTTTAACTGGGATCGCCGTTGTCTTCATTCTCCAGATGGTCCAGCAGTTCCTGCCCCTCAATCCTTCGCATGTCGGCCCGCCCTCTTGGGACCTCTCGCTGAACACCGCGGTCAGTTTTGTCACAAACACCAACTGGCAGGCATATGCCGGGGAGGTGGGCGTAAGTTACCTGACCCAGATGATCGGGCTTGCTGTCCAGAATTATATGTCAGCAGCAGTAGGGATGTCGGTCCTTATTGCCTTCATCTACGGTTTCTCGCGAAGATCCGCAATAACGATCGGGAATTTCTGGGTGCTCCTTATCCGCAGTGTTATGATCCTGCTCCCTTTCTGCGTCATCATCGCGCTCCTTCTCGTCTCGCAGGGAGCCGTCCAGTCGTTCAGCGGGTCGGTAACGGTACCGCTGCTCGATCCGGTATCGGATAGTAACGGGGTCCTCATAACCACTCAGTCTATCCCTCTCGGCCCGGCTGCATCCCAGATCGCCATCAAACAGATCGGTACCAACGGGGGAGGTTTCTTTAATACGAACTCTGCCCATCCTTTCGAGAACCCCACGCCATTCTCTAATTTCCTCGAACTCCTGGTTATCCTCATCATCCCTACCGCTCTCTGTTATACCTTCGGTAAGATGATTGGTTCGGCGAGAAAGGGTATTGCAATCCTGATTGCGATGACCCTCATCTTCGTACCGCTTCTTGGGCTCTCGGTGTGGTCGGAAGTGAACGGTAACCCTGCATTTACTCCGCTTGGCATCGACCAGTTCCCAAGTTCGTTCCAGCCTGGCGGAAATATGGAAGGGAAGGAGGTAAGGTTCGGCCCCGTGCAGTCCGCTGTCTGGTCGGTTGTCACGACTGTAACATCGACAGGGGCTGTCAATTCGATGCATGATTCATTCATGCCGCTCGGCGGATTCGTGCAACTGTTTGATATGCAGCTCGGGGAGATCGTTTTTGGTGGTGTCGGTTCCGGACTCTACACCATGCTCATCTTTGTTATCCTTGCGATGTTCATTGCAGGGCTGATGGTAGGTCGGACCCCCGAGCTGTACGGGAAGAAGATAGAGCCGTATGAGATGACACTCACTACCCTTCATATCCTTATCCCGATCTTCCTCATCCTCGGTCTCACTGCCATTGCAGTTCTTACCGATTCCGGGAGATCAGCAGTCTTCAATCCCGGACCACACGGCTTCTCGGAGATCCTGTATGCGTTCACCTCTGCTTCCCAGAATAACGGCAGTGCGTTTGGCGGGCTCGCGGCGAACAGTGTTTTTTACAATATTTCGACGGCATTTGCCATGTTTGTCGGGCGCTATGCTGTCGCCATCATTACCCTTGCGCTCGCAGGATCGTTTGTTGCGAAGAAGATCGTACCAGTCAGCGACGGGACACTCAGTGATCACCGCCCGCTCTTTATTATCTGGCTGGTCTTTGTTGTGATCATCGTCGGAGCACTCAGTTTCCTTCCTGCACTCGCACTGGGTCCCCTCGCGGAATATCTCACGATGATATCAGGGGGGGTTTTTCATGGCTGATCCTTCCGGTACCAGGTTCCTGTCTGAGAAACAATACGCCCTCTACCGGCGTGCGTTGATTGATGCATTCCTCAAACTCGATCCGAGGACCCTCTACCACAACGTGGTTATGTTCACCGTGGAGATCGGCAGTGTGATAACCACTCTCCTCTGGATACAGGCACTCGGTGGCCATGGTGAAGCATCGGCCGGGTTCATCGGAGCGATAGCTGCATGGCTCTGGTTCACGGTTCTCTTTGCCAATTTCGCAGAAGCCCTTGCTGAGGGGCGTGGAAAAGCTCAGGCTGAATCCCTGCGGAAGATGCGGCAGGATACCGAAGCAAAGAAACTCTACCTTGGGTACGTTGTCGAAAAGGGGAGGGAACCTGTCGAGACGGACTTCGCACTGGTATCCTCATCAACACTGCGCAAGTCAGACCTTTTTTATGTGAGGGCCGGGGATACCATACCGGTCGATGGGGAGATCGTCGAGGGGGTTGCATCGGTAAACGAGAGCGCTATCACCGGCGAGAGTGCACCGGTGATCCGGGAGTCAGGTGGTGACAGAAGTGCTGTCACCGGCGGAACGGTCCTCCTCTCGGACTGGCTCGTTATCAGGGCAAGTGCCAACCCAGGTGAAGGATTCCTCGACCATATGATCAGCCTCATCGAAGGCGCTAAACGGCAGAAAACGCCCAACGAGATAGCCCTCAACATCCTCCTTATCGGATTGACCTCGGTATTCGTTGTTGTGTGTGCCTCGCTCTATGCCTTCTCGGTCTACGGCGTGAATGCCACCGGGAAGGGTGACCCGGTTACTATTACGGTGCTGGTTGCCCTTTTCGTGTGCCTCGCTCCGACCACCATTGGAGGACTACTCAGCGCGATAGGTATAGCCGGCATGGACCGGCTTATTCGGCGCAATGTCATCACGACCTCGGGCAGGGCTATTGAAGCTGCAGGGGATGTGGATGTTCTCCTTCTTGACAAGACAGGGACGATAACGCTTGGTAACCGCCAGGCAGTCGAACTGAAACCGGTTGACGGGACCGATATCATGGAACTTGCCGAAACCGCACAGCTTGCATCACTTGCAGATGAAACACCGGAAGGACGGAGTATTGTCGTGCTTGCAAAAGAAAAATACGGGCTCCGCGGAAGGACGGTCGGAGCGTCCGAGTCGGTTCCTGAGATGCAGTTCATCCCTTTCTCAAGTCATACCCGGATAAGCGGTGTTGATCGTGGTGATGTGCATATACGGAAGGGTGCGGCAGATGCCATTTTTACCTCTATCCGTGATAATGGGAATGCTATCTCAGACGAGCTGAAGGGGGAAGTTGATGCCATAGCACGTGCAGGGGGAACACCGCTGGTAGTAACAAAGAACGGGAAAGCGTTAGGCACCATTTATTTAAAAGATATCGTGAAAGGCGGTATCAAGGAACGATTTGCCCAGCTGCGCCGAATGGGTATCAAGACGATTATGATAACCGGTGACAACCGGCTCACTGCCGCAACCATCGCTGCTGAAGCAGGTGTGGATGATTTCCTCGCGGAAGCGACACCGGAGAGCAAGCTCNNGATGATCCGGGAGTACCAGGCCGGAGGACGTATGGTAGCGATGACCGGTGATGGNACCAATGATGCTCCAGCATTAGCCCAGGCAGACGTTGCCGTTGCGATGAATACAGGGACACAGCCGGCCCGCGAGGCAGCAAACATGATAGATCTCGAGAGCAATCCTACTAAACTGATCGAGATCGTGGAGATAGGGAAGCAACTGCTGATGACCCGGGGAGCACTTACCACCTTTTCCATCGCAAACGACCTTGCAAAATATTTTTTTATTATTCCTGCAGCCTTCGCTTCTACCTTCCCGGCACTCGTTGTCCTGAATATCCTTGGTCTCCAGAATGCAATCCTTTCCGCTGTCATATTCAATGCCCTTATTATCATTGCGCTCATTCCCCTCGCCCTCCATGGCGTTGCCTACCGCCCGATGACCGCCGAAGAATCATTGCGGAAGAACATCATTCTCTACGGGATAGGTGGAATTATAGCCCCATTCATTGGTATCAAGATCATTGATATGCTGCTCGTGCTTATGGGTGTGTAAACAATATGGTAGTCAACCCAGAAAATCGCCCGGACCCCGATACACTTCTTGCCCATGTACAGGGTGAAGAGCGGCAGAAGTACCGAGGCAAGCTCAAAATTTTTCTCGGTTACATTGCCGGTGTAGGAAAGACGTATGAGATGCTCCAGGCAGCTCACCTCAGGAAGAACGAGGCAATTGACGTAAAAATCGGATACGTTGAGACGCATGGCAGGGACGAAACAGAAGCTCTGGTTGAAGGCCTCCCCGTCATACCCAGAAAGATGATCGAGTACCGGAATGTGACAATCCCGGAAATGAACCTTGATGCGGTCCTCGCCGCCCATCCCCAGCTTGTTCTTGTCGATGAGCTTGCCCATACCAATGCGCCGGGTTCGCGCCATACGAAACGCTACCAGGATGTCGAGGAGATCCTCGATGACGGCATTGATGTGTATACAACTCTGAACATCCAGCACCTCGACAGCCTCAATGACGTGGTTGCCCAGATAACAGGGGTAATCGTACGCGAGACCATTCCTGACCGGGTGATCGATGAGGCCAGTGAGATCGAGCTTGTCGATCTCGCCCCCCCGGAACTCCTCCAGCGGCTCCGGGAAGGAAAAGTGTACGTACCTGATATGGCAGCCCGGGCAATTGAGCAGTTCTTCAATGAAGGCAACCTGTACGCGCTCCGGGAACTTGCTCTCCGCCGTGCGGCAGAACGGGTGGACGACCAGATGCTCGCATGGATGCAGACCCGTGCGATTCCCGGGCCATGGGCTGCCGGGGAGAGCATTCTTATCTGTGTTGGCCCCGGTCCGCTTTCTGAAAGGCTGGTCAGAACAGCCCGAAGGCAGGCGGACCGGATGAATGCAAGCTGGAGCGCAATTTATGTCGAGACACCCTCTCACCACCGCCTCTCCAAAGAGGCAAAGGAGCAGGTATCACGAACACTCCAGCTGGCAGAAAAGCTGGGTGCCACAACTGCCTCAGTATTCGGGATCAATGTTGCCGGCACGGTCATTGACTATGCCCGGAAACACAATATCACGCGGATTATTATTGGAAAAACCCTGCGCCCCCGATGGCAGGAATTTGTCTTTGGCTCGGTAGTTGACCAGCTCATCCATAATAGCGGTACAATCGATGTTTATGTCATCAGCAGCGAAGAAAAAACAGGTCAGAGACCAGAGCCAATGGAACCCCTGCTCCCTGCACCCCTCCCCNGGGACTATATAGCCAGCCTGGTCCTCATTGCAATTATCACAGGGATCGGCTGGATGATAAAGTCGTTTATCTCTCCGGTCAATCTGGCCATGCTGTACCTGCTTGCCGTGGTAATTGTGGCCTTCAGGCGTGGACTGAAACCGGCTATCTTCACAGCGGTTATTGGGGTAATTGCATTCGATTTCTTCTTCGTCCCGCCATACATGACTTTCAGGGTCTCGGATACAGAGTATCTCATTACCTTTGCCGGTATGATCATCGTTGGTTCTTTGGTCAGTCTGCTCGTTGCTCGTGCGCACGAACATGCTGATGCAGCCCAGACAAGGGAGAAGGAGACGGGGACCCTGTATGCACTTTCGCAGGACCTCGCAGTCGCAGTTGATGTAAGTTCGATTTTTGTTGCCGTTGCCAGGCACATCCACGGAATTTTCCAGTGGGAGAGTGTCTTCCTCCTGCCGGAAGGAAACGATGTGGTCGTGCGCCAGGCAAGTGAGGGGCTGCATCTGGATGCTGATGATATTGCAGTTGCGACATGGGCACTCCATCATGGCGCCATCGCAGGTTATGATACCGATACGCTCCATGGATCACGCNTCAGGTACGTCCCGCTGCAGAGTACACAAGGCGTCCTTGGGATAATGGGAGTTAAGCCGGGGGAACCTGATGGCGTTATTACCCACGAACAGGACAGGATCCTTACCGCCTTTGCCAGCCAGACTGCCCTGGCTCTGGAACGGGTAAACCTTGTAAGAACTTCCAGGGATACGGCGAAGGAATAACCCCAACAGGACTGTTTTCACTTTCGCGACTCTGTATACAAAGTATGCTCTCGATGCAAAATGGTGATCGAACTCCCGATAATCGGATTTTTTAATAAAAACTCTTTGAGATACAGGTAATCACACCTGCATTACGATCTGAAATAAAAAGAGATTGCAAAATTTCCTGAATCCATCAGAACTTTTCCTGCATTCAGAGCGGACAAAAAAAGTTCTTATTATTGCACAATTATCCGGCATACCCAGAGATCGTAGATGGGATCCTCAGGGTTCTCGGTTATTTCAACTTCCCGTTCCAGCTCCTTCCCCCATTCCCGGATAAGATGTGCCTCTTTCTCTGTCCCTACCGTGATCAGGGCTTCATGGGTTATCGAGCACAATTCCCCGACAATTCTCTCCCACATCTCCTGGTTGAAACTGTTGAACTCCCCGGCCATGATCGCGACACCTTTTGATACAGGTTCGATGTACCGGGATGCTATTGTTGCATCGATCCACATCGTTTCCTCCGGTCTTAGTCGCGTCTCGGTAAGACCACGTGCGAGCAGTGTTTCATCATTGTCGTAGGAAAGGGGAGAAAAACCAAGATCACGCAATACCGCAGATCCAACACCTGAGCCGCAGCAGCAGTCGATGCACTGTTCTCCCCGACTTTTTCCCCACGTGCCGGAAATAAGATTCTTGAGGATTCCATGGCGGTTTGGATTGAGATCGTCAATTGCCGGGGATACATGTGCAACAAGTGCATCACTGAATTTCTCCCGCACTGCTCCTGCCCAGACAGCCCGGTCCTCCTGGTAAATCTCCCCGCTTACATTCTCGAAGAGTTCGATAAGAGCGACCGAAGGGTTCCTGCAGAGAAACGAACCGGCCGTCCAGCCATCGGATCCATGGAATGCAAGCGCTATCAGATCTTCATGCTCATCTAAAAGAAGTCGCCCTTCATCCCCCCCGCCCGTTTCTGCAAGGACCTCATTGAACCTTCTGTCCGTGAGTGATGCGAATCCGGGTTCTACGAACCTTACGGTATCAACACCGAGAATTTCATTGACTTTCATGGACCCCGTTCAATACGCATACCATGCGGGGCTTCGATGGTCCCGTCAACTTTTGCCTCTTCATGGAGGACAATTGATTTTGCAATCACATCACCGAGGATATGCGCTCCTTTCTTCACATAGACCGTGCTGCCACTTTCTACATTCCCGTGAACAGTGACACCGTCGACGACTGTGATCCTGTTTCTTGCCCTAAGGCTCCCGAAGATGACTGAGTTCTGCTGGACGTCAATGGAACCGGCCCTTATATTGCCGTGGAGCCGGCAGCCTTTGCCGATCTTCATGGTTGACGGGACTGAAAAGTGTTTCAGGTTCAGCTTCGAGCGGGCGGGGATCATAAGCGGGATCTCCCGTTTCTCCTCCTCTTCTGAGAACAGTTGATCAATGATACGGTCCAGCTCTTTTTCATTCTCTATCCTCAATAGGGTCATCAGGTAGATAATAATGAACATGAATACCGGCATAGGGTTCCTTATCTCTACATCACCCTGTGCTTCGAATCCCTCTTTGATCTCGACTTTTTCACCGATATCCAGGGTTCCATGGACATTCAGTTTGCCGGCGATATGCACTCCTTCACCGATATAGGCATCCTGTTTGGCGATCACATCGCCACCGACTTCACACCAGTTGCCGATCCGCACATCTCCGTTTGCCCAGATATATTCGCGTATCTTTGAGGATTCCCCGACATACACATCGGATCCCCGCAGCCCGTATTCGATCTGACAGAATTCACCAACAACGATATTTCTTTCCGTCTTGATGCTGTGTTCCTGTAATTCCGTCCCGTCAGGGAGCAGGCAGTGTTTATGCCAGTTTTTTATCGTTCTCTCTTTCATCTGTCCCCCGATGTGTTCATCATGCTCCGAATTTATGTGCCCTGTTAATCAGGTCGAGTGCCGTTGGCAGGAGTGCTGCACCGGTAATGCGGCTGAGTCCTCCGTGTGCACACGAATATTCATCGAACCGTGTCACATCATCGACCCGGACGCCATCCCCGTGAATAAGCAGGGGTACAGGATCTGCACTATGGTCTTTGATCGTACAGGGTGTGGAATGGTCTGCACATATCACAATGATGCATTGAGGAAGATCCAGCAGAGGTGAAAGAGCAGAGTCCGTCTTTGTGATAAAATCACGCTTCTGGCTGGCAAGCCCATCATGCCCGGACTCGTCGGCTCCCTTGATGTTAACCAGAACAAAATCCTTATTTTTCAGTTCCTGTATCGCTGCTGCAATCTTTCCCGGAATATTACTGTCCTGGGATCCGGTAATTCCCTGTACAGAAACGCGGGTGAGCCCAACTGAGCTTCCTATTCCATTGATCAGGCTTGCCGCTGAGATAACGCTCCCGGAAAGTCCGTATCGCTGTGAAAATGGTTCGAAATGTCCCATTTCACCTGCCCCCCGCATCAGCACAATGTTTGCCGGGGGCAATCCCTCTTTAACACGTTTTTTATTGATGGCATGGTCGAAGAGAATTCCGGACGACTGACGGACAAATTCGTTACAGGCAGCAGCGGTCATATCATCCCCAGCTGCCTGCCTGAGTGGTTTTATCGTGAGCGGAGACACACCGTCTTTTTTCGGGTCATTGGAAGAGACACAGTACCCGAGCCCCTCACCTTTGAATGCCAGTGATGCACGGTGTCCTGCTCCGGATCGGAAAATAAATTCGACGCCATAGTCCGAGAGGTCAACCCCGTCCTGGATTGCAGAGCTCAGGGCGATTGTATCATGGATTCTTCCTGCACGGCGATCCGTGATGATACCGTCAGAGGAAATGGTAGCATAGTTGCAACGGAACCCTATCATGCCAGGATTCATGTGGATGCCGGCACCCTCGCATTCAAGGGGACCCCTCCCGGTATAGTAGTGGTAAGGGTCGTATCCCAGCAGTGCGAGGTGAGCGGTATCTGAACCCGGACGGACTCCTGCCGCAATGGTATCCATAATACCACAGATACCTTCCCGTGCAAGCCTGTCAAGAACTGGTGTCTTTGCCGCGGCAAGGGGGGTGAGACCATCGAGATCGGGGCATGGGCGATCAGAGATACCATCAAGTACGACAAAGAGGATCTTCCGGGCGGTCATTCGTATGAAATGGTTGGATGCGGTGACTAATTATGTTTCTTGGTTGAATGGTAAAAAACCCGGGAATTGTTCCCCGAAATCCTCCCTTTTGGCGATTTGAACGTCCATCTCGCAGGGTAAGTTCCTCTTTAAAAACAGTAATCGACTAAAAAAGGTAGTTCCCGACAATTCCGCCGGTCTTTCAGGTAATGCTTCTTTAGCGGGGTTCGAACCTTTCATTTTCGAACCATGGGAACCCTCCCTAGATTCAAATAGGAAAGCCCTATCCACGGTTAAAAAAAGATCGTGTTTTGATATTATACGGTTGAGATCCGTGCTGCGATCGGCTCGACCTTGGATTTGATGATCTCAACCCTTCGGGTCGGGTAGATCGTCTTTACCGCCTTGAAGAGATCCCGGGAGATCTCTCCTGATACGATCCCGTTGACGAGAGTAGTCAGGTCCCATGCTGCTGCCTGGGCGATTACGGCATCAGTGATAACTTTTCTGATTGCATGCTCCTGCATAATGTTAGCGCGGGCAAACGTGTAGCAGCTGATGGTCAACCGTACTTTCTTCCCTTCTTTTGTTACGATCGGAACCTGGCAGTCAACGCGGGAGCTCCGTCGTTTGACCAGTGATCTGAGGTAGTCCCGGGTAACTTCATGGCCGACAAATTCGGTGTATGCCGAATCACCGGTCACATTTGAGATCTTAAAGCTCATCTTGATGTGCTGTTTTGCGTAGTCGTTGGTGATCTCACCAAGCGTTGCCTGCATGATCCTGCCAACTACGCTGTCAGCATCGTTTGCAATGGTATCTCCGATGTACGCCTTACCGAGGTTATCGGGGACGTGCACCTTGTACCAGCTTTTGGCTTTCCAGCCCTCTACTCTTCTTCCAACCTGTTTTTTCTTTGCCATGGTATCACCTGGAGGAATTCTTCCCCCTGATTTTTTTCCCTGCAACCGTATTTTTTCCCGGGTTTTTCCCTTCTGTGTCGGATCCTGTTTTGCTTCCGGTCGGACAACCAGGATCTGTTGACGACGAACAAGCCGAACAGGAGTCCTCTGCGATTGCCAGATTCATGAGATAGTCATCCACGGATGCTATAACTGACCGGAGCCGGGTGCCGGTAAGTACCGTAATCACGTGATCGTTTTCTGCGGTCGTGGTCATGCCGATGAGGTTGTCCGGGGCTAATGCCGAGGCAACACATTCCGCATTTCCGTGCCTGGTAGTGATCCTGCCGTTGATCTGCATCATGAAGCAAGCGCCTCCTGCCAGCTTCTGGTAAACATACCCATATTCCCGCAGGGGATGGTCGCTCCTGCCCTGCAGAGGTGTCCGCCACCGTAGCCCCCGCATGCTGATGCAAGCGTACTTACGAGCGGTCCGATTTCCCGCACGACACCCGCAGGGCAGCGTACCGAGATTTTACATGAATCACCGGCATGTGCGTACACAAGCACCGGTGTTGTATGGATAAGGTCACGGGCAAGGATGTCTGCGACATCACTGGCCAGTGCTGAATTCTGAACTTCGTAGACGCCGACAGGACTTCCAGCCGAGGGTAAATTCCTGACAGCTTCAATAACATTCATGCGGTGTTTCCGGGTAATCTCCCACGCCTGATCGAGATAATCGGAGGACCTGAGGCAGAGCGTTGCTCCGATATCGCCATGCCCGGTTTTCCCGCATGCATCAATAAGTGCAGAAAGTGCATGGGCATCCTCAATCACCTCGCGCTGGAGATGATAGGTATCACCGTAGATCATCCCGATGCTTGCCAGTGTCGCGTTTGGTGCCGATTCCAGTACCACCCGTGTGAGAAGGATGTCGAGCCGGCTCGCATTTTCACCCTTTGCCTGCCCCT
>JGI20214J51088_10000785_pt1 | contig 21630 bp, 17 predicted proteins | sample WetSurMetagenome_FD_51088 | JGI IMG/M metagenome (IMG submission 51088) | reverse complement strand
TATACAGGTCTGCCTTCGGTCGGCTTGAATGGTACTTCACAATCTTTTCCACAATCTGAACAGACTACTTTTGTCATTTCACGGGGGCCGTAATTACTCGACCCACCAAAATTTGATTTATACATGATATTTCTCAAACAGCTCTATTAAAACTGCATACTATACAAGCTCCCCGAGCTTAAGAAGCTCTGTATCAGTACAGAACGGGTGCTGCAGCCTGAATATTCTCAATTTTGGGATTATTCTGGAAATCAGGCAATATTGTGTGGATTAATTTTCATAGTCCCAGGACGAACGGGAAGTTCCCTGTTTCCTGCCGGGATAAAAATGGTATTATTTCTTTATGGCTTCTTTTAACTCGTTGTATTCCGCAAGGCTGATCTCTCCCTTTGCCAGTCTTGTGTTGAGGATAGCAATTGCCGATCCGGTATCGGCATGCATGGCCTTCTTCGGTCTGAGTGCCCCTTTCACCCGCTGGAAAAAGCCGGATAGCGAAGAGACCCAGTCGCTCCCCAGGTCCTCCCGGAGGGTATGGTCCTGCCACAGGGCAAGCAGTGCCGTGACCAGGGCTGCAACAATTGCAATACCTATCACCGCTGTTTTCGACTGCAGAATATCAGGTGTGTTTCCAAGTGTGATGATTGCAACCGGCGAAAGGATAAGGACCCCAATCCCGGCAATACTGTGAACTTTCAGGGTCCACCGGAACGCCTTCGAGAGCAGTGAGCCAATCGCAAGGGCAAATGCCGACAGGGTAACGTATGATACTAACAGAAGCACAATTAGGGTAAAAACCGGCGCAAGGCCGTTTTCTGCAACTACAAGGTTTGCATAAATAGCCTGTAACGTAAAGACCACAAAAAGGAGGCCGATCCCGCATAGTACCTGAGCTATTGCAATACCCGCCCGTACACGGAACGGTTCGGGGAAGGTAAGTTTCCCCAGCCCGAAATAATCATGGAAAATCAGCAGCCCGAGAGGTATGAACGAGATTAAAAGGAAGATAACCGTAATGACGCCGACCGGAATACTCAGGGCTGATGCCGGGGGAACTGAAGAAGCAGCTGCAAGCGTGGTGCTTGCCGGCGTAGTACCTGTTACCTTCGGTGTCTGGCCGGAAGACTGTTGAATCGCAGGTGTTGTTGTAGGAGAGGTGGAGACTGCCGGGCTTCCGGGCAGGATAACATTCGCTTCGCGGGTCACTGCAGACCCTGGATAGACCTCGTTATCCCCGTTATATTCCCCCACCTTGACAAGGGTCTTTTTTCCAGTCGCTGTTACCGTGGGGACCTCTCCGGTCAGGTTAACCAGTACCGCAAGGTCTCTCCTTGACGGGTAAGAGAGCACCCATCCGCTGAGGTCTGCACTTTTTCCGCTATCAGTCAGCGGGGGATTCGCGTTACCGTCTAACACTGTCGCATATGACCAGCGGGCATTTTCCAGGTCGGTAAACATAACGAGGGAATTGCCACTTGAAAATGTCATTCCCCCCTCGGGTATGAAATTGACCGCAAAGGAGATTTTTACCTGCTGGGGCGGATTTTGCCCGGAAACGAGGTCCCCGGATGGAGTAACTACCATATTTTTAACATTGATTGCTCCTGATACTGACTGGATAATAACGATCAGGAGTATTACGATACACAGGAACCATTTGAGCCTAGCCATAGGTCTTCACACTATCCATTCTTTGGACGAGGTAAGAATTTAGTCTTTCCAGAAGCGACACTAATTTTTTATAACATTAAAATGCGAGGGAGGTGATTCGAACACCTGAACCCCTTCGAGAATGGACCCTAAACCCATCGCCTTTGACCTGGCTCGGCAACCCTCGCTCAAGTACATATCAGAGGGGACGGTATTTATTGTTCTCTTCGCACTATTCAGCGCCAGGTCGTGGCATTATGCGGGTATAAAAAGTTCAAAGGCTGCCCCGTTGAAGTGCCAGGTGAAAAAAAAGCAGACCTGGACCTACGGGAAACAGCCCCCACCCTAAGACGGGTCAGGAATTCCCGGGATCACTGTTTTTCTCTTTCTGGTTCCCCGCCCACCCTGCAGGCTACATGGTCCCCCTTCAGGATATGGTACCCTGTGATAAGTAATACAAGAATTAACGGGCCCAAAACAAACCCTACCAGTCCGAGGGTATAAAGACCCCCAACGAACCCTATCCACATGATCACAGGATGAATGCAGGTGCGCCGGCCCATCAGCACCGGTCTGATAATCAGGTCCGGGAATGCGCAGACAACCGGGTACCCAATAAAAATCAGGAGCAGCAGGGCAGTCGTGTCGGATATTGATATCGCGTAAACCGCAAGGAATGCCATGAGGATTGAGGGCCCGAGAATGGGAACTATTTTTAAGAGCCCCGCAAGGGTGCTGAAAAAGAGTACATGCTCAAACCCGAGGAGATAAAAAAACGGCAATGCGAGAAGGAAGGTAATTATCACGACGATCAGCTGGACAACATAGATGGCATACAGGGTATCGACTGTCGTTTGCGCCAGTTGGCCTACCGGTTCTTTTAAGTTTTCCGGGAGCATCGCAAAGGAAGAATGGTACAGGTCCTCTCCCTTGTAGAGGAACACGGAAAAGCTTAAGAAAAACACCAGGATTTGGAACCCGAGTGCTGGTATCTGGCCGATTACAGAATCTGCCCACTGGTTAATCATCTGGTTGCTGTTGCCGATCAGCCCGTCAAGCTGGGTCTGGTTAATATGGAGTGCAGTGGTGATTGGATTGTTATGCCCGGGGCCAACCCAGTTGATGATGGTCGAAACGAGACTGTTCAGGAACTCCTGGTTCTGGACAAGTAATCCCACGGCAAACGCGATGACCGCGGCAAAAATTAAAAACATAATCCCGGTGACCAGCGCGGCAGAAGCCTCTGCACCGATCCTCCTGGTGAACCGTTTATGGAGTGGGAGTGCGATAACGGCAATTGAGCCTGCAAATATGAGGGCCACCATCAGCTGCCAGAACATTATTACTGCGATAACCGCAATCGCTGCGACGAGGTAGAGGGTGTAGTGGTCTCTCTCCTCTAAAACACCAGGCATCAGGTACTACTCTCTCCGGTATTTTTATTAAAATGTCCTCTCCCATCCCCCTGGTCCGTTGTAAGAAAATAACGTATACCGTACCGGCTGCCTCTTACCATGCCCCGCGAAAAACCAATCGGTTCATAAAACCAGCCATTGAATAGTCCAGAAGAGGGATCATCACGGAATCACAGGAGTGCAGGCTTGCGATAATAGCGTTAGGGGCAATCGCAATTGTGTTGTTTATCGGGCTGATTGCACTTGCGGCAATTGCCCCCGCTGGAGAGGCATCAGGTGCAGAAAATGAACGCTACGAAATGCAAAAAGCACTTTTCGAGGCAGAAGGGTCAGCTGGACAGGATCTCGCCGCGATGGACACTGCGGTAACAGGTGGGGCTGTAAGGATCGGAACCCTTGGATTTAACGGGACTGAAACGAAGGCTGAACTTGTAAAAATGGGGGCATTTCCCTGGGCAATTGATACCATCACGGTTGATGATCAAGGAATTATCAACAATGTCGAGCCGGAATCCTTCAGGTCCGTTATCGGGGAGAACCTGAGTGATCAGATACACCTGCAACGGCTGTACTCGCAGAAAGTCCCGGTAATGAGTGACGTTATTCAGTCAGTCGAAGGTGTGCCGGCGGTTGATATTGCGTCGCCGGTGTTTTCCCCCGATGGAAAATTTATCGGGGCTACCACCCTGCTTTTCAACCCGGAACAGTTTTTTGAAAAAAATACCCCGGAAAAGCCGGATGGTACCCCCTGGCATATCATGGTGATGCAGAAAGACGGACTGGTTGTATACGAACCTGATACGGGGCAGATTGGGAAGAATGCGCTTTCTGATCCACTTTTCAAGCCGTTCCCGGACCTTATTGCATTCGCAGGGAAGATGTCGCGGGAACGGGTTGGAAATGGAACATACACATTTACTGATGGAAAAGGGATGAATGTAACAAAGGAAGCGATGTGGACGACTGTTGGTATCAGGGGTGCGGAATGGCGCCTGGTAATTATCCGGATAGTTGAGCCTGCAAATTCGTAACAACTTCTTTTTATCCCTTTCCAGAAAAATCCCCGGGCATACACCGTGGATGGTATTTCCTCGAAAAAGCCCATCCCTGCCAGAAATGAGATATCTGCCGGTATTTGCCGGTTCCAGGCTTTTGAAAGGCCTGGTTAAGGAAATACGAAATCTTCCTTCATGGGTTACAGGAATAAAAAGAGGATGAGGAGTGCTGACGTGACGAAGGCCAGCGCTATGACGACTACGGCCGATTTCCTGATTACCTCTCCCTCGATCCCGGGCTGGTCGATTACGGCAGCAGCGTTAATAATCTTGGCCGGTGCAATACCCGATGCGATCCCGCCTGCTACCATGTGGGCCGCATACACTTTTGTGAAGTCAAGGTTGAGGACCGACGTCGCCTTCTGGAGGATCCCGTAGAACATCACNTTAGAGGATGTTTCGCTCCCGGAAACAAAGGAGCCGAACAACCCGAGAAGCGGGCTGACAATGGGAAATGCAATCCCGAAGACCAGGGCAAGGGTATACCCGATGACGGCGTTCATGTTGAGGTCATACGACCCAGAAACGAATGTGAGGGTATTGTTCACAACGGTCTGGCCGGACCAGTCCATCACGTACGCAATTGCAAAAAAGATCGCAGCAGCCAGTGTTGGACTCCATGCACGTTTTAACCAGATTTTTGTAATCTTCAGGCCCTCCCCCCGTGACCTGACGAGGAATGGAGCAGCAATTAATGTGCTTACCACCACCCAGAAATATGCCTGGTTCATGAGTTTCAGGTCAACGACCTTGTTGGCTACAACGGTAATTTTCTGGGCATTTCCAAGAATATTATAGAGTCCTGCCTGTATTTGCGGGATACTGATGATGATTACCAGAACCACGAGGAGCACCCATGGGAGTGCAGCCTTCCAGAGCGGCATCAGCGCCGGGTCCCTGACAATGGTAACATTATCTGCAGTTTTCGTTGGTGCAAGAATGGGCCGGCCCCGGGCCGCCCGGTGGAGAAACAGCACCGCAATGGTGACCAGGCCGGCGAATACTCCCACGAGGCCGATTGCAGACGCGGGAAGGATATTAACGAATACAATGGCGAAAATACCAAGTGAGAGCCCGGCAAGGACCGCCGGAACGATCCCTTTCCGCACCCCCTCCATCCCATCCGCTACCCATAACATGCCTATAGACAGGCCTGTGGAAATAACCGGCAGAAAAAGGGCGACGTTGGTGCCCATGATAACTGCATTAAAACCAAATACTGCGGCCGGCAGGGTGATGGGGACTGCGAGGAGAGAGAAAGAGGTAAGCGGGTCGTAACCAAGACACGGCAGGGCCACGGAAGCAACGGGTGAGAACCCCAGCGCTATCATGATCGGTGGGAGCATGGTCACCGGTGTTGCCCCGATGGANACAAGGAACGAACCGAAACCCACGTTCAGGATCATGATCTGTTCGTACCGTTCCGCTGCAATTGACTTGATGTATTCAGAGATACTCCTGATTGCTCCCGTAATGTCCATCATCGTGACCTGGAGAATCGTGAAAAGGACCATCAGGGAAATGCCAAACGACGCAAGGACCCACTTGCAGAAGCGTACAGGGCAACCCCGGGTGACGTATTAAAGAACATGACCGCGACGAGCATGGTGAGCAGCCAGCCGATCACGGCCATCAGGGTACCCGATTGTTTCAGGAAAACAATACCCACAAAAATAATGATGATTGGTAATATCGCAAGGAAAAAAAGGATTATTGAATTCAACAGTATGCCAGTCCTTTTACTAATTTCCTATGCCATTACATAACTATTTTGGAATAGTCCTGGAAATCAGGGGGATATTAACGCTGGGAATCCCAGATGGTGGTCATGATGGGGGATTAGCGCAGACCGGTTGCCCAGTGTCCGGGAAAAGGCATGGTTACTATAACTCCTCCGTTGCAGTGATATCAGTCCCTAAAAATCTTATATAACCTTCTAATCGTAAGGGGGCCGTTATACCTGCTCGGAAAATTATGTACCCGGGTACCTACCACCTGTTGTTTTTAATTGCCGTGTGCCATGCCTTTCTNGCACGGAAAAAGGTTCCTCGTATTGATGGTTTTTCCAGGTACTGCCGTATCAGGTGGAATTTCCTGTCTTTGTCCGGCATCATAGACTGATATCCTGTGGGTGCGGTTCCATCTGTTCTGTCTCCCCCGCAACTTCTCCGGGGCCTTCCCGGGTTCAACCATAATCCGGTTGCCCTGTTAACCTGTTATCCCGCAACGAAATAAAAACATCCAAATATCTGCCCACTTACTTCTAACCTGAGGGGTGAAATCCGGGAATTACCTGGACTCTGTTTATGTTCGAGCGGTATAACCTCAACCTTACCGTTGATGAAAAAGCCATTGAGAAGTCTCTGCCCGGGATCAAGGAGCGTCTCGGGGAACTCCAGCGTGCCTGCCGCGACAACGCCATACCTGTTGTCATCCTGATTGAAGGCTGGAATGCTTCCGGGATCACTTCAGTTTCCGGAGAGATTGTGCAGGCCATTGATCCCCGTGGCTACAACCTCTACTCGATCGGTACGCCAACGGACGAAGAAAAGGCGCACAACTTAATCTGGCGATTTTTTATAAAAACCCCTGCGAAGGGTAGAATTGCGATTTTTGCCCGGAGCTGGTACAGCCGGACCCTGGCCGAACAGCTAAGCGGCCTTAACTGGAATGAAAAACTGCTGGAATCCACGTCAGCGATACGTAATTTTGAGCGACAGCTCGTTGACGACGGGGCACTGGTCCTCAAGTTTTTCCTCCACATCAGCAAGGAAGAGCAAAGGATGAGGATGATCGAACGGGAGAAGAATACCCTTACCGGCTGGATGATCACACGCGGCGACTGGGATTTCCATCACCATTATGACCTGTACCTTCCCGTAATCGAGAAAATCATAGAAGAGACCGATACCCCGTATGCACCATGGACAATCGTCGAAGCAACCAACCCGTTGTACGCGGGTTTCAAGGTAATTTCACAGATCACAAAAGCCCTCGAAAGACGGGTTTNGGGAAAAGACCTCCCCGGGAAAAATAACCGTAATGTGTCAGTAAAGCGGAAAAAACGCATTGANCTGGATAATGCCGACCTTACAAAAACCGTCTCAAAGCAGGAGTATCCCGGGCAGCTCATGGAGTACCAGGACCGTGTCAGGGAGGCGCAATACCTGCTGTACAAGCGTAAAGTACCCCTGATAATCGTATACGAAGGATGGGATGCAGCGGGAAAAGGCGGCAATATCCTCCGCCTTACGGCGAGTATGAACCCAAGGGGATACGAGGTCGTACCGGTCTCGAGGCCGAATGACTTTGAGCTGTCGCACCATTACCTGTGGAGATTCTATTCCCGCTTCCCTAAATCCGGCCATATCACATTGTTTGACCGGAGCTGGTACGGGCGGGTTCTCGTCGAGCGTATTGAAGGTTTTTGTTCTGAACCTGACTGGAAACGGGCCTATAATGAGATCAACGAGATGGAACAGAATTTTGTCTCCGAAGGCGGCGGAATAATTAAATTCTGGCTGGAAATCGATAAGGACGAGCAGATTGCGAGGTTCCGCCAGCGGGAAACGGACTCGCGGAAGCAGTGGAAAATAACGGACGAGGACTGGAGGAACCGGGAGAAATGGGGGGAGTACCGGGAGGCTGTCAATGAAATGCTCGCAAAAACCGACACCCCGCCCGCACCGTGGACTATCGTGGAATCCAACGACAAATTTTATGCACGGTTAAAGACCCTGCAGACCACAATCGAGTATGTTGGAACACTCCTCTAGGTGGGGATACCTGCTCAATAGACCTCCTGCCTGCCCGGTGTTCCGGTGTGTTGCACCGGTACTATGCGATAGTTAATCGAACAGCTCTGCTTTAAAGCGGGATTTTCGTTCATGTCCCCCGTATTCCTTATCGCCTGATGGTNTTGCGCTTTCATTTTTTGCTGGTGTGCCCGCTGGTGAACAGAGGAGCACAAGACCACAGGTATCTTTTTTCTCGAAAAACAACGTGCATGATTCCCCAACACATTCCAACTTATCAAATGGACAGAGTTTTCTTTTCATCTGGTGATCCAACTCCGGGAAACGCAATAGTAATCCATTTCTCCTTCCGGGGTATCAAGTACGTGTTAATACCTGACAACACACAATTCAGGATATAACTAACCCGGGAAACAGAAATCGTGGTAATACATTGATCTGCCCGTCGGCCAGGGATGAACCGTAATTGAGATTTTGTCCCTGGCTGGAACCATAGAAAAAATCCAGTCGTGGGTGATTAAAATAAACACTGAAAGCGAGACGGTAAAGCAAATCGGGTTTGGGAAGAACAGGATTGAATCCCTGAGTGATTGCATCTTCGCCTTCGCGATGACGCTCCTGGTCATCGGGATTGAGGTCCCACAGGATATGAACGGTTTTACCCCGCTGCTTGTCACTTCAACGCTGCGGGAGATGCTCCCCGATTTTGTACATTATTTTATTGCGTTCCTTCTGATTGCAGCATTATGGGTTATCCACCACATGCAGTTCCACAAGATACATTATGCAGACCACAACCTCCTCTGGATGACTATAGGGTCACTCCTCTTTGTGGCGCTTATTCCGTTTTCTACAGACCTGGTGGGTGACTTTCCCACTATCCCCCTTTGCGCGTTCATTTTCGAACTGAACCTGCTGATAACCAGTGCCCTCTTCTACCTGCAATGGAGGTATGCTACGGCCAACCGTCATCTTATTGACCCTGCAATCAGTGACAGGGTGATCAGGGCCGGCAAACAACGGGCTGCCGTGATACCTGTTCTTTCTGCTGTGGGAATTGTTCTCGCCATGGCTGGTATCCCGTGGAGCACCCTCGTGTACCTGTTTGCTCCCCTTATATTCCTTGTAATTCACCTGTATGGTCACAAATTACGGGGCGAGAGCTGGGGGTTCTGAAATATAAAAAAATAGGGTGAAAACGCTTTGTTTAAAACGTTTAATGCACNCCTGCAGTTACNCTATCTCCTGACAAACCGCAGGGAAGCTGAATTCATGCAATAACGTTTATGCGTCGGTGGCGGGCCATCATCAAATACATGCCCGAGATGGGCCCCGCACCGTGTACAGAGCACCTCGGTCCGTACCATCCCACCGGTCTTGTCAGTGGTTGTTTTCACGTTCAGGTCAGATATGGGTGCATAAAAACTTGGCCACCCTGAGCCTGAGCGGAATTTCGCATCGGAAGAGAAGAGGTCAGTGCCGCAACAGATACAGTGATAGGTTCCCTTTTCGTGGAAATCATAGTACTTATTTGAAAATGCGGGTTCAGTCCCGGCTTTACGTGCGACCTCAAACTGGTCTTTGGTAAGGACCGCACGCCATTCCTCGTCTGTCTTCTCCATCCGGTCAAGGAGCTCAACACGTCCTGTTTTCTCCACAAATATTGGTACTTTATTATCCATAGCTCCGGCCTGGGTAGATGACATCCGGTCCTCCGGTTATGAGCAGTGGTATATCGCATTATTAATAACTTTTTATCCTGGCCATATTCCCGACCCGTCACTTGAGAATCATCGGTCAGACTGCTTCCGGAACAGAGAGTAATAATCAATGCAGAGATAAAATATGAAGAAGAGCGCGTTGTGAGCAGAAAAAAGGTTTTCCGGGGAAGGGGTTGAAAATGCCAATGTTACGTGGATTACCATTTGAGCCCGGCGGGGATCCCTGTATCCTGATCCTTGGCAGCTTTCCCAGCCCCCTCTCACTTGAGGCTGGTGCATATTATGCAAATCCAAGGAACCAGTTCTGGAAAATCATGGAGTATCACTTCGGTATCCTGGCGGGGTCTCCCTATATTGAAAAGCTTGAAGATCTGAAGAGAAACAACATCGGACTATGGGACGTGATTTTCTCGTGTGAGCGACCGGGCGCGATGGACCATGCCATCAGGAACGCGACCCCAAACGATATTCCGTTGTTCCTCCACGATCATCCAACTGTCCGTATGGTGATTGCCAATGGTACTACCGCCGGAAAGTACCTGNAACAATTCAGGCCGCAATGGCCTTCCAGGGTGAGTCTTCATGTCCTGCCCTCGACAAGCCCGGCCAATGCCCGGACGCCGTTTCCTGAAAAACTCCGCGCGTGGGCGGTCATGCTGGATGCAATTAATGAGCGTGATTCACAACCCTGACAATGGTCCTATAACCTTCCTGACCAGACCCCGACCAGAACATTTTAATGGGCGGCAGTAAACCCGGTTAACGTAACAGATAAGGAGCACGAATATGAAGATTATCGGTCTTAATGGAAGCCCGCATGGGAAAAACAGTCAGACACTCCGGCTTGTGATGAAAGTCCTCGAAGGCGCCAGGGACTCAGGTTCAGATACCGAATACATTGACCTTTGCAACCTTGAGATCAATTTCTGCATAGGTTGCGGGATCTGCTATGCAAAAGGGGAATGCATCAGCGATGATGATTACCCTGAACTGCTTGAACAACTACTTGTTGCCGATGGGATCGTCCTTGGTTCACCCAACTATATCAATAATGTAACTGCCCAGACAAAGGTAGTCCTCGACAGGATGGCCGATGTGATCCACTGCCAGATGCTCTCGGGCAAATACGGCTGCTCGGTCTCGACCGCTGGCGGGTCCGGTGCAGAAGAGGTAGCCTCTTACCTGAACCGATCACTCCAGCAGCTTGGTGCAACGACTGTAGGCCTCGTTGGTGTGAACATTCTTGGCAACCCCGCAGCGGTCACGAACCGGGAGAAGGATGCCTACCATCTGGGTACCGTCCTTGCAGATGCGATCATCAACGCCGAAGAATTTCCCGAGCAGGAGAAACTTCACAGGGAGCGGGCTGAATACATGAAAAACCTTGTTCTTATGAATAAGGACATATGGACTCACGAGTACGAGTTCTGGAAAGAGACCGGGAAACTCCGGTAAACCCGGGAGGCCCCTCCATACCCGGATATACTATTCCCTGTTTTTAATTTAAATTAAAATTCTGTACTGGGTATGTCATCCGGAGAAACCGGATTTTTTCGGGAGCCATGAAATCCTGAAACTATAAACCCGGACGAATGAGATGTTATAAGGTCGAATGTCACCCCCTGCCAGTCCTTCCGCGACGGAAGAAAAAAAGCCCCGGTTCGTGGCATTTATTGTTTTTGCCGCTATATTTATGGCAGTTCTTGATGGGAATGTGGTCAATATTGCTCTTCCCACCATTACCACCTATTTCGGCGTGGATGTTACATACTCACAATGGGTCGTGACCGCGTACCTCGTGACCCTTACAAGCCTTCTCCTTATATTCGGGAGGGTCTCGGAGTATGTCGGGAGGGGACGCATGTTTATCCTCGGGTTTATTGTCTTCACTCTGGGATCACTTGCATGTGGCCTTTCGCCTGACCTGCCCGTCCTGATCATGTTCCGTGTTGTCCAGGCGACCGGTGCGGCAATGCTGTTCTCGATATCAAGCGCGATAATTTACCAGCTGTACCCGAGGGGTGAACAGGGAAAATCAATGGGATATGTCGGTGCTACCGTTGCCATTGGCAGTATCGCGGGGCCAGTATTAGGGGGTTTTCTCGTCGATACACTCGGGTGGCAGTACATATTCCTGATAAACGTCCCAATCGGTGCGGTGTTAATCCCAGTCGCAATGAAATATTTCGGTTCGGGTGGCACGATACGAAAAGATATCAGGATGGACTGGACCGGGGGGTTCACCATGGTCCTCTTCATGGTATCCTTAATGCTCGCCCTGTCGTCCCTAGCGACAGACCTTGCGCTTACCCCGTCCGTGGCCGTCTTTACCTGTATATTCCTGGTCTCGTTTGCAATCTTCCTTTTCACGGAACGGAGAGCCTCGAATCCCCTGCTTGACCTTTCAATTTTCCGGGTACCTGCATTCAGCCTGCCTGTCCTCGCCACTGCGTTATATTTCATTGCACTCTTCATGGTGAACATCCTCGGTCCGTTCTATTTTGAGGGGGTCCTTTATCTCCCTCCCTCGCAGGTCGGCCTCGTATTCCTGATAATCCCCGTGATCATGGTTGTTGGCTCCCCGGTGGCAGGCTGGCTCTATGACAATCATTATTCCCCGTATTATGCAGCTGTGGGTATGGCCGTTACGACAGGCTCTCTTTTCCTGCTGGCCGTCCTTTCCACGAGAATGGAACTGCTCCTGATTGTGCTGGCATTTATTCCCATGACAATCGGGATGGTCCTGTTCCAGAGCCCTAATAATACCGAGATCATGAGCTCCCTGCCGGTTGAAAAAATAGGGATTGCATCAAGTGTCAGTGCGACGGTCAGGAATCTTGGGATGGCACTGGGTGTGTCTTTTGCAAGTATCCTGTTATCAGTCAGTACCAGCCATGCAGGATATTCGGGGCCGGTACTCGAGGCCGGGCCGGTCATTCTTTCTTCGGCATTTTCCCTCATCATGGCGGTCTCTGCAGTGCTTACCCTGCTTGCAGCAGGAGTCTCACTGCTACGTGCGGGAGTTGTCCGGAAAGGGACCTGAACCAGAGCGTGTCCTGTATTCCTGGAAAACCGGCAGCTGAACATGATGGGTGATATCACCCGCCACGATATCCTTAACACGCCAAGGCCATCCCCGGAAACCCCGGGATGATAAAAAAGAAATTATCCGACCCTTCCATGGATGAGATCGTTAATAACATGGAATCCGCAGCGCATGGCCATCGGCTCACAGATCGAGTTTACCAGGATTTACCAGGACCTTGGTTCCCATGAGCCCCAGTGGCAGGAGCTGGACAAGACCCTGCCCTATGCAGACCTGCCGGGAACCATTCACCTGTATGCAGAACGGCAGAATGTCCTGTTGTATGCAGATGTTATGCTTAAGCTCGTCTTTTTCAACCTCCCCGACAACTCTATCCGGTACCGGGAGAGATTGACGAAAATCCGGGTCTCTGTTCAAAAGGAGAGTGGGTGCCTGGTAATCCTGTGTGAGTTCTTCGAATAATTCATATTATTTGAGGAATCCAAATAACTCCCTTATCATGAGCACTACCCTCCCTGGTGATCCTCGCGCACAGTTATGAGGCTCCCTGGAAATGTCGCAAATATCTCACTATTATAGCAAAAACGTATCATTTCAGCCAGTAAAAAAGACACTGGCTGCTCCTTTAACTCTTCCTTAACCCATTAAAAATATAAAACTAGTGAACTTGCAGCAAATGTCAAATATTGTCAACGTATAAGCCCGGATTGCATCTCGTAGATTTTAATAACAATTATTCATGTTTTCAATTATGGACAGCCGGCAGGAGACAATTAAAAAAATAAAAAGCCTCCTCCGCTCCCACCGCAACGGGCTTACCATTACTGACATCTCCCAAAAATTACTCTTAAACCGGAACTCCACTGCAAAATATCTTGAGATCCTCCTTATATCCGGGGATGTAAACCTCAACACCTACGGCCCGGCGAAGGTTTACACGATTTCCCAGAGGATGCCGATTTCGGCCATGGTGAAATTCTCCGCGGATATCATCCTCCTGATAGATAATGAGATGCGGGTCCTGGACGCGAATGAGAACGCTCTTTTGCTACTCGGTGTAGTTCGTGATGAGATCATCGGGAGACGGATAGATACCATCAGTTCTTCCCTCCTTGCACGGCTTGCCATTCCCGACGTATTTGACGATATACTAAGAAATGGTGAAATACACAGGGAATTTGCCTTTACTTCGAATAATGAAGATCGCCATTACCGTGTGCGCCTTATTCCGACGGTTTTTGATAACCTGGAAGATGGTATTACAATAATCGGGGAAGATGTCACAAAACAGATCCGGTTTGAAGAATCCCTGATGGTCTCCGAAGCCCGGTATCGTGCGATTGTCCAGGACCAGACAGATTTCATCTGCAGGTGGCGCCCGGACGGTTCTGCTACCTTCATCAATGAACCGCTAGGCAGGTTCCTTGGGACTTCGTGCAATGATGCATGTGGGAAAAGTATTTTTTCCTATATCTCTCCGGAGGACGCTCCCGAAGTGATTGAAAGAATCGCCGATATATCCCCTGATAACCCCACCGGTTCCATGGAACTGAGGGTTATGAATGCCGAAGGATTATACCGCTGGCATGCATGGAGTAACCGGGCCATTTTTGATATTGCAGGTACTCTCGTGGAGTGCCAGTCGGTTGGCCAGGACATCACAGAGCGCCGGCGGGTTGAAAAGGCCCTCCACGAAAGCGAATTACTATACCGNACTATCCTTAACAATATCCAGGATGTTTATTACCGCTGTGACCCGGAGGGAATCCTTGTTATGGCCAGCCCTTCAGCGCCGAAACTCCTTGGGTACGGTTCTCTTGAAGAAATTATCGGTGAAAAAATTGCAGAAAAATTTTATCTCGATCCGGAAGACCGGGAACAATTTTTGAAGGCCCTGTTTGGAGAGGGGAAAACTTCTGATTACGAGATTACGTTAAAAAAACGGGACGGTTCACCTGTCGTAGTCTCCACGAACAGCAGTCTTATCTTTGATGCAAATGGGCGGTTAGAGGGTATTGAAGGTTTTTTCAGGGATATTACGCTCCGGAAAAATGCCGAAAAGGCGCTTTATGAAAGTGAAGAGCGGTACCGGAATGTCGTGGAAGACCAGACCGAATTCATCTGCCGTTTTACACCTGATGGGACCTATGTCTTTGTAAACGAGGCATACTGCCGTTATTTCGGGCTTAAACGGGAGGAAGTCATAGGCTCCCGGTTCCAGCCGGTTATTCATCCGGAAGACCGGGAGACTGTTGCCCGGATCTTTGCCACTCTTAACCCCGATCATCCGGTTGAAGTGATCGATCAGCGGATCATTATGCCGGACGGCAGCGTCCGGTGGCAACGATGGGTTGACCGTGCAATCTTTCATACGGATGGCAGCCTGAAGGAGTACCAGTCAGTTGGCCGGGACATCACCGAACGCAAGCAGGAAGAGGAAAACGTTGTTGCAGCGTTGAAAAGAGCCCGTGACCAGCAGGCTGTGCTGGGAACGATCTCGTTCTCCACATACCTTTTTTCCGGAGATGTGCAGGGCTTATCTTTCAGTCTTACGGAAGCATCGTCATGTGTGCTTGGTGTGGAAAGGGCGAGTGTATGGCTTTTTAACAGCAACGGAGATGAACTGCAATGTATCGACCTGTATGAGGGTATGTATAATCGGCACTCCCGCGACTATGTACTGAAACGCCATGAATATGAAAACGAATTTGACGCGTTAAGCAAGGCATTGTATATTGATGCCGGTGATCCCCTGACCGACCCTCGCACGGCGGGATACGTGAACGGGTACCTCAAACCGAATCGCATTACTTCCATGCTGGATGCTGTGATACGGGTCACCGGGCAGAACCTCGGGGTCCTCTGTTTTGAGCATGTTGACCATCCGCATCGCTGGGAAAGCGATGAAATCGCATTTGCCTGCCAACTTGCCGACCAGATTGGAATTACCCTGCTAAACCGCAACCGCAAACTGGCTGACCTTGCCCTGAAGGAGAGCGAAGAACGGTTCCGCATGATTGCCAATCTCTCACCGTTTCCAATCTCAATTATGGATGGTGCATCGAATTACCGGTACCTGAATAAAATGTTTGAACAACTCTTCGGTTATACGCTCGCCGATATCCCAACCGGGGAGGACTGGTTCCGGAAGGCATTTCCTAATGAGAATGAGCGACAGGTGATGTTGCTCACCTGGAAAAACGCGGTTGAACAATCAAGCCCCGATTATGTCAGGTCGCTGGTATACCCTGTTACCTGCAAAGATGGCTCGGTGCGCCAGGTACAGTTTTTCCCGGTAACCCTCGAGAACGGTGAGCAGTTGGTTGTGTATGAAGACCTGACCCCTAAAAACGAATCAGAACGGCTCCGGTCAATTCTTGCCTCAATTGTTGAATCATCCAATGATGCGATTATCGGAAAAACGCTTGACGGGACCATCATCAGCTGGAACAATGCCGCGGAGCGTATCTACGGGTATCGTGCAGATGAGATACTCGGGAAATCAATTGCAATGATTATTTCACCTGAATTACGTGACCAGCTGCCGTTCTTCCTTGAGCGGGTCCGTAATGGGGAACGCATTGAACATTTTCGGACAAAAAGGGTCCGGAAAGACGGGTCCACTGTCGCAGTCTCTATTTCCTTGTCACCAATCAAAGANTCAAACGGCCATATTTTTGGCATATCAACTATTGCCAAGAATATTTCCAACAGGGANGAAGATAATCCTGCTGGATCTCACGCGGGCCAATAAATAGTCCCTGATCCCCGTTTGTTACTATAACGGGAGAAGGAATTAAAAAAATGGGTAAATGGAATTATGAAACGATATGTTTCTTTGGTCCGGTAAGATCCCGGAATTACACCATCATGCGAGAGGGGAAATCCTCTCTATTGCTTCTTCTGCTGCGATCCTGACATAGGCGTTATCATTTTTCAGCACAGATTTCAGTTCGGGCAGTGCCTTCGGGTCCCCTATCTTACCAAGTGCTGACGCAGCAGCAAAGCGGACGTCCTGGTCAGGATCCTTGAGGAGCGTGACCAGAGGAGCTACCGACTGGGCTGCACCAATATTCGCAAGGGCATCTGCTGCCAGGTACCTGACCCAGCGGTCATCATCCTTCAGTGCCGGGATCAGGTAATCGGCTGCCGGTTGCCCGAATTTTTCAAGTTCGATAACTGCTTTCCAACGTTCTATATTTTCTTTGTTTGCAAGTGATGCTGCGGAATTCTTCATTGTTTAACACGGTCCCCCCCATTGGGGCTGATAAGTAATAATTCAGGGGATATTATCATTTTTTGCCACAAATTACTGCGTGGCGGTAGTGCAAGGCAAAGACGGAATCCGTTGGTTGCAGGTAGAAAAACAGTGTGTGCCTTGATGGGAATGAAAGAATGGGAAAATGCAAATTTTTTCCCGACCGGTACATAACGGTAATTATTTTGTCACATCCCCCACGGTAATTACTATGGCCAGAAACACAGCGGGTCCGGCAGTTGCATCGGTGCTGTTTGCCGCCACAATCGTTGCGACAATAGCCGGCATTTTTGCTACCATCTATTTCATGTTTACCGATCCTGGGTTCGCGTACAGGGTTGCCGCAGCGGTTCTTGTCGGGGTTGTAGGCATCCTGAGTTTCCTCCGGCACTCGGTATTCTACCGGTCAGACCAGGCACGGATGGGGTGGATCCAGGACCGCCCGGAGTTCCAGCTTGAAGTCGGGTATGCGAACCTCGCCATCGGGCTGATTGCCCTGCTGGCTGCCGGGTTGAACTGGGGCACCCTCGCCTGTGCGGTTAGTCTCCTGACATATGGTACCTACCTGCTTTGTGCCCTCCTTCTCCATCTCTACGAAGCGGTCTATGTCGTGGAAATCAGGGGCCGGGCCACAAAGAGCGTAATTAATACTGCATTCTTTGTTGCAGCCCTGTATATCTTCGGATTTCTCGCACTTGCAGCCAGTCATACCGCACCGTTCTGAACCATATATCAGTCAATGATAAGGGGGTGGCGATTCGGGATATCCCGGGACTCTATTCCGGGATATCCTGTCCGAAATAAAAAAACAGGAAAACAATCTGTAAGAGCCTGAAAATTCGAAGAGAATGTTTGTAAAAAGCGGCAATTAATTCGAATATTAAAAAATCGAGTAACCATTTGTAGTAATTAATGCAGGGGCCGGGCCTGCGAATTTACATGGGCACTCAGCAAAGCGATGGAATTTAATACTCCCCGGTTTTCCACTCTGTAAAGGAGATCGTGATGCCCGGGGATGTCAATAGCACTAAGATCGATGAAGCCGCTGACTCGTTAAATACCAAAAAGTTTTATTTCCTGCTCATTTTTGTCTCCATAATCGGGGTAATCGGCGCCCTCCTGATGGTCGCCTTCTTCTTCCTGCAGGATTCACTCACCGGGCTTCTGTGGAGTGGGATTCCTGTGGACTCCCTGTCTCCGGTCTTTGATCCCAGGATCCTGGTGATCTGTGTCCTCGGGGGGCTGGGTGTAGGTCTGATACGGCGTTATTTTAATGGCGAGATCGCCATCATGGCGGAGGACCTTATCGAGTTTACGGAGAAAGGCAGGTTTGACCAGAAACGAGGGATCGAACTCTTTATCCGGGGGCTGGTCTCCCTTGTCTGCGGAGCGCCCCTCGGCCCGGAGGGGCCACTCACCGTCTCTACCGGTGCGGTAGGTACCACGATTGCCGAGAAAGCCCGTATGCCGCCTCCGGTTGTAACTCTCTCGTCACTATCTGCAATAAGTGGGTTCTTTGGTGCCTTCCTGACATCACCGTTTGCCGGCCCCCTCATTTTTATTGAGACCACCCTTGAGAAAGGCGTCATGACCTGGAAAGTGGTCCTCCCATCAATTGTTGCAGCCACGGCAGGATTTGCGGCCTATTTCCTGCTTTCAGGTACATTCCTCGGCAACGTGTTTACGTTGCCAGCCTACCCTGAGTTCCGGAACATCGATCTGCTCTATGCGGTCTGTCTTGGCGTACTCGGCGGGGCATGCGGGATATTTTTTATCCTTATGTACAAGAAAATGCGGGGATTATTCGAACCGCTTGAGCACCGGCCTGTTCTGCTCGGCCTGCTTGGAGGTCTTGGGTTAGGGATTGCCGGAATGCTCCTTCCCCTTGCCCTATTCATGGGTAATGAGCAGCTCCAGGTACTCATTAATAACTACCTTGAGGTGAGCATCCTCCTGCTGTTCATCCTTGTCGTGGTAAAGATCNTCCTCGTGACCTTCTCCTTTTCCACCGGCTTTGCAGGGGGGTACATCTTCCCGAGCTTCTTTATCGGGGGTACTGTCGGGATCCTGGTATTCCGGCTCTTCCCCTTTATCCCTCTCTCGGTCTGCCTCGTCTGCGTCATTGCCGGTACCAGTGTCGCACTACTCCGGAGTCCTATTGCCATTGCCCTGATCATCGCCATCGTTTTTGAGAATGCTCTCGTCCCTGCGATGGCCATCGCACTGGTGATGGGCTTTATCGTGAGCTACCGGTATTCCCTCCCTTATACGAGAAAGGGCAACCATCCGGGGAAATGATTACTTATTTTATTTCCTCCTGAAATTACCAGAATAGCGATAACCGCAATAGAGGACCGGATTATGGATTTGGAGCTGCACCATGCCCTTGGGAGATCAAATCGTTTGGCAGATCCCTCCAGAAATATGCTTAATCCATGCCCAGAATCGAAAATAGATTTTAACTAGCAGTAATCAGGCCAGGGCCGAGACTCGAACCCGGGTCGGGGGATCCACAGTCCCCTAGGATAACCAACTACCCCACCCTGGCAAAATATTCCACTAACTTTTGTGATTGAAAATACTTAAGCTAACTGCATGAGACTCAATGGTACCTGGATAAGAAGAAGGTGAATTTTCACCAATTACCACGGCATCTGTCAGGTGTGGCTGTACCTGATGATTTTTTGATCATCATTCGTTGAATACTTCCCGTATGACAATAGGCTCAACAACTGCCCGGATGCGATAAAAGAGACTATTTAATAATCACTATGCGCTATTACATAGCAGTGAGTGATGAATTGTTGTCTACCTGATGAACCTGCCGGTTGAACGCGGACATCCCGCGGTCTCTTCCGGATCTTTATCAGGGCCCTGCTCTCAACACTTCCAAATCATCCTGCCATCGCTTCAGGGGTGATGATTACGGCAACACATCAGAAGATCAGGACGCCTATTGTATGCGTACTCGGGCATGTCGATCATGGAAAGACTTCCCTGCTTGACAGGATACGGGGCTCATCAGTAGTGAAATCAGAAGTGGGCGCGATTACCCAGCATATTGGTGCAACGATGGTCCCGATAGATGCCATCAGGCTTATGAGCGGAGCGATGGAAAAGCTCGCAACCAATGTCCCGGGCCTCCTCTTTATCGACACCCCGGGTCACCAGGCATTTACCACCCTGCGCGCAAGGGGCGGGGCACTTGCCGACATGGCAATTGTTGTTGTCGACATCAACCAGGGGTTCCAGCCACAGACCATTGAGGCATTGCAGATCCTTCGTGCCTGCAAGACCCCGTTTGTCCTTGCGGCCACCAAGATGGACCGGCTCCACGGCTGGAGGCCAAACCCGGGTGAACCCTTTTCAGCGACCTTTTCAAAACAGAACGACCGTGTAAAGGAGTTCCTCGAGAAAAAAGTCTACGAAATTGTCGGCGAATTATCAGAGCTCGATTTCTCTGCAGAGCGGTTTGACCGTGTGAATGATTTCCAGAGAAACCTGGCGATTGTTCCTGTCAGCGCACATACCGGTGAAGGGATTGCCGAACTGCTGATGGTGATGATAGGGCTTGCCCAGCGTTACATGGAAGATTCCCTTGCCCTGCTTGTAGAAGGCCCGGGAAAGGGTACCGTACTTGAAGTCAAGGAAGAGCGGGGTCTTGGGACCACACTCGATGTAATTCTGTACGACGGTACACTATCGGTCGGTGACGAGATAGCCGCTGCCACGCAGGACGGCCCGATCATAACGAAGGTACGATCGCTCCTGAAACCACGACCCATGAAGGAGATNCTCGTCGAAGACCGCTTTGAGCGTGTCAAGTCGGTCACCGCCGCGGCCGGGATTAAACTGACCGCTCCTGACCTCGAGGAAGTAATTGCCGGTTCGCCAATTCGTGTCATCAGGGGAGACCCCGCAGAGGCAATGGAAGAGATCAGGCGTGAGATGGAGGACATCCATGTCGAGCTCAGCCCGGAGGGACTTGTTATCAAGGCAGATACTATCGGGGCCCTTGAGGCGATCTGCAAGGAGCTGACAGAGAAAAATATTGAGGTAATGAAAGCAAGCGTCGGGCCTGTCAGCCGCCACGATATTATCGAGACAGGTACCATAAAAAACCAGTATTATCGTGTTTTATTAAGTTTCAATACGGCCATTCTTCCCGATGCGGCGGAGATGATCAAAGACCCCCTTTACGCCCATATCAAGGTCTTTTCGGGGCGGGTGATCTACCAGCTCGTGGACGATTACGTTGCATGGCGTGATGAAGTCAAAAGGAAACTGGAGAAACAGCGGTTTGAGCAGATCGTGATGCCGGCTAAGATCCGGGTGCTCCCGAACTGTATCTTCCGCCAGAGCAACCCGGCAGTGGTTGGTGTGCGTGTCCTTGGTGGCGCACTCCGGACAGATGTCAACCTTGTCCAGCGTGACGGCAAGAAAGTAGGCCACCTCAAGTCTATCCAGTACAACCAGGAGGCAATCCGGGAAGCAGAAGCGGGAAAGGAGGTTGCAATATCGATAGAAGGTGCGACTGTCGGGCGGCAGCTGGATGTCGACGACGACCTGTATGTCGACATCCCTGAACGCCATGTAAAAGTCCTGGAACGTGAAATGCTTTCACATCTTCCCATCCCGACACAGGAAGTACTCGGGGAGTTTACATCGATGAAACGCAGGGCAGAACCCTTCTGGGGAAAGTAGTATTTAATAGCACATTCGCCCAATGTAAT
>JGI20214J51088_10000784_pt1 | contig 21682 bp, 13 predicted proteins | sample WetSurMetagenome_FD_51088 | JGI IMG/M metagenome (IMG submission 51088) | reverse complement strand
CAACGTGATGTATGCTTATATCGACAGAAAGAAAAAACTGCCGGTTACTACACTGCTCCGGGCTATCGGTTTTGAAAGCGATAAAGATATTCTCGAGATTTTTAACCTTGCTGAAGAACATAAAGTATCAAAAACAAATATCAAAAAGCTTGTCGGACGCAAACTGGCTGCCAGGGTTTTGAAGACCTGGGTTGAAGACTTTGTTGATGAAGATACCGGTGAGGTTGTTTCAATAGAAAGAAATGAAGTAATCCTCGACAGGGAAACGATAATCGAATCGGAACATGTCGATATGATTGTTGACTCTGGTGCAAAAGCAATTCTTTTGCATAAAGACGATTCAACTCTCTCGGATTTCGCAATAATATATAACACGCTTCAGAAAGATCCGTGTAACTCAGAAAAAGAGGCTGTTATCTATATTTACCGTCAGCTCAGAAATGCCGAACCACCCGATGAAGCAACTGCCCGTGACGTTATAGACAAATTATTCTTTTCAGATAAGAGATATGACCTTGGTGAAGTAGGCCGTTACAGGATAAATAAGAAACTTGGACTTAACACAGAAATGAATGTTAAGGTTCTTACAAGAGAGGATATCATCAAGATTATCGGATACCTGATAGAACTTATTAATTCCAAGACTGATATAGATGATATCGACCACCTTAGTAACAGGCGGGTTCGCACAGTCGGGGAACAGCTTTATGCTCAGTTTGGCGTAGGTCTTGCCCGTATGGCACGTACAATACGTGAAAGAATGAATGTGAGAGATAATGAAGTCTTTACACCTGTTGACCTCATTAATTCAAAAACACTTTCATCTGTAATTAACTCATTCTTTGGTACAAACCAGCTGTCGCAGTTCATGGATCAGACAAACCCTCTTGCTGAAATGACACATAAACGTCGTATGTCAGCACTGGGACCCGGAGGTCTTTCCCGCGAAAGAGCAGGATTTGAAGTAAGGGACGTTCATTATACCCATTACGGCCGCCTTTGTCCTATCGAAACACCTGAAGGACCAAACATCGGTCTGATATCATCACTTTGTATTTACGCCAAAATTAATACTCTGGGTTTTATCGAAACACCATATCTTAAAGTAAAAGATTCTCAGGTAGATTTCGGTGAAGATGGAATAGTATGGTTAAGTGCTGAAGAAGAAGAGGAAAAAATGATTGCCCAGGCTAATGCTCCGTTGCTTAAAGACGGGCATTTTGAAAATCTAAGGGCTAAATGCAGATATGAAGCTGACTATCCGTTTGAGGAAGTTTCTAAGGTTGACCTTATGGACGTTGCTCCAAACCAGATAGCATCAATAGCGGCATCACTTATCCCGTTTCTTGAACACGATGATGCCAACAGGGCTCTCATGGGATCAAACATGATGCGTCAGGCTGTTCCTTTAATTAATCCGGAAGCTCCGATAGTAGGGACTGGCCTCGAAGGACAGGTTATCAGAGACAGCCGTATCCTCTATATGGCTGAAGGTGACGGTGTGGTTGAATTCGTCGATTCAAATGAGATTGTTATCAGGTACACACGTACCGATGAGGAGAAGTTCGTAAGTTTTGATGATGATATCAGACGTTACACACTTCCAAAATACAGGAAAACAAACCAGAATACCTGCATTAATCTTATTCCTGTTGTCAGGAAAGGTGAAAAAGTAATTAAAGGACAGGTACTTACCGAAGGTTACGGTACCAAGCATGGGGAATTGGCTCTGGGAAGAAATCTCAAAGTAGCTTTCATGCCATGGAAAGGTTATAACTTTGAGGATGCTATTGTTATATCTGAAAAAGTTGTTCAGGAAGATTATTTCACCTCTGTTCATATTGACGAATATCAGCTTGAAGTTCGTGATACAAAACGTGGACTTGAAGAGCTTACTTCCGACATACCAAACGTCAGTGAGGAAGCAACAAAGAATCTCGACGAAAATGGCCTTATCAGGATCGGAGCGCACATCAGACCCGGCGATATCCTGATCGGTAAGATTACGCCAAAAGGAGAGTCAGATCCTTCTCCGGAAGAAAAACTCCTGCGGGCTATCTTTGGAGATAAAGCCGGCGATGTAAAAGATGCATCTCTGAAAGCAGGACCTTCTCTCGATGGCGTCGTTATCGATAAAAGACTCTTCACAAGAGCTATTAAGGACAGAAAAGCAAAAGCTGTTGAAAAACCTCTGCTCGATAAGATAGAAACAGAGTTTAACAGGAGCGTAGATGAACTTAAAGCCAGACTGGTTGACAAACTTTTCATACTTGTTAATGGCAAAACTTCGCAGGGTGTTAAAGATTATCTGAATGTTGATGTCATTTCAAAAGGAAGCAAGTTCACTTTGAAACAGCTTCAGGAAGTAGATTTTCTGAATGCTAATCCAAATAAATGGACTACTGATAAAAAGAAAAATGACAGTATTAAACAACTCCTGCATAACTACATAATTAAGTACAAGGAGATTGATGGTGTTTATAAACGTAAGAAATACAATATCACAATCGGGGATGAGCTGCCGGCAGGTATAGTTCGTCTTGCCAAGGTATATATTGCAAAGAAACGTAAGGTGAAAGTGGGAGATAAGATGGCTGGCCGTCATGGTAACAAAGGTATCGTCGCCCGTATTGTGCGTGCAGAGGATATGCCTTTCCTGGAAGATGGTACACCGGTAGATATAGTTTTGAATCCCCTTGGAGTTCCTTCAAGAATGAACCTTGGGCAGATTTATGAAACTGTTCTTGGTTGGGCAGGCCAGAAACTCGGCCTTACATTCTCAACTCCGATATTCGACGGAGCCACTCTGACTCAGATCACAGAATATACAGAAGAGGCAAATCTTCCTAAGTATGGAAAGACTTACCTCTATGATGGAGGCACCGGGGAAAGATTTGACCAGCCTGCAACCGTTGGGGTCATATATATGCTTAAACTTGGCCATATGGTTGATGATAAGATGCATGCCCGTTCTATTGGACCTTATTCACTTATTACACAGCAGCCTTTAGGTGGTAAAGCTCAGTTTGGAGGTCAGCGTTTTGGTGAAATGGAAGTTTGGGCTCTTGAAGCATTTGGTGCAGCTCAGATTCTCCAGGAGATACTCACAATTAAATCGGATGATGTTGTTGGCCGTGCCAAAGCATACGAAGCTATAGTGAAAGGCGAACCAATGCCTTTACCCGGTATACCAGAATCGCTAAATGTTCTCCTTCATGAGTTGAGAGGTCTCGGACTGAGCGTGATACTCGATTAGGTATTACGCCAGGTATTGAATTTTTAATTTTAGAATAAAAAAATATTCAGCATATGTCATTCAGAAGAGACAACAAGACAAAAACCAGTTATTCAAAAATCTCAATAGGTCTTGCTTCACCTGAAGAAATACTTGATCGTTCAAGTGGTGAAGTACTGAAACCTGAAACCATAAACTATCGCACATATAAACCTGAACGCGATGGATTATTCTGTGAAAGGATTTTTGGCCCGGTAAAAGATTACGAGTGCCATTGCGGAAAGTACAAAAGAATCCGCTATAAAGGAATAGTTTGCGACCGTTGTGGAGTAGAGGTTACAGAAAAAAAAGTACGTCGCGAAAGAATGGGGCACATTTCCCTTGTAGTACCTGTTGCCCATATCTGGTATTTCCGTTCATTGCCTAACAAAATCGGCTATCTTTTAGGACTGCCTACCAAGAAGCTCGATTCCATAATATATTATGAGAGATATGTTGTAATCAACCCTGGTATAAAAGCTGTTGATGGCGTTAAATATCTTGATTTTCTGACAGAGGAAGAGTATCTGGAGATAACTGAATCACTCCCAAAAGAAAACCAGTATCTTGAAGATAATCACCCTGATAAATTTGTTGCAGATATGGGTGCTGAGGCACTTAACAAACTTCTTAGTCGTATTGATCTCGACGAAATGTCTTATTCACTTCGTCACAGGGCCAACACAGAAACATCACAACAGCGTAAAAACGAAGCACTTAAGCGTCTTCAGGTTGTAGAAGCTTTCAGAGATTCCAAACATGTTAACAAGCCTGAATGGATGATCATAAAAGTGGTCCCGGTTATTCCACCTGAACTCAGACCTCTTGTTCCTCTTGATGGAGGACGATTTGCAACCAGTGACCTGAACGACCTTTACAGAAGGGTTATTATCAGGAACAACCGTCTGAAAAGACTTATTGAGATCAAAGCTCCCGAAGTAATTCTGCGCAATGAAAAACGTATGTTGCAGGAAGCCGTTGATTCCCTCTTCGATAACTCAAGAAAAGCAAATGCAGTTAAAACAGATGCTAACCGTCCTCTTAAATCACTGAGTGATAGCCTTAAGGGGAAACAGGGCCGTTTCCGTCAAAACCTGCTTGGTAAAAGGGTTGACTACTCTGCCCGTTCAGTTATTGTAGTTGGTCCTGAACTGGCTCTGCACGAATGCGGTCTCCCTAAAGATATGGCGGCTGAGCTTTATAAGCCATTTATTATCCGGAAACTGATTGAACGTGGTATTGTAAAAACAGTCAAATCTGCCAAGAAAATTGTTGACAGGAAAGATCCGGTAGTGTGGGATATACTTGAAAACGTGCTTAAAGGACATCCTGTTCTTTTGAACCGTGCCCCTACTCTTCACAGACTTGGTATACAGGCTTTCCAGCCAAAGCTTATTGAAGGAAAAGCTATCCAGCTTCACCCATTGGTTTGTACAGCTTTTAATGCTGACTTTGACGGTGACCAGATGGCAGTTCATCTTCCGCTTGGTAACGGAGCAGTACTTGAAGCTCAGATGCTTATGCTGGCTTCTCATAACATCCTTAACCCGGCTAACGGGGCGCCAATTACTGTCCCTTCACAGGACATGGTTCTTGGCCTGTATTATATTACCAAAGGCCGTAAGAGTACTGAAACTGACAAGGTAAGAGGTGAGGGTCTGATCTTCTATTCACCACAGGAAGTAAATATAGCATACAATGAAGGCGTTGTTGACCTTCATGCACATATAAAGGTAAAAGCCTTCGACAGAAAAGACGGAGAACTTATTAACCATCTTATAGAAACAACTGTCGGAAGGGTTATTTTTAACCAGTTTGTACCTACTGAAGTAGGTTACATAAATGAGATCCTTACAAAGAAATCTTTAAGGGATATTATCGGACGGGTTCTCAAACTTGCCGGTACAGCCAAGACTGCAAATTTCCTTGACGATATTAAGAATCTTGGATTCTATTCTGCTTTCAAAGGCGGACTATCATTTAATCTTGATGATGTTATCATACCTGCAGAAAAAGAAAAATTTGTTGCCGAAGGTTACGAACAGGTAGAAGAAGTGCTGAATAACTACAGCATGGGTTTCATTACCAATAACGAACGATACAATCAGATAATTGATATCTGGACACATGTTAATGCAAGGCTTACTCAAACTCTGATGAAGCAGCTGTCAACCGATAAGCAGGGATTCAATTCTGTTTATATGATGCTTGATTCAGGTGCAAGGGGTTCGAAGGAGCAGATACGCCAGCTTTCAGGTATGAGGGGTCTTATGGCCAAACCTCAGAAATCAGGCGCAACAGGTTCTGAGATCATTGAAAACCCCATTCTTTCTAACTTTAAGGAAGGATTGTCAGTTCTTGAATACTTTATTTCAACTCACGGTGCTCGTAAAGGTCTTGCCGATACAGCTCTTAAAACTGCTGATGCTGGTTATCTAACCCGCCGGCTTGTTGACGTTTCTCAGGATGTCATAATCAATGAAGAAGATTGTGGTACATTGAGAGGCCTTATTGCCACGGCAATCAAGAAGAATGAGGAAGTTGTTGAATCACTGTATGAGAGAGTTCTTGGACGTACTACTGTTCATAATGTTTATCATCCTCTGACAGGGGAACTTATTGTAGAATCAGGTCAGGAGCTTACAGAAGACCTTGCAAGAAAAATTGAGGATTCACCTATTGAACAGGTTGAGATTCGTTCAGTTCTTACATGCGAATCCAAAAAAGGAGTATGTGCTAAATGCTATGGACGAAACCTGGCTAACGGCCGTATGGTTCAGAAAGGTGAAGCTGTCGGTGTAATCGCTGCTCAGAGTATCGGGGAACCAGGTACTCAGCTGACTCTCCGTACTTTCCACGTTGGAGGTACCGCCTCGAACATTACTACCGAGTCTAGACTGGTTGCACGATATGGTGGAATTGCTGAGATTGAAGAGATCAGAACAGTTCCCAAGAAAGATGTGGAAAAGGGAGAAATTGATATAGTTATCGGACGTCTTGCTGAATTAAGGATTGTTGACAAGAAAACAGGTATTGCACTTACAACACATACAATTCCTTATGGTTCAAAGCTTTACATTAAGCCGGGACAGGAGATAGAAAAAGGCAAACTTATTTGTGAATGGGATCCTTTCAACGCTGTTATTATATCTGAAATGGCAGGTAAGATAGGATATGACTTTCTTATAGAGGGTACTACATTCCGTGAAGAGTCTGATGAGCAGACAGGATTTAAAGAAAAAGTCATTATTGACAGCAGGGATAAGACTAAAAACCCCGCAATTAAAATATTAAATGCGAAGGGTGAAGAACTCAGAATATATAACCTTCCTGTAGGATCTCACCTGGTTGTTGATACCAATAAGATGGTGGAAGCCGGCGAAGTACTTGCAAAAATTCCACGTGCAGTAGGAAAATCGGGCGATATAACGGGAGGTCTTCCGCGTGTTACCGAATTATTCGAGGCACGTAATCCATCCAATCCGGCTATCGTATCAGAAATTGATGGGGAAGTAACATTCGGGAAGATCAAAAGAGGTAACAGGGAAATATCGATTAAATCAAAAACCGAAGAGACAAAGAAATACCTTGTTCCGCTTTCCAAACAGATACTGGTACAGGAGAACGATTATGTGAAAGCAGGTGTTCCTCTTTCAGACGGAGCAATAACTCCTTCCGATATACTTGCAATCAAAGGACCTACTAAAGTCCAGGAATACATAGTTAATGAGATTCAGGAAGTATACCGGTTACAGGGAGTTAAGATCAACGATAAACATTTTGAGATCATTATCCGTCAGATGATGAGGAAAGTTGAGATTGTTGATCCGGGAGATACAAAATTTCTTGAACGTCAGGTTGTAGATAAGCTTGAGTTCATGGATGAAAATGACTGGATCTATGGTAAAAAAGTGATTGTGGAGGCAGGTGACTCTCAGGTTCTTAGACCGGGTATGATTATATCAGCACGTAAGCTAAGAGATGATAACTCAGTCCTGAAGCGTCGCGATCTTAAAACTGTTGAAGCCAGGGATGCAATTCCTGCAACATCAAGCCAGGTATTACAGGGAATAACACGAGCTTCACTTCAGACGAAAAGCTTCTTCTCGGCAGCTTCTTTCCAGGAGACAACTAAGGTATTGAACGAGGCTGCTATTCTCGGTAAAGTCGACAGACTTGAAGGTCTGAAAGAAAATGTTATTGTAGGTCATCTTATTCCTGCAGGAACAGGTCAGCGTCAGTACAACGGTATTATCGTTGGCTCACTCGAGGAATATGAAAACCTTGTTGGTGTAGAACAGGTATCTGAAGCCGAAGCCGAGAAATAAAGTTAATATCAATTGTTATGACAGATCCTAAGAATCAGACACAAATAAGTATTGAACTGAATGAGGAAGTTGCTCAGGGGACATATTCAAACCTTGCTGTAATAACTCATTCAGCTTCTGAATTTGTAATTGACTTTGTCAGGATAATGCCAGGGATACCCAAGGCGCAGGTTAAATCGAGGATTATCCTTACTCCTGAACATGCAAAAAGACTTGTTGCAGCTCTTCAGGATAATATTTCCAAATACGAATCTGTCCATGGTACAATTAAGGAAGTTAAAGGATCAGGACCTTCATTGCCATTGAGTTTCGGGGGTCCGACAGCCCAGGCATAAAATAAAAGGTTACTTCGTTCGTTATATCAATTACTGCAAATGAAAAATCTGAAATGAGAGTACCTATTTTGAGAAAAATCCTGGTTGTACTGATAATAATTGCACCCGTTTTTTCCTACTCAGGATGCAAAAAACAGGCAAAATGTGGTTGCGATGGAGATGTCCTTTATTCACTGACAAAAACCAAGGCAACAGTTTTTTATAATACCGCTGGAACAAGTATTCAGTTTACAACTCTGGACGATCCTTATTCAACATATAACTTTTGTAATCCCGGTGAAATGTTTCCCAAGTTTACCGAATTTAAATCAGGTGATGTACTGGAGATAACAGGCAATGTTTACTGGGAATGTAATTATCTCTACCAGAGCAGCAATTATTCTTACACGAGTTATTATAAAGTCTACATGATTAATGTCTCTGACGTTACAGTGGATCTTTATGGGAAAAAATAGATTAATTGATTTTCAAGCGATTCACATCATTTGATATATTATAGCTTGCAGTCGTAATTTATTCTTTCAGCATTTTCGTATATTTCAGAAAAATTCTGTTGTGATTCAATATAACATATCTTTTGCAGGAGCAGGAAGAGTGGCAGGTGCTTTCTGCCGTGAGATGCATCATGCCGGAGTTAATATTGACCTGATAGTTTCAGAATCAGAACATAATAGCCGGTCACTGGCTGAATTTTGCAATGCCTCATGGTCACAGGACCTGGTATTTCCACATTCAACAGATATAATAATAGTTGCCGTACCCGATCACAAACTGCAAAGTGTCCTGAGTGAAATTAAATGCAGGCCAGGTACACTTGTGGCTCATACTGCAGGTAGTATGGGCATGGATATTTTTCCGGAACATATTACCAGGAGGGGTGTATTTTATCCGTTGCAAACTTTCTCCACTGAGAGGAAAGTTGATTTCAGGGATCTTCCCTTATTCATTGAAGCATCGGACATGCAATCATCTGAAGTATTAGAAAAACTCGGAAAATCTATTGGAGGTAAAGTCTGTTTTGCTGATACAGAGCATAGACGAATGCTTCATCTTGCTGCTGTTTTTGTATCTAATTTTACCAATCATATGCTTACTGAAGGTAAAGAGATTGCTTTAAGAGCAGGTTTTCAGTTTGATGTCCTTAAACCACTTATTCAGGAGACAATCTCAAAAGCAATGGATATAGGACCGGAATTCTCCCAGACAGGACCAGCGATACGAAATGACAGGAATACTATTGAAAAACATTTGGAATTATTATCTTTCTCTCCGGGATTACAGAGAATTTATGAAGAGATGACAAAATCGATAATTGAATACTTTAAGGCGGACGACGCACGACGCAGGGAAGTATAGCCGGATACTGCGATATGGGATAATGAGATTGCTTCGCTTCGCTCGCAATGACAGTGCAAATAATCAAGATTGTGTCTTTGGGCACGAAACGAGAAACACAAAAACGAAATACAAGCAACAAGCAACAAAGCAACCAGTTATTATTATGAGTAATTTTAAGGAAGATCTTGTAAATGTAAAGGCATTTATTTTTGATATTGATGGAGTATTATCGCTGCAAACGATAAGCCTGAATGCTTTTGGTGTACCCAGCAGAACTGTTAACCTTCGGGACGGTTACGCGCTTCAGTTGGCTGTCAAAAAGGGTTATCATATTGGTGTTATTTCGGGAAGCAACTCAAAAGATTATTTAAAGAGGCTTAAATCTCTTGGTGTAACTGATATATACCTCAATAGTCGCGCAAAGCTCGACCACTTTAATGCATTTATCAAAAAATACAAGCTTAATAAATCTGATGTTTTATACATGGGTGATGACATTCCTGATTTTAAAGTAATGAAAGAGGCTGGTGTCGCCGTATGCCCTTCCGATGCAGATAGTGAGATCAGGCAGGTAGCTTCTTATATTTCGGATAAAAGGGGAGGTGAAGGCTGTGTCAGAGATGTTATCGAACAGGTCTTGAGACTTCATAACAATTGGATGGATTCTGACTCATTTACATGGTAAAATATGAAAGCATTTCTTAATCTTATCAGATGGCAGAACCTTCTCATTGTCATATCTACAATGGTTTTAATGAGATCTGCTGTAATTGGGCCTGTCATAAGTAAAATTGGTGTTATACTGCTCAAGGGAACAGGAGAAGAGATCCCTATGACACTTCAGTTTCAGTGGTATGATTTTCTGTTATTAGTCGCCGCTACTGTCTTTATTACTGCCGGGGGATACGTAATAAATGATTATTTCGATATTAAAACCGACTTGATAAACAAGGGGAAGGTCATTGTTGGTACAAAAATTCCGAGACGCCAGGCAATGATGTGGCACAACATTTTTAATCTTGCTGGTGTTTCAATTGGTTTCTATATTTCATGGAAATCCGGTTATATTTGGATGGGAGCTCTGTTTCTAGCTGTTTCCGGGTTACTCTATTTTTATTCTGCAAGTTATAAAAGGCAATTTCTCATAGGTAATCTTGTTGTTGCCATACTTACTGCAATGGTTCCTCTGCTTGTCGTGTTTTTTGAATGGCCCGCACTATATAAGTATTACAGCATAAATGCCATAGCACTTCCGAAAATAGACCTTGTTTTTTACTGGGTGGGAGGATTTTCTCTGTTTGCTTTTCTGACTACCCTTATCCGTGAAATAATAAAAGATATAGAAGACTTTGAAGGTGATATAGCTTATGGAAGAAATACTATTCCTGTTGTTATAGGAGTACTTTCATCCAAGGTAGTTTCTATTAGTCTTATTTTCATTACTATTGGCTTACTTTATCTTACATGGTACTTCTTCATTAATGATACTATAACTCTTATTTATCTCTCTGTGCTTGTCGTTTTGCCCCTCCTGTTTGTTATTTACAAAGTGGTAATCAGTAGTGACCGTAAACAGCTTCATAGTGCAAGCAGTATTATGAAAATCGTAATGCTGACCGGTATACTTTACTCGGTTGTGGTAAAAGTAATAGTTACCTGGAACCTCTTCTTATAATGATAATTACTGACCTTAATAACTTTAGATTAATCCTTGCATCCCGTTCACCCCGGAGACAACAATTACTGCAGGAACTGGGTCTGAAATTTGATGTTGTAATAAAGGAATATAGTGAAACATATCCTGAAGGCCTTGTTGGTGATGAGATTGCCAGATATGTTTCGAGGGAAAAGGCAATCTCCTTCAGAAACGAAATATCAGATAATGAGATTGTTATAGCTGCTGACACAATTGTGTGGTGTAACAATAAGGTACTTGGGAAACCTGTTGACTCTGATGATGCAGTTAGAATACTTAAAGAAATATCAGGGAATACACATGAAGTAATTACAGGCGTTTCTCTCATATCTCTTTCTAAGGAAGTAACATTTTCCGTATCAACTAAAGTTACTTTTGAAACTCTCTCAGAAGAGGAGATCTTGTACTATGTTGATAACTACAGGCCTTATGATAAGGCTGGAGCATATGGCATACAGGAGTGGATAGGTTTATTGGCGTGCAGCCATATTGATGGTTCATATTTCAATGTTGTTGGTTTGCCTGTACAGCGACTTTATAAAGAACTTATAAAATTTATATCTTGAATTATTACAATAATCAAATTAAAACATGAATAATAGAATACTGATTTTCTGCCTGTTTCTTACCACCTTTTTTGTTCCTTCCCTTTTAGCTGATGAAGGTATGTGGATACCACTGCTGATTGAGAAATACAATATAAAGCTTATGAAGGAAAAAGGGTTTAAGCTGACAGCAGAAGATATTTACAGTGTTAACAAAGCATGTATGAAAGATGCCATTGTACAGTTTGGGGGAGGATGTACCGGTGAAATCATATCACCTGATGGTCTTTTAATAACAAATCATCATTGTGGTTATGGTCAGATACAAAAACATTCAACTCTGGAACATGACTACCTTACTATGGGATTCTGGGCCATGTCAAAAGAGGAAGAATTGCCAAACCCGGGTCTCTCTGTAACATTTCTTAAAAGGATGGAAGATGTCACATCAAAGGTCCTGAACGGAGTAACAGATGGAATGAAAAGCTCGGAACGCGATGATCTGATAAGCTCCAATATTTCAGAAATTACAAAAAAAGCTGCTGAGGGCAACGGTTATTCTGCATTCGTACGTCCATTTTATATGGGGAAACAATATTTTCTGTTCATTAATGAATCATTTAAAGATATCCGGCTTGTTGGAGCTCCTCCTTCATCCATAGGAAAATTTGGTGGTGAAACTGACAACTGGGTATGGCCACGCCATACAGGAGACTTTTCTCTTTTCAGGATCTATGCTGACAAGGAAAATAATCCGGCTGAATTCTCTAAACAAAACGTTCCGTACAAGCCTGCCTTTCATTTCCCAATTTCTCTCAAAGGCGTAAAAGAGGGTGACTTTACAATGGTTTTTGGTTACCCAGGAACAACTTCTGAATATGTTCCCTCTTATCATATTGATATGGTAAAGAATTTCTTCAATAACAAGATGATAGCTATAAGGACAAAAAAGATTGAAATATTAGAAGCTGCTATGAGTACTGATCCGCTGGTAAGGATACAGTATTCTTCCAAAAAGGTCGGTATAGCCAACTCCTGGAAGAAATGGATCGGTGAAAATCAGGGATTGGAAAAGATGAAAACCATAGAAAAAAAGAAGGAATTTGAAAACAAACTTACAATATGGATTGATGCAGATAATACGCGCATAAAAAAATATGGAAATATTCTTCCGGAGTATAAAGAATTGTATACCAGTCTGGATGAATACAGCATCGTTAACAGCTATACCAATGAAGTCTTTTTCAATATTGGCGCAGAAGTTGTCGGTTTCGCACGAAATATTAAATCATTGGCAGATCTGATTAAAAGCAATGGAGATGTTGATCATGTGAATGTTGAAAAAATTAATCTTATTGAAACCGGAAGAAGTTTCTTCCAGAATTACAACAAAACTACTGATAAGAAGCTTTTTATTGCTGTTATGAAAATGTATGGTGAAAATCTTGATCTGAAATGGCAAGCCCCTGAATATATCAGACTCAAGAATTCATGCAAAGGTAATTTTGCATCAGTTGCTGATAAACTATATGAAAGAACAGTCTTTTCTGATGAAGAAAAGTTTGATGCTTTTGTAACAGGTTTTAATAAAAAGAATCTTGCAAAACTGGATAAAGATCCTTTCTATAAACTTGCAGTAAACGTAACTGATTTTTTAACGGTTAGTGTCAGGCCGGAACTGGGACGGATAAATTCAGAGATACAAAAACTTAACAGCGACTACATGACAGCACAGATGGAGTTTGAGAAGGATAAAATATTTTATCCAGATGCCAATTCAACACTCCGGATTACTTTTGGAACAATTAAGGGTTATTATTCAAAAGATGCAGTCTATTTTACTCCTTATACGACACTTAAAGGGATAATTGAAAAAGATAATCCCAAAATTTACGACTATAATATTCCGGAAAAGCTTAGGAAATTATATAAGACCGGAGATTTTGGCCCTTATGCTCAGAATGGAGAAATACCTGTTTGTTTCTTAGCCAATAACCATACCACCGGCGGAAATTCAGGCAGTCCGGTTATAAACGCTGATGGCCAGCTTATTGGAGTAAATTTCGACCGGGCATGGGAAGGGGTGGCCAGTGATATGGCATTCAATCCTGAGCAAAGCCGGAACATTAGTCTCGATATCAGATATGCGCTCTTTATTATTGATAAATTTGCAGGTGCAGGTTATCTTCTTAATGAGATGACTATAATAGAATAACCTTTGTGACACTCCCGATTAAGAGGGGCCATGCAGGCAAAGAGTTGCATATTGGAAAATCAAAATCGTATAGTATACTTCACCTTTACTCTCGCCTCATACACCTCAGGTTTAAACCTTTCCAACGGATCTATCAGAGGTGAATTGAATGTCACGAAGACCTCTTTCCCCGGTTTGACTATCCATTGAAATCTCGATTGCCATCCAATTGTTTCAGTCAGGTTTTCATACTGGGCAAAATTATACCACGTTAAAGTCGGACTGAACATAAAATTAAGGTTAGCCCTGTAAATCTGTGTTACAAAACTCCCGTCAGGCAGGTCTACCCATTTCCTGTCTGATTCAAACCCGGCATATAAAGGAACAAAAATTTTGTAGCCAGCCTGCATCAGCCAATCAGTACGTTTTCCGGAATAAAAACTGCCAAAACCAATGTTGGTTGCCATCCAGAATTTCCGACGTTTAGCGGAACTAATTTGAAGTGAATGCCTCCAGAAATTATACTCAGCGGCAGGTATAAAAAAACTATCGAAAATATTGAAATCATTTAAAAGCGACTCAAACTGATATTGGGAAGTGAAAGATATTTTGTCACCGCTGAGAAATATTATTTCCGAAAGATTAAGATCGATCTGAGCAGTCTGTAAACCACCATTTTTAAGATCGGATATGAAAACATATTTAACACCGTATTTTATTTGCATAACCGGTGAATTTTTTGGCCGGGGGCCTATTCCAATCCCTCCATAAAAGTCACGGATATTCTTACGTGGAATAAAGCCAAGGCCGGGAGTGAAATCCTCTCCAATCTGAAGGTATCCTAATCTGAAATTCAGGAAGTCGTTGGGATAATTAATCTCACTTCCAAAGGATATGTCATTACCATTAAGGCCTTCTGTAAAAGATTTCAATCCGTAAAGATTGTATGTAATATTCTTATTACCTGATATTTGTGAGCTGGCTAGCCGCAGGTCAAAACCTGCAAGGGAATTATCTGCTCCTGAAAAAGCATTACCATTTGTTCCGATAACACCTATTGATGACTGTTTCCCAATATTTCTTGAAATACGTCCAACAGAATAACCGGGATTATCCCACTCATTGTCATCTTTAATATGGAGAACTCCGAAATTCCACTTGCCGATCTTACCTGTGAATTTCCCTCCATATTTAATAGGAACCGGGTTCCCGCTTGCGTCCAATCCAATTTTCCTTGAGAAGAATGGTATCATTTGGGTGTTCTGAGGGTTTTCGCTATCACCGTTGATACCAAAAGTGAAGAAGTTTGCTCCATCAAGAAAAAAATCTCTTTTCTCAGGGAAGAAAAGACTAAATCGGGTAAGATTAATCTGCTTTTGATCAACTTCTGTCTGGGCAAAGTCGGTATTTACCGTTATAGCAGCTTTAAGCGATGGTGTGATGTTGTAAAAGGCATCCAATCCACCATCCAAAACAGATTTCTTATCTGTATCCTGCTTCTTGCTGAAGCCTCCGGTAAGATAAGGAATCATATCAAGGCCTATCCCCTGGGTAATATCTGTCAGACCAGTAATCCTTCCCCCATCAGATATCTGGAACCTATTGGCATTCAAAGATGTTGCCGGCCAGGTTGATATTTCTGATTTTCTTTTGATATACCTTATCAGTTTTAATCCCCATGTACTGCTCCCTTTCTTAAAGCCAAGAGTTTTAAAGGGGATTATGAGTTCTCCTTCCCAACCATTTTCTTTTAGTTCTGCTTTCCCATCCCAAAGGCCATCCCACGATTTATTAAAATCTTTCCCATTCTCATTCACAACTGCATCTCCAATGCTTCCTCTTGGGCCAATCTGAAACCAGTATCCACTTCGTCCGTCAAGATAGGTGTCGAAAATAATCTGTACCCTGTCATCTTCACCCAGATCACCATCGCGTGACATCTCTTTAGATGTTACTCCTTTTGGATCATCATAACAACGGATGCCTACATAGATATTGTTGTGATCATATAAGAATTTAAATTCAGTTTTTTCCGATACAGGATCTCCGGTTTTTGGTTCCCTTTGATATAATTCGTCTATGACAGCCGCCTTGTTCCATACTTCTTCATCAACCGATCCGTCAATAGCTGGTGGTGTTTCAGTGAAAATTGCTTTTATTTCGGGTTGGGCAAAGAGTTCAGATATTGAAGCCAGGTATATAATTGAGGCGATAAAAAATATACGGATCATATTTTGAATTTGAGTCGCCAAAATAAGGAAATAACCGGTACTATTTTAAACATTCCCGGAGAAAAGTAAAATTTTCAGGAAAGCAGCAGAATTAGGTTTTAAATAAGTGTCAGAAATCATGCATACAACATATATTTCTTTTTGTGCCAAGATACAATTCTCCTTATTTGGAGATTCCTCACTTCTTCCCTTATGCGATCTAAAGTCCTGTCATTCCGAGAGTCAGCGAAGAATCTTATAATCAATTGTTTTGAGATTATTTTTTATAACCGATACTCAATTAGCTTTAAAGTCAGATCTTAATTCTTTTCAAGAGTGTTATTTTAGATCTGGAACCTTAATAAAAAAAGGCAATAGCTACATATCAGCATATTGCCTTTAAATAAGTTACACGAAACAATGATGGCTATAGTGAAAATGGAGTTCTGAATACCAAATATTGTTTCTGTATTAAAATAGGGAATAATTGACTTTAAAAATTATTAGTATGATTTTATTTTTGCAAGTTTATCAGCATATTTTTGATAAACGGCTTCCTGCTCTGCAACCTGTCCCATGACTTTTTGCTGCATCGTTTCATTTGCAGGAATTTCACTTGTTGCCTTGTCTATATCGTTATTGCATTTGTTGATTTTGTTTTCAGAGGACTCGATAGAATTCCTTATTTTCTTTTGCTTTTTCTCAAGATCCTTGATATAGTCCATCTTCTCTTTTTGTTCAGTACTCCCCGCATCCAGAGTACTCAGCAGTTTATTGTGTTCAATTAATGCTGCTGATACAGAAGTAAGTTCATTGTTCTGTATAACAATATTTTCCTTTTCTTTAGCTATATCAGTTTTGTTTGACTCAATCGATTTTTGGAGCCGTGACTTTTCTTTCTCAAGGGATGAAAGATCTTTCTGAATACTTCTTAGTTTCTTGTCTTCAGCGTCTGCCTGATCCTTTACAAGGGCGATATATTGATCCTTGGCAAAATCTTTTAAATATTTTTGTGCTTTTGCATGTTCAGCTGGAGTGGATGATCTGTCAATATATTGATCCTTTTTCAATTCAAATGAGACAATAAGAACAAGCAGAGAGTCTTTGTTCATCAGTTTGCTGTAGACATTCATCGGATTAGGGCTGATGGATTTTTTTTCAGCACCAAAAATAGTGCTTTCGCTATTTTCTGTAACCACCTTCGATTTGGTACCGGATTGCAATTCCTTAATCCATAATTTCAGTGTTTTTTCATATTCAACCTCAGGAATAGTAACCGATAATCCGGGCATCTGACTTTTGCCAATCTTTAGACTATCATCTGATACAATTATTGGCCTTTGCGCTTTAATTCCAGCAAAGGAAAATAAAATAAACAAAATAAGGGTAGAAATTGATTTCATAACAATTGTTTTTAGGGTATAACTAAATTTTACTTAAAGATACGAATAAATAAAAAAATGGTTAGCAGGAATTTCTTTCAGGATTATAATATTTATGAGTTTAATGATAGTAAAGTGTTGTTTATTAACATGTTGATATTCTTTATTGTATTGTGTTTAATTTGCTTTAGGCAATCGTATTTTCCTATTATAAATTTTAGTAAATGTTTATACTAAAACATATATCGTAACAATTCTGACTTAACATTGTTCAAAAATATAAGTTTTCAGTATATGGAAATGATATTGAAATTGTTCAGGTGATATAACAAAAACTGGTATCAATTGTCACCATTACGAGCGGTTCCATTATGTTTATCTTTTCTTTTCAGATATTCTTTTTTTACAAGTACAAGAGTATTTGCTGTTCCATGAGATGGAAGGAAAAGGTAACAATTTGTATTAATTAACGTTCCCCAGCTTCTTATCATTTCTTCTTTATCCTCAGCAAAAGGTGGAAATACTGAACCGGGGAATACTCCAAACATTGCATCTCCAACCAAGGCTATCTCATTATCGACAATAACACTCTGCGATCCTCCCGAGTGTCCAGGTGTATGTAAAATATAGCCATTGAATCCAAGCTTCTTCAAGTCAAGGTACTGATCTACAAGAATATCGGGAGCACATGGTTCGTATTTGAGTTCAATTGCCAGGGCAGGAGCGATGGTTTTTACCAGGAGTGATGAAAAGAAGTTGGTACCATCAGGAATACTGCTATGACCTTTTTCAAGAAATGATCCTTCTTTTTTATTGACTATCACTTTTGCACCAAACTCTCTTTTCAGCTTTGCAGAGTTTTCAGCATGATCATAATGAGTGTGAGTAAGAATGAGATAATCAATTTTTTTTACACCGAGTTTTTTTAATCTGCTGTATAGTTTTTCCCATCTTCTGCCCGTACCGGTATCTATGAGGATATTTATCCCGTTAAATTCTAAAAGAAACACATTACTTCTACCTGAAAGCAAACAGGATATTGTATAACCGCTATCAGTTTTCCAAACTTTCATTCCATCCGTTTATAGTAATTATAAGTGTTGTCTTTTCAAATGAAGTGGAAAACTCAGGTGTTCTGTTCTTATAAATCAGGTATTCCTCTCCAAAGAATTTTTCGGGTTCTTTATATTCCTTCCCTATAAATATTTTGAAAAGACTATATCCGGCAATACTGGATGTTAGTAACAACCGGAAGTTGAGTATAAAAGAAAGACTATTTCTGTTTTTGGTCCAGTTCATAAATAATTCAAGTTTTCCATTATATTGATAATTAATTAGTTGCTAAACAAAACGAAGCTGTTTCAATTTCATAACCAAATTAGAAATTTAAATGAAAATAATCAGTAAGCAGAGTTTTATTTTTGGCTTGAATTGATAGGGAGGAAGAGCCGGGCCTGATGTTAAAAAAAGTATTAACTTTCAGAAAAATTCAGGTAAGATGAAGATTGTCGCTGACGATAAAATTCCTTTTCTGAAGGGAGCGCTTGAGCCTTATGCCGAAGTTGTCTATTTGCCAGCGAGGGAAATTGACAGGAAAAAGCTAATGGATGCAGATGCCCTGCTTGTCAGGACAAGAACAAAATGTAATGAGAGCCTTCTTAGAGGAACCAATGTCAGTTTTATTGGCACAGCAACAATCGGATTTGATCATATCGACGCGACTTATTGCAGAAAACATAAGATAGCTTGGACTAATGCCCCCGGATGTAATTCATCCTCAGTTCAGCAGTATATCGCTGCTTCTTTAGTAAAAATAGCCTCAGAGTTCAGGTTTGAACTGAAAGGTAAAACAATTGGGATAATAGGAGTTGGCAATGTAGGTTCTAAGGTTGAAAAGTTTGCAAGAGCCATGGGGATGAAGGTTCTTTTAAATGATCCTCCGAGGGCAAGAAGAGAAAGCAGTGAAAGTTTCGTTAAACTTGCAGATATTCTTCATGAGTCGGATTTTATTACTCTGCATGTCCCTCTCAATGTTGTGGGCGAAGATAAAACCTATCACCTCTTTAATGAAAGGATTTTCAAAAAAATAAAAAGGGGAGCCTGGTTCATTAATTCCTCACGAGGAGAAGTTGCACATACAGTCGCAATAAAGGATGCACTGGAATCAGGGAAACTGGGTGGTGCAGTTATAGACGTTTGGGAGAATGAACCGGATATTGATCTTGAACTTTTGGGAAAAGCTTTTATCGCCACTCCTCATATTGCGGGTTATTCTACTGATGGAAAGGCTAATGGAACAGCAATGTCAGTAAACGCCTTATGTGAATATTTTAATCTCCCATTAAAAAATTGGTATCCTGATAATATCCCTCAACCACATTACCCAGTAATAACAGTTGAAAGCAGAGTGAAGGAAGATGAAGAAATGATCAGGTTGGCAATATCGGGTACTTACGATATTACAACTGACGACGTAAAGCTTCGTTCATCACCACTGGACTTTGAAAAACTGAGGGGTGATTACCCTTTGAGAAGGGAATTTACATCTTATAGAGTCGACCCGGCCGGAGGGACAAAACGAGTTTTGAAAATACTTAAGGAACTTGGATTTATGATAGAGTAGTGGTAGATTATTTATAATGTTATTGAATTACTTTGTTATTAGGAAAATATGGCAGGTATGAAATCATTAAACCGAAGGGATTTTGCCAGGACAATGGCAATGGCTGGCATAGGTTATGCTGCATTGCCGCTATCTGGGGGAAAAAATATAAACGGATTGGATTCATTTCAACCATTCCCTGAGAAGTTAAGGATAGGTCTGAATGCATTTTCCTTTGATCAGCCTCTGCGTCAGGGAAAGTTGTCAATCAGCGATGTACTTGATTATTGTGCCCGGATTGGGTTTGATGGAGTTGACCTTACAGGTTATTATTTCCCCGGTTATCCAAATGTTCCATCCGACGATTTCATTTATGAGGTAAAGCGGAAAGCTTTTAAATTGGGTCTTGGAATTAGCGGAACTGGGGTAAGGAATGATTTTACATGGTCTGATCCCTCTAAAAGGGCTGAGGAAAAGAAACTTGTTAAAGATTGGATTGTAGTCGCTGCAAAACTGGGTGCACCATTAATAAGAATCTTTGCCGGGACACTTTCTAAAGAGAACTTTACATGGGACCAAAAATTAAAATGGATTGTTGACGATATCAACGAATGTGCAGAATATGGAAAAAACCATGGAATTATGATTGCTCTTCAGAATCATAATGATTTTTTAAAAACTTCTTCTGAGGTGGAAAAGACATTTAAGCTGATTAATCCCGACTGGGTTGGATTATTACTAGATATCGGCAGTTACCACACGCCTGATCCTTATGTAGATATTGCCAAAAATGCAAAATATGCCATCTCCTGGCAGCTTAAGGAAAAAGTTTTCATTAATGACACGCAGGAGGAGACTGATTATACCAAAATCATTGATATTGTAAGAAAATGCGGATACCGTGGATTCCTTCCTCTTGAAACTCTGGGAGAGGGAGATCCTGCAACTAAAATAGAGGCTCTCTATAAAAAGGTCAGAAAGGTCTTAAATAGCTGATTGACCCAACATTTCGCTTTGTTATTATTGACTAATGGACAAGCCTTTATGATAAGCTTCCCCGGTAAGTACTTCATGGCATTAATAACTAACCATGACATGTTTTCTATCCCTAGCATACTCCTTTACCTGGAAGACAAACGCCTGCAACCTGGTATCAAGAGAGACGGAATCCTGGCCATCATATGCAATATTGATGAAAGGAATATTATTATGGTCCTTCCTGAATGAATCACTAACCGAAGCAATAAGAGTTCCCGGCATACATGTAAAAGGCAGAATTGCAGCCAAACCCGAAACACCTCTTTTTGCCAGACCTACTGAAGTCCCAACTGCTATCGGGGGGTCTCCGTCATAAAATTGATTAATATATTTATTACACAGATGCAACATATCATGAAGTGATACATCCTTTTCATGGTCGGTGAATTTTTTTATTCCCCTTAACAGGGAGGCTGCAATAACCTCCTGACCAACAGCCTGAATTTTAGATTTGATGACACCTGCATTATCATTTTTCCACCTGCTGTCACGGGTAAACCGGTAAGTTGAATAAGTTATCCATTCTGAAATCGGACCTATAACCACTTCAACCCCAAGTTCTTCCAGTCTGTTGGCGAGATTCCCATTACAACCGGCATTGTCGCGCATGAATATTTCACCGATAATTGACACCACTGGTTTTCTTTGGCTTTTATCAACTATTATCTCCAGGAAATCAGACGCAATTCCGGAAAGTACTTTATGAAGACCTTTAGAGCCATTCTCAATACATTTTTCAA